>Ga0065705_10104437_pt1 | contig 15804 bp, 14 predicted proteins | sample SwibulcommuniRL2_FD_59092 | JGI IMG/M metagenome (GOLD analysis project Ga0065705, IMG submission 59092) | Bulk soil microbial communities from switchgrass field near Rose Lake, East Lansing, Michigan, USA - RL2 Bulk Soil v2 (version 2) | ecosystem: Environmental > Terrestrial > Soil >...
ACGCCCGGATTTATAGATCGATAGTTTTTAGATCGACAGACCTAACGAGAAAGGGTCCGAAGATGAGCAGTTCACCGATTGTGTTCGACATCGAGACTGGCGGACTAGACGACGAAACACTCGTCACGCTGGCCCCGGAGTTCATCCCGCCGCCTGCCCCAGGCGAGTTCAATCCAGCGTCAGTGAAGGTCGGAAACATCAAGGATCAGGATAAGATCAACGCCAAGATCCAAGAGGCTCGCGATGCTCACGCCGCCGCAGTCGCGATTCACCCCAAGGTGATCGAGGAGGCCCGAGCCAGCCACCTGGCAGAGTTCCGCTCGAAAGCCGCCTTGTCACCGCTCACTGGCCGCGTGCTCGCGATCGGGTTCCGATCCGACAAAGGGTTTCTGATCGAAGACGGCGGCGGCGACGAGCCGGAACTGCTCGAAAGGTTCTGGCAGACCTACGCGAAGTGCCGAGCCAACGCTGGTGGGCCGCGGCAGATGGTCGGGTGGAACATCCTGCTATTCGACCTGCCGTTTCTCATTCGCCGCAGTTGGTTCCACGAAATCGTGGTCCCCCAGGCAGCGTTCGACGGTCGGGCTTTCGACCCGCTCTTTATCGACCTGATGCCGCGATTCACGCCCGGCGGCTGGCGGGAGTTCGTGAAGCTCGACACGGCCGCAAAGTTTTTCAAGTGCGGCGCCAAGCTGGACGGCGTGAACGGGGAGGATTTTGCGCGGCTGTGGCTGAGCGGAAACGCAGAGGAGAAGCAGCGGGCGATTTGTTATTTGGAAAATGATTTGGAAATGACAAGGGGAGTTGCGATGCGAATGGGCATTGCCGCTTGACCTAGTTAAGTTTTTCGACCCAACGAGAAAGGGTAATTCGATGTCAGCGACAGCAACAGCAACCTTAGAAGCCCCGGTCCCAACACGGGCAGGAATGTTTCGACCAGCGGAGCGAAAAAAGACTCGCCTCCGCATGGCAATCGACGGCGTATCTGGATCGGGGAAAACATTCTCCGCTTTACGATTCGCCTTCGCTTTCGGCCAGCGTGTCGCCGTGCTCAACAGCGAAAGCGGCGCGATTGAGAAATATCAGGGGCTCGCTCCCGATGGCATCCCGTGGGAATTCGACGTCGGCTATATGCCCGACTTCGCCCCTACGTCTTACACGGCTGCGATTCTCCAGGCCGGGAAGGACGGATACGGAGTTCTGGTCATCGACAGCCTGTCGCACGCATGGGCGGGCGTCGGTGGTGCCTTGGAGATAAAAGACAAAAAATCCGGTAGCGGCGGCGGCAACAGCTTCACTGCCTGGAAAGACGTCACGCCGATGCACAACCGCATGGTCGAGGCAATTCTGCATTCGCCCTGTCACATCATCACGACGATGCGATCCAAGCAGGGCTATGTGCTGGAGACCAACAGCCAGGGAAAGCAGGTGCCGCGAAAGGTCGGGATGGAGCCGATTCAGCGGGCCGGGATGGAGTACGAATTCGATGTCTATTGCTCGATCGACATCGACCACGTTCTGACGGTGACGAAGACTCGCATTCCAGAAATCACCGATCAGGTGATCGTGAAGCCGTCGGCCGCATTCATGGGTCCGGTCATCGACTGGCTGAACACCGGATCGAAAGTTGACGCCAGTTTCTTCGCCGTCACTCAGGCGGACCTTGACCGATACGCCAGTCGAGTTGCCGCCGAAGACAGGAAAGAGCAGGCCGCTCAGCCCCGCAAGTCCGCGATGGAGTTGATGGAGGAACAAGCGGCGGCCGAGAAGGCGGCAGCGGAAGCAGCGGCCAGTAAGGCGAATGGGAGCGGATCGACCAGCGTGGTTGAAACCAATCCGACCGCGACCGTGACCAATGGCAACAGCAACAGCAACGGCGACTTGGCCACCGCCGATCAGGTGAAGCGAATCGGTGAGTTAGTCGTTCTGCTCGGTTGTGGCGAAAAAATCAACGCCGCCTTGGCCCGTCGCAAGATCGGTTCGGTTCGCTCACTCGCTCACGACGACGCCCAAGCAATCATCGACCGCCTGGAAATCGATGCGGCCAAGTTGCCGGCGGCCGAGCGTGACGCGAAGGCGGTTGAGGCTGCCAAAGCTGCTGTCAACCAGGAAATGCCGACGTGCGGTCCAGCCACAGCGGAACAAGTTGAAGCCTGCAAAAAGGCCCTGGCTGAGTTCGCCCAAATCGACCCGACCGGCTACGCCGCGACGATGCAGAAAATCGTGGCGTGGCTGAGTCAGAACGGCAAAGGCAAGTTGGCCGACCTGGACGCGACTCAGGCGGCTCAGCTTTACGACAGCATCCGCAGTAAGAGCCTGCCGACGTTCATCTTGCATTCGCTCGAACACTACAAACCAAAAAACTGACTTGGCTGGACGAGCTGCTCGCCCGCGATCCGCAACTCCAGCCCCTCATCGAACTGTTCACCGCGGGCAAAGTCTGGTTGGCAAGCGAAATGGTCATTGGGTGCCCGCCGACTTGGAATCTCTCCACCAATGACATCGTGAAAATTTCAGAGTTTCTACACAACGAGAAAGGGTAAACGAGGGTGAGTTATGTCCTACGAAATGGAAATGCCGAGCGACTTCGACACTGGCGGAGCGTTCCTCCAGGAGCCGGGAACCTATCACCTAGCTGTGATGGCCGTTGACGAATCGCCGGTCGCCAAGGACGGGGCCGCAATCGACGGGTTCAAGGTGGACCTGGAGGTACTCGCCGGCGGCCAGCAGAAGAAGCAAGCGGAAGTCACGTTCTGGAAGCCGAAGGCGACGGACAAAAACAACGGCGAAATGGCGAAGAAAAAGCAGGGCCGATTCGTCCAGGCGACCGGCATCCTGCCCGCGCCAAAGCCGGGCGAGAAGGTCACAGTTGATTTGAAAACCGCCGTCGGCCGCCAACTCATCGCCACGCTCGCGAAGCGCAAGAGTCAAAGCAGCGACAAGGAATTCATCGACCTGAATTTCGCCGACATCTGGCACGTCGATGATCCCGAGGCACCGCAGTGCGAGCGGAATCAGAAGGCCCTTGATTTGATTCCGAAGGGACTGCGACGCGACCGGCAGTCATTCGCCAAGGCGAGCGATGCGACGGTCAAGGCGCCGGCCGGTAGCGGCAATGGCAACGGTGCGGCTGGCGCCACAGCGGCCCCGGCAAAGCAACCAATCAGTTTGGATCAACTGTAGTCGGTCTAGGGTTAGTGCGGCTGGGTCTTTTAGTCGGGACAACATGCCGCACACCCTTTCTCGGCCAGTCCCGCTGCCCGGTTTCGGCCGGGTGGCGGGCTGGTTGATTTGGAGACTTCTAATGTTTGTTTTTTTCGCCACGTTTGGATCAGGCCATCCAGGCTATCCGGGCTACTTGCGAGTGGAAGTAGAAGCCAGCGACGAAGGTCAAGCCGAACTGATTGCCCGCAAGCGAATCAATGAGGCAACCGGTGGTCGCTGGTGTGGCCTGTATAGCTCATTGGAAAAAATGCACCCAGGCGACAGAATCTTCCGCGGCGAAGCGTAGCCCCATGCCCGCCAAACTCATCGAAATCATCGCCACCTATATCCGCGAACGCCACCGCTTCGCGAATGACGACGGCGATACGATCATCGGCGAGTGCTGGGTGAATGGCGAAGTCCAGGCCCCGCTCGCGGTCAAAGGACAAGCGGACCTGGACGAACTTCAAGCCGAGCAGATTTACCGCTTCTACGGCAACTACACGACCTACAAAAACAAGCGGACGAACCAGGAAGAGCAGCAATTCGCTTTCCAGTCGTTCGTCTTACAACAGCCGCACAGCCGCACGGGCGTCATCCAGTATCTCCGCAATGCCGCCGATCAAGTCCGCGTCGGGTTCGGCATGGTTCGGGCGACGAAGCTATGGGAGTTGTATGGCAGCGACGCGGTCAAGACGCTCCGCGAGAATCCAGCCAGCGTGGCCGAAACTCTGTCCGCCGAGCCGCGGCTGAAAATCTCGACTGAGCAACTAGAGAAAATCGCCGCCGTGCTCCGCGAAGAGCAGGCGTTAGAAGGCTGCACGCTCGACCTGACCGATTTGCTGGCGGGGCGTGGATTCCCCAAGGGAACCTCCAGGCTGGCGACTCGCTTGTGGGGTAATCGAGCCGCAACGATCATCCGCCGCAATCCCTACCGCCTGATGGAATTCAAGGGGTGCGGCTTCAAGCGATGCGACTCGCTCTATCTCGACCTGAAACTGCCACCCGGCCGATTGAAGCGGCAGGCTCTTTGCGCGTGGTACACAATCGCCAAGGCAACCGACCGCGACGGCAATACGTGGTGGCCGGTCGAATACGCCCAAGAGGGAATCAAGGGCAGCATCGCCGCGGCGGATTTGCGGATCGAGGACGCGATCACGCTAGCGACCAGGGCTGGCTATACGTCGATTGCGAGAACCGAGGCGAACACCGGTCCGCTGGTTGCTGATGGCCAGCGTCGCTGGATCGGCGAAGGCAAAAAGTGCCGCAACGAAGCCGAGCTTGCACAATTTGTCAGCGACGCGATGAAAGAGCCGGTCACGATCTGGCCGGAAGCCGCGTGCATCGACAAGATTTCCGACCACCAGTGCGAGCAACTAGACCTGTCGCTGCGAGGGCCGATCGGGATACTCGGCGGCGGTCCGGGGACCGGCAAGACATACGCCGCCGCCAACTTAATCCGCAATCTCGTTGCGACGGTTGGACTGCAAAACATCGGCGTCGGTGCTCCAACCGGCAAAGCCGCCGTCCGCGTCACCGAGGCCCTGTCTGCCTTTGGCCTACCGCTCCGGGCCCGGACGTGGCACTCGATGCTGGCCATGATGAGCCGCGAAGGCAGCGGGCGATTCCAGTACAAGGTGCTCATCGGCGACGAAACGTCGATGAACGACACCGACCTCATGGCCAGTGTGTTTCGCCACCGTGCGGCCGGCACCCACGTCTTGCTGGTGGGCGACGTGAACCAACTGCCGCCAGTCGGCCACGGTGCCCCGCTCCGCGACATGATCGCCGCTGGCCTGCCCTACGGCGAACTGCGGGAAATCATGCGTAACAGCGGCGGGATTGTTGAGGCGTGCGCCGCGATCCGCGACGGCAAGCCGTGGCAGGCTGGCGACAACCTGCAAATCATCGACGCCGGCGGACCGGAGCAACAAATCGCCGCGATGCTCCAGCAGATCAAAGTATCCGCCAGCGGCGGGATGAACGCGATTTGGGACTGCCAGGTGGTTGTTCCGGTCAACAAAAAGTCGCCGCTTGCCCGCCGCGAGTTGAACAAAATCCTCCAGGCTGAATTGAATAGCAACGGCGGGATCGACGGCTCGCCTTTCCGCCTGGGCGACAAAATCGTGAACACGAAGAACGGATATTTCCCCTCCGTCACGTTCGACGAGAACGACCCCGACACCCAGACGAATGAACGCGGCGAAGTCTATGTCGCCAACGGCGAGTTGGCGGAAGTCGTCAAAGTCGAATCGAATTTAACGATTGCGAAGCTCGCCAACCCAGCCCGCACGATCAAAATCCCGCGCGGCAAGAGCACCGAAGAACGAGACAGCGACGACGATCAGCAGCCCGACGACAACCAGCCGACGACTGGATGCAGTTGGGATCTGGGTTACGCCTTATCGGTTCACAAGAGCCAGGGCAGCGAGTGGCCAGTCGTCATCGTGATGATCGACGAATACCCCGGCGCGAAGTTGGTTTGCAGTAGGGAGTGGTGCTACACCGCAATCAGCAGAGCAAAAAAACTATGCGTACTCATCGGAAAAAAGTCAGTCGCCGACGGCATGTGCCGACGCCCCGTACTCGGCAAGCGGAAGACGTTTCTCAAGGAAAGGATTCTGCTCGCCAAAGCGACCGACCAACTGGCCAACCTATGAACTTCACTCCAACCTTTGACCAGTTTTCGCCTGGGCTCGTGACGGGCTACGAGCGGGTCGAAGCGGAAACGGTACTTGTTGGCGGACTTCCGCGGTTGGCCGCGTCGCTGCCGCCTCCGCTCCTTCCCGCCCAATCCAACCTGGTCGATCTGGACTCCCTCGCCGCCGACTTGAACCGCGAAGGATTCTGCCTCTGGCTGCGGCACGATGGGGAGGAATTCGCGGTCGAACTGCTGTGCAGCGTGGACGTTCTGCCGGGACCGTGGCCCAGACCCCAGGGCCGCGGAGTGACGGCGGCGGAGGCGATTGCCGCGGCGGTTAAAGAGAAGGTCAGGATTGTTGGGGAGTTTAGGAAGGCGAAAAAGGCATGAAAACCACGGCTACCGATTATCGATCGTTTTTGCAAGCCAAAACGCAACTTGGCAACCTTGGCGGGTTCGATCCGCTATGGATGCCTGACTGCGCCTTTCCATTTCAGCAATCGCTATGCGACTGGTCGATCCGCAAGGGACGCGGAGCATTATTCGCCGACTGTGGCCTGGGCAAGACGCTTATGGAGTTGACTTGGGCCGAGAACGTCGTCCGCAAGACGAATCGACCAGTGCTCATCCTGACCCCGCTGGCTGTGTCGCATCAGACGTGCCGCGAAGCCGAGAAGTTCGGCATTGAATGCACGCGGTCCAACACTGGGCAAATGAAATCGAAGATTGTCACGACCAACTACGAACGGCTGCACTACTTCAATTCCAGCGACTTCGCGGGCGTGGTTTGCGACGAATCGTCGGCACTCAAAAACGCTGGCGGAAAGATTCGGCTGGCAGTCACTGAGTTTCTTCGCACCGTCCCCTACCGACTACTGGGGACGGCCACTGCCGCGCCAAATGATTTTGTCGAGTTGGGCACATCATCCGAGGCCCTGGGCGAGCTTGGCTACGCCGACATGATTACCCGGTTTTTCAAAGAGGAAACGGTCAAGGATTATCTCGGCTGGGGTCGCAAGACTTACAAGTTTCGCGGTCATGCCGAGCAGCCGTTTTGGCGATGGGTCTGCTCGTGGGCTCGCTCCTGCCGCAAGCCGTCGGATATTGGGTTTTCGGATTCAGGTTTCGAGTTGCCGCCGCTCATTGAATCTGAGCATGTTGTCGAAAACTCAACACCTAGGGCTGGGCTGTTGTTCTCGACTCCAGCCCGCGACCTCCAAGAGCAGCGGGAGGAGCGGCGAATCACGATCAAAGAGCGATGTGAAGTTGCTGCCGAGTACGCCGAGTCGCATCCAGGGGCATCGGTTCTGTGGTGTCACCTGAACGCCGAGGGCGACTTGCTGTCGGAAGTCGTTAAAGATTCCGAGCAGGTGTCGGGGTCAATGAGCGACGACGCGAAAGAGGATCGACTTATCGCCTTCCAAAATGGTCAGCTAAAGCGGCTGGTCATCAAACCGAAAATCGGATGCTTCGGGTTGAATTGGCAGCATTGCCACAACGTCATCACGTTCCCGTCGCATTCGTTCGAGCAGTATTACCAGGCCGTGCGCCGCTGCTGGCGATTCGGCCAGAAGTCGCCCGTCACCGTGACCATCGTCACGACGGAAGGCGAGCAGGGCGTTCTCAAAAATCTCCAGCGGAAGGCCGCTCAGTCAGAAGCAATGTTTCAATCCCTGTCTGCCAACATGCGAGAGTCAGTCGCAATTGACGACGGGTGGAAATTCATCATGCGGGAAAGGAAGCCACAATGGCTGTGATCGACCAGGAAATCACCGATCAGTACGCGATCTATAACGGCGACAGTTGTGAGGTTCTGCCCAAGCTGCCGGACGAGTCGATTCACCTGTCGATCTACTCGCCACCATTCGCCACCGATGGTGGCGGGTGCCTTTACCGCTACACGTCGTCACCGCGTGACCTGTCGAACTGCCGAAACTACGGCGAGTTTTTCGACCACTACGAATTCATCGTATCGCAGATTGCCCGCGTCACTTTGCCGGGCCGAATCTCGGCGGTGCATTGCACCGACGTTCCCAGCAAAGGAGCGAACATCGCGGCCTACATCGACTTTCCAGGCGACATCATCCGCCTATACGAAAAGCATGGGTTTGACTACCTGCCGCGAATCTGTATTTGGAAAGAGCCGCTAGAGGTTCGCAATCGGACCATGCTCAGGGCCCTGGCCCATCGACAGATCGTCGAGGATTCAACGCTGACTAACGTCGCTTGCGGCGATTACCTCATTCCGTTTCGCAAGCAAGGCGCGAACCCAGCTCCAGTTGTCCACCCTGTTGGCCTGCTCGATTATGCCGGGGCCCGCGAAATCCCAAACGAGCTACGCGGCTACAAGGGCTGGGAAGGCAAGCAGACAGAGAACCGATTCAGCCATTGGATCTGGCGGAACTACGCAAGCTGCTTTTGGGACGACATTCGCCTAGAGCGCGTGCTCCCCTACCAAGAGGCTCGCGACGCGGAAGACGAGCGGCACGTCCACCCGCTGCAACTGGACGTGATCGAGCGGGCTTGCGTGCTCTGGTCAAATCCAGGCGAGAACGTCTTGACGCCATTCATGGGTGTTGGGTCAGAAGTGTTCGGGGCCGTGACTAATGGCCGCCGCGGCGTTGGGATCGAGCTAAAGCCTTCGTATTACCGCCAGGCTGTGCGGAACTTGATGGACGCGGTTGAAAAGAGCAAGAGGGAGAAAGCGGAGGCCATGCCACTTCTAGCAATGGGGGGGGCGGACGGTGAATTATGAAAAACTACACCAGCAAAGTTCCGGCTGAGCAGTCGGTTGAAGACATCGAATATCTCCTGGTCAAGTTCGGTGCTCTTGGAATTTCCAAAGAGTACCGCGATGGCGGCGTGGCGTCGATCAGTTTTGTAATCGAGGCTCCCGAGACAAAGCTGCCAGTCTCGATTCGGATGCCAGCCAATCCAGAAGCGGCCTACGAAATTCTGGTTAAAAACGCGAAGTACCGACCGACGGCCGCAAAGCAGAAGACGTTGCGGGAACAAGCGAAGCGTACCGCGTGGCGGCTCATGTACGACTGGGTGGCCGTGCAACTCTCACTGATCGAAATGAAACAGGCTGAGTTGCGGCAAGTATTCCTGCCCTACATCACGTCCGCCGATGGAACGAGCCTCTATCAATTCCTGAAAGAGAAAAAACTGCCAGCACTCGGATTCAGCGGCAAAGGAAGCGAAAGCGAAGACGCGGAAGGGTAGCTCGGATGCTCGACTCAAAAATCCAATCCCTCAAAGATCACTTCGGAATTACTCTCCCCGAAGACTGGCAGGCCGTCACGCCCGCCTGGATTCTCAGCCAGGATGGTGTGGGACAGGTGACGCTCGACTATCTACGATTGCTCTTGGCGGCCCGCGGTCTGACGCTCAAAGGGGACCGCACGCCTGAGTATTGGCAAGCTCACCTGAAAGACGCCCGCATATCGCACACGCTGTCGAATGAGGAGCTGCTGAAAGAGTTGGGGGAAGATGGCGGTGACCGCGGCGTGGTCAATCCGTTCACGATCATCATCGATACCGCAGAGCAATTTCCGTTCACGTTCCAAGGTTTCCGCACTGACGGTGCGGCGGACAAGTCCCGGCCGCTGATTATTCCGACTGAGTTTCGTGCGCTCGGAAGATTTCCGTTTTCGCTCGGAGATTATGCGCCGGACTGCGGCATCGGTCGCTGCCACGTCGAACGCAAGTCAATGCAGGACGCCCACGGGACATTTCTCGGCTGGGCACGCAAGGGCGAAGACGTCGGGCGCCGGGATCGATTCGAGCAAGAGCTAGAGCGGCTGAGTGAGATTGAGGCGGGGCTGGTGGTTGTCGAGTGCTCTTTCGCTGATCTCGTGCGGCTCGCTCCTGAGTATGGCTACAGGTCAGCCGCGGCCAATGCGAAGACGCTGTTTCGATCCGTGCTCGCGTGGCAGCAGGACTACGCCGTGGCGTGGCAGTTCTGCGATGGGAGACGGCTGGCCGAGCAATTTGTGTTTCGGTGGCTGAGCCGATGGCACGAAAAGGACCAAGAGGCGCGGAAAGAGGAGGAGAAGCGGATTGAGAAGTTGAGGCACGATCAATCGAAAGAGAGAGTCGCGGCGCAGCTCGCGGCAATCTGAAAACCAATCTCACAAGGAAACTAGCGATGGCAATGGTCCTGGAAATGCCCGAAGTGCTCGATACAGCCCAGCCCGCAACCCCAACAGAATCAGAATCAGCCGCAGACGAAGCGGCGGATATTCTAGACCAAGCGTCGGATGACAACGGCCCCGACCTCCCATTCGACACCAACGAACCGACGTCGCCGCCAGATGCGTGCGATCAGCCAGCGTCAAGTGAGTTGCCGCCAGCTCCCCCAGCCGAGCCGAAGAAAAAGAAGCGCGGCCGCAAAAAGAAAGACAAGTCCAGCACGCCGCCGAGCATCGACGTGGCCACAGAAACCCGCGACCAACCAACGCCCGTCGATCCGGTGAGCCAGCCGAAAATGTCACCCTCAACTCGGCTAATGCAAATCGCCAGCGTCGAGAGCGAGTTCATCGAAGTATGCCTGGAAATCAATGACTTAGAAGCGATTATCGAATCGTCAAAAGATCAAATTAAAACTGCCAGTAAGCGGCAGTCGGCTCTGGCTATTGAACTCAGGCAGTTGCGGAACGATCCGCAGTGGCAACCGAAATTATTCGACGAAAAGAACGAGCAGCCGGTTGGGACAGAGGCGCCAGGCTCAAACAGTGCTGCCTCTCCTGTCGCGTCTGTGGCAACATCTAGCGACGCCCAACCGGCTGCCGTTTCTCAGCCAGCAGTGTCTCCAGCCGATCCCGACGCCTGGAAATCCGTCTCAATCGACGCCCTCAATCTCCCCGGCAAGCTGGGCGAGAAATTGAAAGACGCCAACGCCGAGACGATTGGCCGCCTCGAAAACCTCCGTGCTGAAATCAGCCAGGGTCGTGAGAAGTGGCCGCCGGGAATCGGCAAGGCTCGCGTCACGCAAATCGAAAACTCCATCATCGACTGGCTGTCAAAAAACCGCGACGCAGCGGTGCTCGCCGAGGCCAAGGCCCAAGCTCAGTCTGCTGCATCGAACGGCCAACCGATTCCATCAGCCGTGGCTGTCACACCATCAGCGCCAGCCGCCGCTGCTCCCACGATGAATTTCGACCAATGGGAAGCCCTCTCGGAAGAGCAGCAGCAGGAATTCATCTGCGCCCGAGCTGTCCTGATCGACGACGGTAAAGAGAACTGCCTCGCAACAAAGCATCCCAAAGGCAGTCAGTTTTGGGACAGCGGATATGCAGCCCTGGGAAGAGGCGAAAAGGTTAGCGAGTGCCCCTACGTCGCGGGGCCAGAAATGGACGACTGGATTCGCGGCTGGCTCGCTCACGGAGCAGTTGAGAAATATGAGCCGACGCTCACAGCCAAAGGGACAAATCTCGCACCGGCCATCGCAGCCCTGAAGTCCCTGGACGATTTGTAAATCGAAATTTTGTCACATCACCCCGGCCAACATGACACTAAAGCAACCCCGGCACGGACGCACCGATGGGCCGAAAAAAGAAGGCCGCTGCTAACTCCCCATCGGGAAGCCAGCCGCGGCCAACTCACTATGATCTCGACCAGGTTCGCGGATATGCCCGCGGGCAGTGGCCGGCGATTCTGTCGTCGCTGGGCGGGATCGATGTGTCGCTGCTCGACGGCAATCACCATCATTGTCCGAAGTGCGGCGGGACGGATCGCTTCCGGCTCATCGACGAACCTGCGGGGGCTGTGCTTTGCAACAACTGTGCCAGGACCGGCATCGGTGACGGGTTCGCGTCGCTCGCTTGGATCACTGGCCGCAAGTTCGCCGACGTGCTCGCTCAGGTGGCCGACTATCTCGGCATCGAACCAACCGCCACGCCTCACCATTACTCAAACGGCAAGGCTACGAACGCCGATCCGGCCGAGCACCTATCTTTCCAGCCGTGGAATGACGCCGCTGATCAGCTCGTCGCTTTGTGGTGTCTTACCAAACCGCCCATCACTCCCGCAGCCGTCCGGGCCGTCGGTGCTCAAATCGCCCGCTACCGGGACCAGTACACCGTGATCGCTCTACCAATCCACGGCGAGAACTTTCGCGAGGCCGACCAGCCAGGCTACAAGCCAGTCGGCTGGTCGCTCTACAACATCACCGGTGGACCGCTCCCCAAGTTCTCAAAGCGAGTGGGCGACAAGCCGGCCAAAGTCGAATGGGTCAAGGTGAAGATGACCTATGGCTCCAAGCCCGGCATCATCACCTGCATCCCGCGGCTCTTGACAGCGATCGAGCACAAGTCGCCGAAGTGGAAAGTTGAGGGGCCGTCCGACCTCTTGGCCCTCTTCTCTCTGCCAGATCTCCACGCTACCACAGCCATCATCACCAATGCCAATGGCGCGGGCGAGCAGCCACCGGCCTGGATCATCGAGCTATTCGCCGGCGTCCAGGCCTACGTCTGCCACGATGCCGATCAGCCAGGCCAGCGTGGGGCACTCGGCTACCGCGACACTCAGGGCCGTCCGCAGCACCCCGGCTGGGCTCCCGCAATCGCCGTCCACGCGACCGAATGCCGCAACATCCAACTCCCATTCCCGATTGAAGAAACCCACGGCCGCGACCTGCGGGACTATCTCAACCAGCCGAAGACCTACCGCGAGCTGCTCGATTTGGTGGACCTCGCCCAGCCCGTAGCCCCAGCCGATCTATCAATCGCCCCACCGCCGCGACAGGCCCTCGAGGAGGACGACGATCCCCACCGTCTCGCCCGCGTCAACCTCGATTCTTACTCCGCCCAGGCCGACGGGGCGACGATACGCTACTGGCGGGAGGAGTGGTACACCTGGAAGCCGTCTCGAGCCTGCTACCGCAAGATTGAAACCGACGAACTGCGAGCCAAAATCACCGCCTCGATTAAGGCTGAATTCGACCGTCTGTGGCACGAAGAAATGGCGGAGTACGAAGCCTGGCGGAAATCAGCCGAGTACGATCGCGACGAAGACAAAGGCCCCCCGCGGGCCCGCCGCGTTAAGCGTGATCTCGTGGCCAACGTCCTAGCCGCCACTGGGTCGCTGACCTGCATCCCGTCGTCGGTCGAGCTGATGACTTGGATCAGTGAAGGAATCCGCGAACGCCGCCCATACATCGCCATGCTCAATGGCCTGATCGACCTCGACAAGCTCCTAGCCGACGCTGACGAATCCGAAGTCATCCTTCCCCACTCACATAACTGGTTTTCGACCGTCCGCCTCCCCTACGCTTTCGATCCATCCGCCCGCTGCCCCAAGTGGGACGCCTTCCTCGAAAGAAACCTGGAACTCGACCCCGAGCGGATCAAGATCCTCCAGGAGTGGGCCGGCTACTGCCTCACCCCCGACACCGGCCAGCAGAAGTTTCTAGCGATGGAGGGCGAAGGGTCAAACGGCAAGTCGGTCTATTGTGCCGCAATCTCTGCCATGCTGGGGGCTGAAAACTGCTCACACATCCCCCTGGAAAAGTTCGGCGAGCGGTTCGACCTCACCCAGACCATCGGCAAGCTGGTCAACATCTGCGCCGACGTGGGCGAAATTGACAAGGCCGCCGAGGGCCAGCTCAAAGGGTTCACCAGCGGCGACGTGATGTTTTTCGACCGCAAAAAGATCAGCGGTGTCGAATGCCTCCCGACCGCCCGCTTGGTCCTCAGCTTCAATAATCGCCCGCGCTTCTCGGACCGCTCACAAGGCGTCTGGCGGCGGATGCTGCTCATCCCCTGGAACATCCAGATCACCGAAGACGAGCGTATCCCCAATATGGACAAGGGCTGGTGGTGGCAGCGACAGGGCGAGCTACCCGGCATCCTCAACTGGGCCATCGAAGGGTTGCACCGGCTCCGGGCCCAAGGGCGGTTCACCGCATCGACGGTCGGGCAAGAGGCCATCGAAAGCTACCGGGACGAAGTAAACCCGGCCAGACTGTTTCTCAAAGAGCACTTTCAAGCATCAGATTCATCCGTCCGCTGCGCCTTCGCCTACAAATTCTACGTGAAGTGGTGCGAGCAAACAGGCCATAGACCGTTCGCTGACGTCGTGTTTGGACGGGAAGTAAAGAGAGTATTTCCAAATTGTGAAAGAAAAAGAGTGCGGCACGGGCAGCAGTTGAATTGGAATTATTTTGGCATTGCGTTCCAACATGCTGAGATACTTGGCGAGAAAACATCAGACGACACTTTATTCTAAATGTTCCCACCAATGTTCCCACTAAGTTCCTACCAATGTTCCTGTCGTAAGTCCTTTTCTGGCAACACTGTTCCTACTGTTCCTCTTTATTACTTACTTACTTACATCATCATCATCATCATCAATATACAAGAAGAAAGACAAGGAACAGGCACGCACGCCCGCGCATACCGTGAAGTAAGTGAAACCTCAGTTTTGTAGGAACAACCAGGAACACCCGGAACAAGCGCCAAATGAGAAATTGACATGGGCCTATTAACCAAAATTGCGAATCGGAAAACCGAGCAGGCGGCAAACACCCTGGCTGATGTTGTGCCGCAGATGCCAGAGCCCGCCTCCCAGCCTCCAGTCCTCAACCATTGGCCGTCGCCATTTCCAAAATCACCACCCATGCCATGCCTTATTTGCCAATGCCCAATCGCCTGGGTCACGACCTACGACCTCGAATCAGATATACCACCCGCCGAGTGGCAACTTCGCTGCGGCGAGTGTGATCCGCCGCCTGGTCGATCGGTCGTCGGCGCCAAGTGGATCGTCAAGGGCCGGGATGACGGCAAGTTGATGTGGTGGCGGTTCGATCGCGGGCCGGACTGGTCAGCCGGTGGGCCAGATGATCCGGGCCCAGCCGATCGTACCACCTTGGCGGATTGGTCCGGGTGGCACGAGCTCACACTCCCCGACGGCCACACGATGCTCGCCCCGCCCGGCTGGCGACGTCTGAACTTGACGCGGCTCGAGCACCGCTACGGCATCGACCGAGCCTGGCAGATGCTTCAGGAGCGGACGGAGAAGTTTTTTGAAAGAGAGAGACAAAAACAAGCGGCGTGAGTTTTGATTCCCGCAATTTGTGAACAGATCCAGGAGCGAAGCAATGAGCGAGACGATTGTGGTGGGGGGTAGGCCAGCCAGAATCACACATGTCGAAATGTGTGGCTGGGTGATTGAATCTATTGACGGGTGTTTCCACTTCTCGCCTCCTGGTCAATGGGCATCAAAGAGCGATGGGGCATGGCCCACCCGCGAAGCCGCCATCGGCAAGGAGGGAACGTGAGCGAGTACAAATACTGGCTCGTGAATCACGATGCCGACACAACAGAAACGGGATTGCCTCAACGTCGGACGTATCTCCGCACGCAATGGGCTGGTCACTCGGCCCAGCAATATGCCGAGGAGAATATTCTCCGCGACTTTTGCCGCGAGCGTTTTGGAACTGAGACGGCCTATGTCCAGGGAGTCGCGGCGACTCCCAATTGGTCGTTACACGCAATTGACCAGCAACAGTTCGTCGATGCACGCCCTATTCGATGGGGCGGTTTCGATACAGAAACTAGACGACTGCTACTGAAGTTGGGAGTGATTCGCGGCGGAGAGTCGCCAGTACAGATTGTGCTGGACTTGCCAGCGGAGGATGTCGATTGGGACGCGCCGCGGTGTCCGCATTGTGGTGGAGTATTAGCAACCCCTAACCCCCAGTGACACATGGCCAAGAGGAAGAGAGTGGAGGCGGTGAAGGCGTGGGGACGAGACAACGGCAGGTTGTCGCCGTCAACGGATAGTGAGGCATCGCTCGCAGGGGCAAGATGCCGAGGAAATCAGATTGTTGTCCGCGTCCGCATCATCCGTGAATCCGACTACCGACGCCTGACCGCGAAAGGCAAACGGAAATGACCAACAAGAATAGAAAGCGAGCTGAGGCGGTGGAGATTAGCCCACGTCAACGACGCGCCGAG
>Ga0065705_10002003_pt1 | contig 15799 bp, 10 predicted proteins | sample SwibulcommuniRL2_FD_59092 | JGI IMG/M metagenome (GOLD analysis project Ga0065705, IMG submission 59092) | Bulk soil microbial communities from switchgrass field near Rose Lake, East Lansing, Michigan, USA - RL2 Bulk Soil v2 (version 2) | ecosystem: Environmental > Terrestrial > Soil >...
CCGTGACCAGAACCACGTCTCTCCGGTTTCGATAGTCAAGCGCAGCGATTCGGCATTCATATACGCCAGCATCAATACCTGGTTCGTTTCCACATCCTGCACGATCGCGGGGATCAGACCTTGCGCATCGAATCTCAGACTTCCAGGTTCCACGGCTTCCATAATCATCCCTCCATCGCTATCCCCAAACGGACAGGGACATTCCAGCGCTGCAGATCTTTCTTTAGTTCAGGGATGCGCAGCTTCCCGTCATGAAATAAGGAGGCAGCCAGGGCTGCATCGGCGTTTCCCCTGGTCAGCACTTCTGCAAAGTGAACCGGTGTCCCTGCCCCACCGGAGGCAATAACAGGCACTGAAACCAGATCGGACACGATGCGCGTCAGCTCAAGGTCATAGCCGGCAAGCGTGCCATCCGCATCCATGCTTGTCAGCAGGATTTCGCCGGCACCCAATTCCACGCCGCGGCTTGCCCAATCAACGGCATCGATGCCTGTGGGCACCCGGCCCCCATTCACATAAACTTCCCAACTCGAAGCGCTCTTGCGCGCATCGATTGCGAGAACGATGCACTGCGCGCCGAAACGACTTGCCCCTTCTGACAACAGTTCCGGTCTCCTCACCGCCGCGGAGTTGATGCTGACTTTGTCCGCGCCGGCCAGCAGCAGATTGCGAATATCGTCCACCTCCCGGATCCCGCCGCCGACCGTCAACGGCATGAACACGGTCTCTGCCACGCGGCTGACCAATTCCAGCGTTGTCCTGCGACCTTCGTGCGTGGCAGAAATATCAAGGAAGACCAATTCATCGGCGCCCTGCTCATCGTACAAGCGCGCCTGCTCCACCGGGTCACCGGCATCGCGTAAGTTCACAAAATTGACGCCCTTTACGACACGTCCGTCTTTGATATCAAGGCAGGGGATAATTCGTTTTGCCAGCATAAACACTCCTTGCCAACGTTGGGAGACGTTGACTCCAATCGGCCGTGGAATCCAATGTCTTCCGACTTTGGGCTTCTCAACCACCGTCGGGAGACGTTGACTCCAAATCCAATACTTCTTTCAAATCAATCGTCCCCTCATACAACGCGCGACCGATGATCACACCCGCTAAGCCAGCCTTGCTTGCGGCGTGGACATCGCTCGACGTATGTACTCCGCCTGAAGCAATGACATCCAAACCGCTGACCGTAGCCAGCTCTCGTGTAGATGCAATATTTAACCCGTGACCTAATCCATCGCGACTAACATCTGTAAAGATTGCGGTCCGAAATCCCAGGGTCTGCATTTTACTTGCAAGCTCCTTCGCAGCGATACCACTATTTTCCTTCCAGCCGCGCACTCGGACGAGCCCATCACGTGCATCGATGCCGACTGCAAGTCGTTGCGCGCCAAATTGATGGAGTGCCTGGTCTGTGATTTGGGGATCCTCGATCGCGATCGTGCCTACTACTAATCGGTCCACACCAAGAGACAATGCAGATTCCATCGCATCCAGTGATCGTAATCCACCACCGAACTGGACCTGGGCGTGGAATTCCTTCGCCGCTGTGAGGATATTTTGAAGTGCCTGGCGATTTGCGTCATCGCTTTCGCCAAAAGCTCCATCCAGGTTTACCACATGCAGCCAGCTCGAGCCCGCAGCAAGCCAGCGTCGCGCCATCTGCGCCGGATCGTCACTGTAGGCAGTCATGCGCGCAGGGTCGCCCTCTTGCAAACGCACGACTTTTCCATTTCGCAAATCGATCGCCGGGTAAATCGTGAAGCTCATGCAGCCTCCAGGAAGTTTCTCAGGACCTGCAGTCCAACCTGCTGACTCTTTTCCGGATGAAACTGCACGCCATAAATATCCTCCCGACGCACGGCACATGCAAAGCGGATCCCATACTCCGTCTCCGCGATGATGTCCGAGGCGTTCGTTGGCTGGCAATAATACGAGTGATTGAAATAGGCAAAAGCGCGCGGGTCGATTCCCTGGAACAGCGACGGGTCCTTCTTGGCCTCCACCTGGTTCCAGCCCGTGTGCGGAATCTTCACGGATAGCGAATCAGCGAACTTGACCACCGTCCCGTTCAGAAGACCCAGGCCTTCGTGGTCGCCCATCTCTTCTCCGATTTCGAACAGTGCCTGCATCCCGACACAGATTCCCAGCAGCGGCAAACCGCGTGCAGCAATCTCCTGGACGGCGTCTGCAAGTCCGCCGAGGCGCAGCCCCGCCATGAAATCACCGAAGGCGCCCACACCCGGCAGCACAATCCGTTTGCCAGACAGGACTCTTTTCGGATCATCGGTCCTCTCCACGTTTGCCCCTACATTTTCCAATGCTTTTTGCACGGAGCGTAGGTTGCCTGTACCGGCATCGATCAGAACTGCGTCTTTCATTACTTTGTTCCTTAGTAGGGCAAGATGACATCTTGTCTTACGATAATGTGCCTTTTGTAGATGGCACGTTTCCTGCCCGGCGCGGGTCCACCTGGGTGGCCATATCCAGCGCCCTCGCCCAGGCCTTGAACAATGCCTCTGCCTGGTGGTGATCATCGCGACCATACAGCACTCGCGCATGCAAATTGCAGCGGGCAGTCACCGCAAACGACTCCAGAAAATGTGGAAATAGTGTGGTTGGGATTTCTCCGATATACGGTGTGTGCCACTCGGCCTGGATAACTGAATAAGGTCGTCCCGATAGATCCACCGCGACATGCGCCAGGGTCTCATCCATCGGCGCAAAACAATCTCCCATGCGGACGATACCCTTGCGGTCGGTCAGTGCCCGATCGAAGGCTTGACCCAGCACGAGGGCGACATCCTCCACTGTGTGATGGGTGTCGATGTGCAGGTCACCGGTTGCCTGAATGGTGAGATCGAACAAGCCATGCACGGCGAGGTGAGTCAGCATGTGATCCAGGAATCCGATGCCAGTCGAGATTTCGTGTTTGCCGGTTCCATCCAATTCCAGTTTGACCTGGATCTGGGTTTCATTGGTCTGGCGAGATATTTCTGCAGTTCGCATAATTGCTCCAATTGATCGCTGCTGGTCGAGTATCGCGACCACGGATAACTTGAGAATATTAAGTTTGATTCCAGCTGGTGGTTTCGATACGCCTTCGGCTAACGCCTCAGGCTACTCAACCACCGAGTTATTTACATATTTTCAGCGCCTCTATTAACGCATCCGTGTCCTGCGGTCTGCCGACACTGATGCGGATGTGATCCTGCAATCCCGGCTTGTTGAAGTAACGAATAAAGATTCCGAATTCTGCTGCCAGTCGCCTCTTGAGCTCAGCAGCATCGCGTCCCAGCACCTTACACAAGATGAAATTGGATTGTGTGGGATACGGCTGCAGATATGGAATTTCCTGCAATGCCGAGAATAAGCGCGTACGCTCGGTCTTCAGGCATTCGACCACAGGTTTCAATTCTTCCACATGCTGCAGGGACACTTGGGCCGCGATGCTGGCAGCAACATTTACATTGTATGGTTGTTTCGATTTCCACAGGGTCGGCATCAACCATTTCGGGAATGCCCCGTAGCCGATGCGCAAACCAGCCAGTCCCGCCCACTTGCTGAACGTTCGCAACACGACCAGATTCTCTCGAACAGGAACCTCACGAATGCGGCTTAAGCTTGAGCCAAAGTTTTCACCGACGAACTCGATATACGCCTCGTCCAGCACAACCAATGTGGGCAGGGACAATAACTCATCCATCACATCTGGAGCAATGACAGAGCCATCGGGGTTGTTGGGCGAGGTAATGAAGAATAGCTTTGGGCGGTATTCCTTTACCGCATTGCGAATGGCATCCAGATCCAATGAAAAATCAGGATTACGAGGCACTTCCATGCATCGGGCAGCATTCAACTGCGCGTCAAAGGTGTACATTCCAAACGTCGGTGGGCAGGACAGGACGCGGTCACCCGCTTCGAGGAAGATCCTCATCAACAAATCGATCAACTCGTCGGCACCCGAGCCTGCCAGCAGATACTCTTGAGGCACATCGACAAAACTCGCCAGGGATGCACGCAACAGCCGGCTTTCAGGATCCGGGTAGATATGGGGAAAATCCAATTTTCCAAGCGCCTCTCGCACAACCGGCAGCGGTCCATACGGATTTTCATTCGCATCCAGTTTGACGATTTGAGACGGCTCGCGCCCAATGCGGGCGGACAGCACTTCGAATGGCTCGATCGGGGTATACGAAGGCAGTGATTCCAGGTGCTTGCGGATCTTCATACTCACTCCTCCGTCCGTAAGAGGGCAGCATTCGCGTGCGCATCCAACCCCTCGGATTGTGCCAGCGTCGCTGCGATCGGACCGATGGTCTTCGCGGTTACTCCATCCAGCGCCACCAGGCTGACGATTTTCACAAAGTCCCAAACATTGAGCGGAGAGGCGAAGCGGGCCGAGCCTCCCGTCGGCATTACGTGGCTGGGACCGGCGAGGTAGTCACCCAGTACCTCAAAGGAGTGTTCGCCCATAAAGACACCACCAGCGTTATTGACCTTTTCCACCCAGCGCCACGGATCCTGAACTGACAATCCAAGATGTTCTGGGGCGTATTCATTCGCCAGTTGCACGGCTTCCTCCAGATCGCGGGTCAGTATGGCGCCACCGCGATTCTCCAAAGAAGCGACGACGATATCTGCACGAGAACAGTCCTCGACTTGCTTTGCCACCTTTATCTGAACATTTTCTATGAGAGATTGTGAAGGTGTCATCAGGATTGCGGAGGCAAGCAAATCATGTTCTGCCTGGGCGAGCAGATCTGCGGCGACCCATTCCGGATTAGCGAATTCATCGGCGATGACCACCGTCTCTGTTGGACCGGCAAGCCCATCGATTCCAACCACGCCGTAAACCTGTCGCTTTGCCAGGGTGACAAACAGATTTCCGGGTCCGAAGATCTTGTCGACGGGGCGGACAGTCTCGGTGCCATATGCCAGCGAGGCGATCGCCTGCGCTCCGCCAAGTGGATAAACTTCATCTACGCCCGCGATGGCACATGCAGCAAGGATGATGGGATCAATTGGAACCTCGGCATTCGCAAAGGAACGATTCGGAGGAGTAACCACAACGATTTCCTTCACGCCAGCCACGCGCGCAGGCACGGCGCTCATCAATACCGTGGATGGCAGGGGTGCTGTCCCACCAGGAACATATAATCCCACACGCTGCAGCGGACGAATGATCTGCCCAAGTGTTCCACCCAACTCGTTCGTAAACCAGGATGTCAATGGTTGATGGCGATGAAAAATCTCAATACGCTTCGCCGCCTGTTGCAGTGCATCGCGTTGTGCAGGGGAAATGGAAGCCAACGCGGATTGAATCGAGGCCTTCGAAACAGGAGCAGGCGTGAGGTCCAGAGAGTCGAGCCGTTGGGTCCAGGTTCGGAGTGCCGAGTCGCCATTCATCCTCACATCCTTCAGAATTCGAGTGACCGCTTCCACAGCGGTAATCCGTTCACCGAACAGTTTCTCAATGTTATCGAGTACGCGCGCGCTGAGGGGAAATTCATCTGGCGGTGTACGCTTGAGGATGGTTTGGCTTGCGGTTTGGGGATCGTATTGTTTGAGCATAATTATCCTTTCAAGGCGGCGAGCATTGCCTTGTAGCGCGGAGGTTCTTCTTCAAAAATGTATGTGATCGGTGAAACAATGATCCCGCTGCCGCCGATGCTTCGAAGTTCCATGATGGCTTTCTGCAGTTGGTCGTGCCGGACCACGATGCTGACCGAATGCCAGCCTTGATTCGATTCACGCGTCACGATCGGACTGATGGTAGGTCCCTGCAGCCCACCGACCGAAGTTTGCGTGAACATCTTCTGAGCGATCGCCTCCGGCGTTTCACCGCGCATATTGGCGACGATGAGCAGATTCTCCTTCGCCCTGAGATGGGCTTCCACATATTCGAGCAGGCGACGCGCCATCTCGAGTGCCCTGGGATTTGTTTGCAGAGTTTTGCGGTTCGCAATAAGCGCAGCCTGTGACGATTGAATGAGTCCGTCAGGCAGGGCGCGCAGGCGATTGTCCTGGAGGGTCTGACCTGACGAAACAAGATCGGAGATCATGTCTGCATACCCGATGGTGGGTGCAGTTTCGAGCGTCCCCTCGGCGGACATCAAGATATGAGAGATATCGTATTCATTTAAGAACCGCTCTGTGAGGAAGGGAAACTTTGTCGCTACACGCAGCGGACGGTTGAGGCTTCCCGCATACGTTCTAAGCGATGGAATATCTCGGACGTCCTTCCATGCCTCGGGCACAGCCAGTTTGAGAGCACAATGACCGAATCCAAGTGTATCGTGCAGGATGAGGATGTCGCCATTCGAGCCGCGCTTCTCCTCGATCATGTCGATGCCCGTAATGCCGAAATCAATTGAGCCCTGCCTGACACTGACAACAATATCGCCGGGGCGTTGAAAGATGATTCCCAATTCCGGCAGGGATGGCACCGTGGCTTCGTATTGCCTTGGGTTGGGTTTGAAAACACGCAAGCCCGTTTCAGCCAGAAAGTCCAAAGCGTCGATTTCGAGACGACCTTTGGAGGGAAGAGAGAGTCGAATAGCAGGTTGATTGTTCATGTTCGTTCCTTGTTCAAAAAGATGCTTCGCTGCTGAAGTGTTACTTCAGACGAATGGATTAAACAAAAATCCCCGACGAATGGTCGGGGATGTATGAGACAAAATACGGCTCCTGTCAGCTTTCCGCAGGTACGCGCACATTCGCCTCCCGACCACGCGGGGGGTGAATATGATGATGGTGATACAAGCGCGTACTCAGGTTCTTCATATTGGGCAGAATTCTACTACGCATGAGAAATATGTCAATGATCATAGATTACCCATTTGGATGACATGTTTTTGTGAATGAGTACCCATACAGGTAATAGTAATTCCGTTCTCAGACTGTATGCTTTAAAGAATTTATCAATGTGTCAAATTTAGACCCTAAAAGTTTTTCGAATGGACGAGATACAAGCCGTTCCAATGTAAGCCGCCTGCCCTCGCAGGGGGTTAGGGTCTCTCTACAAGAAGAGGTGAACGATGTCAAACAAACAAGAACGTTCGGAGGATGACCAGCGTACGCCAACTAAACAACCGCGTTCATTCAACTGGTTAACGGCTGCCGATACAAAGACCTGGCTCGAGGAACACGATGCCTGCGCTTTGGTGGCGGCGATTCGCAAGAACGGTGAAGCAACGCATGGCAACCTTAAGCGCGCCCTGGCTGCCTTAAGCATCATGGGCCATCGCAGCGGTGAGGTCAACGGTGAAGGAGATGGCGTTGGCGTATTGACCGATATCCCGCGGCTGTTATGGTCACAGGCATTGGAGCAGGAGGGCAAACCCGGCTGGCTGGCGGAAGATCATCGCTTCTTCGTTGGTCATTTGATGATCCCCAACACGGAACCGAATGTGCCCGAGATACAAAGCTCGGTCCTCAATATGCTGCAGAGTCATGGCATTGACTTGTTATTGGAACGACCTCTGCAAACCCGCGCCCAGGCGCTCGGGAAGATGGCGCGCATGCAGGCTCCTCACCTCTGGCAGATTGCAGGCATGGTGCGCCATGGTCCTTTGGAACATGTCGAACGCACACTGTTCGATCTTGCCCTTAAGATCGAACAAAGTACAAGGATCAGTGTGGCTTCACTTTCGAGCAACGTTGTCGTGTACAAAGTCCGCGGCTCCATCGAAACGTTGTATCAGTATTATCCCGAACTGCGCAATCCTGATTTCACCACGGCGATCACCATCGGTCATGCGCGCTACTCCACAAATACGGCAACCAGCTTCGAGCGCGTGCAGCCCTTCAGTCTGCTCGGGCACAACGGCGAGATCAACACGATTGCGCGCCTGCGTGAACAGGCACAGATGCTTGGCGTGAACCTCGTGGATGGCGGCAGCGACTCACAGGATCTGGATCGCCTGCTTGCCACCCTGGTCCATAGTTACCACTTCACGCTGCTCGAGGCAATGGAAATTGCATTCCCGCCCATCCTCAGCGAGGTTGAAAAACTTTCTCCCGAGCTGCAAACCATTTACAAGTACTACCGCCAGGCATTCGGTCCGTTTGCCCAGGGACCGGCGGGCATCATCTCGCGTCAGGGTAACGAATGTGTATTCAGCGTGGATGCGCTCGGTTTGCGCCCACTCTGGTTCGGGGATACGGAAAAGGAATATTTCTTCTCGTCCGAAAAAGGCGTCTATCACCTGGACACGATGCGCATCGATCCTATCCCCCTCTCGCCCGGCGAAAAGATGCGGATCCGCGTCCATCGCGGTCGGGCAGTGGAGGTGCTGGACTATCCCGCCATTCAACAGAAGATTCTGACTCTCACACTGCGCCGCTTCGGTTCGCTGGAGACGATGAACAAACGTCTCGCCCAGCCAACGCCGAAGCCTGCTTCCCCGCAGCAGGTGTTGCCTGACTATCAGGACTCCGCTCCGCCCCATCCATCGTCCGCGATCAATTTAGATAACCGTATGTCCGCCTTCGGCTGGGGACGCGAGGATCGCGAATGGATTGAGGAACTCGCGAAAAACGGCAGCGATCCCCTTAGCTCGCTTGGCTATGATGGACCGCTCGCTCCGTTGTCGAAGGAACGACAGAACCTTGCAGATTACTTCAAGGAAGCTGTCGCCGTCGTGACCAATCCGGCCGTAGACCGCGAGCGGGAGGTCGAGCATTTCTCCACACAGACAATCCTGGGCGCGCGCCCACCCCTGGTCCCCGGTGAGCTCGGACAGGAAATCACATTGACCCTCGAAACGCCGATTCTGCTGGATGCTTCCAAGTACTCACGATCGACCTCCACCAGCTTCCTTGAACAGATCTCGGCTGAATCAGGCTATCCGACTCTCGATCGATTGGTCCGACAATATCCCGATTCACAGTCTACGGAAATCCAAACAATCACATTCGATGGTGAGTCGACCGCGCAGGCATTGGAGCGAATCGCCCAGGCATCGGTGGATGCGGTTCGAAATGGAAGCAGGCTCATCGTGCTGAACGATGCCGAGGCATTCCTCGATTCCAATGGCTGGCTGGATCCCATACTGGTGCTGGGAGTCGTGGACCGCGCATTGAGGCTGTCTTTCACGGACAATATGCCGACGACATCGCCCACTCCAATCCCGCTGAGCGACAGTGGCAAGATCGATCTGGGACTCGTCGCATCGAATCCACAGGTCAATTTACGGAGACAGGCAGGGCTTGTCATCCGCAGTGGAGCGATCCGTAATTTGCATGACATGATGATGTGCATTGGCATGGGGGCGGATGCAATCGTGCCATACATGATTTTTGAAGCAACTCTCAGTGAAGCCAGCCTGGCGCCCGAGGAACTCATAGTGCGCATGAAGAACACATTGAAAGCATTGCGCACCGGAATCGAAAAATCCGTCAGCACCATGGGCATTCACGAGTCGCGCGGCTATGGACGTTTGTTTGCCAGCATCGGATTGAGCAGCGCGCTTGCATTGACGCTCGGCACGAACAATTATGCCGGCTCAGAACAAGGAGGCTTGACCTGGGAGAATCTGGATGCTGATCTCGCTCCGCGAAAAGGCAGTTATCACAGCCCAGGACGCGGCGAGCTTTCACGGGTGAATCATTTCTATCCGAAAATCTGGAAGATGGCGGGCAAGCTCGGCAAGGGCGAAGCGGATTGGCGCGCCTATGAAGAACATGTGGACAATACAGCGAAAACCAATCCGGTGACAATTCGCAACATTCTCGATTTTCGCTATGATGTAAATTCCAGCATTGATCCAAAACAAGTGGACCTCGGAATCACATCCCATCGTCTGCCGTTCCTGATCTCGTCGATGTCGTTTGGTTCGCAGGGCGAGATCGCCTACCGCGCCTACGCGGAAGCAGCATTCCGCCTGAACATGCTGTCGCTCAACGGCGAGGGCGGTGAAATTCCCGACCTGCTTGGCAGGTATCCGTTCAACCGCGGCATTCAAATTGCCTCGGGCCGTTTTGGCATCACGGCAGAGACGATCAATGCCACAAACCTGATCGAGATCAAAGTAGGTCAGGGGGCAAAGCCCGGCGAAGGTGGACATTTGCCGGCTCGCAAGGTCACACAAAAAGTTGCCGCGGCTCGTCATGCCCGGCCGGGCGTGGATTTGATTTCGCCATCCAACAATCACGATATTTATTCGATTGAAGACCTGGCGCAATTCATAGAAGAACTTAAGACCATCAATCCCAAGGCGCGTGTTGCGGTGAAGGTCCCGGTCGTACCGGGCATCGGAATCATCGCCATCGGCATCGCCAAAGCGGACGCCGATATCATCTGCCTCACCGGATACGATGGGGGCACAGGTGCGGCACGCTCCCATTCCTTGCGCTATGTGGGACTTCCCGCAGAAATCGGCATCGTGGATGCGCATCGCGCCCTGACCGAGTCTGGTTTGCGCGATAAAGTGGAGCTCTGGGCGGACGGCGGCATTCGCTCCGCTGCGGACGCGGTCAAGCTCATGTGCCTGGGCGCGAACCGGGTCGGGCTGGGAACTCTTCCGATGGTCGCGATCGGATGCACCATTTGTCGGGACTGCCAGAGCGGCACATGTCACACGGGCATCACTACACAGATCGAAACCGCAGACGAGGCGCACGTCAAAGGCATCAAACATTTTGTGCCGCGTGATTTCGAGCAGGCAACACAGGCGTTGATCAATGTCTTCAACGGCCTGGGCGAAGCGATGCAGCATATCGTCGCCCGGTTGGGTTTTGACCGCGCGCAGGATATTGTGGGGCGCGCGGATTTGCTGCGACAGATCTCTCACTGCGGACAAATCGATCTACGCGATATGCTCGTCACCGTGGAAGCATATCTCAATACCAAACCGATTCCGGTGGAACTGCCGCTCCACGATATGGCAGTCATCGACCGGGGTCCGCTACACCGCCCGCGCAACCACCTGACGACCGTGATCTCCAATCTGGTGATGGAAAGTTTTACCAACTACCGTCAGGATACCGTGCTCTTCGAAGATGACAAGGTCACTCCCGTGGACCGCGCCCTGGGCACGCATCTCACCGGCGCTCTCACCCGTTATCGCAAGAACTGGAGCTGGTTGCCGGGTCATGGCGGTGTAGGTGGTCATCGCGAGACCTGGCGTCAACCGCTGAACGGCGACGACACGCATTCCGTCCCGACGACGGCATTGCGATTCTTCAGCAGCTCCGTCCCCGGGAATGGTCTGGGAGCGTACAACGCCGAGCCGGTCCGCATCGTGGTCGAAGGCGGCGCACAGGATGGCGTGGCGAAAGGAATCTCCGGCGGACGGGTTGTGATCCTCAAAGGCTACAACCACGATGGCTTGCTGATCGACGGTTCGGTTGGCAAAAGTCTGGCGTATGGTGGAACACATGGCACAGTCATCGTACAGGGCAACGCGGATTCGCGTGCCTGCATCCGTCTCTCGGGTGCGGACGTGATCATCGGTGGCGAAATTCAAAAGCCGCTCAATGATAGCCTTGGTTTCGTCGGTGTACGCGCCAATATTAAAGGTTTCCTGTGCGAATACATGACTGCCGGCCGTGTGCTGGTGCTCGGCGATCCCGGTCCATGGATCTGCGCGGGCATGACGGGTGGTGTTTTGTACCTCCGCATCCAGCCGCATCTCAACTTCGATCAAGCCGCGATCCAACGCCGGCTGGCGAAGGGAGCGAAGGTCCTCATTCAGGAAGTCGGTGAAAACGATTTGAAGAATCTGCGGGAGTTGTTGACCGTTTACGCGGATGAATTGAAACAAAATCATCAGGCTGAGGAAGCACAGAAGTCGCTGGGGCTGTTGATCGATTGGAAGAACACCTTTATCCGTGTTGTGCCGCTGGGTCAACAGGAGGATCAGCGGTTCGCGACAGAATAGAATCACCTCAGCCGCTGAGTCGCGGAGATGCGGAGAAAAAATAAGAGACTCTGCGACTCTGTGTCTCACCTGGTCCGGTGTTCTTCCGGGAGTGGCTAAATCATTTGGATCGTCAGAAGAACGGCTTGCGAGTTGAAGGACTCGGGAGCCGTTTTTGTTTGGAAATTTGATACCCCTCACCCACATACTCCATTTGGGTAAGGAATTCCTACCCAAAACAATACACCTCGCGCAAGTTGTCTGCTCAATATTCTCCATTGGGGTAATAGGAATTTCTTCCCGTTTCCATAAAATCGAATAAACCCTGAAGTCTTATTGTCCCCATTTACGAGGTGACCCATGTTTTTCACGTTATTTGTTTTTGTGCTCGCGTACATTATGATCGCCAGTGAGAAATTTCCGCGCCATTGGGTGGCATTGATCGGCGGTGGGTTGCTAATTCTATTTGGAATACTCAGTCCCTACGAAGCATTTGAATACATCAATTGGGAAACACTTGGGCTGCTGGCCGGCATGTTCTTCCTCGTCTCAATTTTACAGGAAGCGGGATTCTTCTCCTGGCTGGCAATGAAGTCGTTGAAGAAATTCAACTACCACCCTGTTTCATTGTCCGTGATCCTGATACTTTTTGCAGCGGTGATGGCGATGTTCATGGACAGCATCACTGTGATGCTGTTTCTCTCCGCTCTCACGCTGCAGCTCTGCCGGCTTTTGAAGCTTGACCCGGTCCCACTGGTGATCGCGGAAGTCTGCGCGGCGAATACCGGCGGTGCAGCCACTCTGGTCGGCGATCCGCCGAATGTAATTTTGGGAACGACACTTGGTTTCAATTTCGGCGATTTCCTGACTCACACCGGACCCATCTCGGCGATCGCAGCGCTTCTCCTGCTTGGCATGTTTTACATCACCAATCGCAAAGCCCTGATGAACGCGCACAGCCTTTTAACCGAAGCGACGATCAATGAGATCGAAGCGCTCCGCCACGAACCTCTGCACGCACATCTGACCCACGTAGGGCTGATCGGCTTTCTTTCGGCCGTCATCCTGCTCGTCGTCCATCACCCGCTGAGTGAACTGACGGGCATCGAGCTCAATGCTGCGACCGCAGCGTTGCTCCCTGCCGGGCTTGCCTTGCTCGCCCTCGGCAACTCTGACCGTCGGAAAACCCTGCTCAAAGTAGACAGCGAAAGCATCCTGTTCTTTACGGGTTTGTTTGTGCTGATCGGTGGCTTGGAAAAAATCAATCTCTTTGAATCGCTGGCTGATGGCCTGGCAAGCTTGAGCTCAACCAACCAGACCGGATTGGTGATGGCTCTGCACTGGGTACCCGGGCTCGCCAGCGGAATCGTGGATAACGTCCCGTTGGCGCTGGCAATGAGTTATGTGCTCAAGGACCTGGCGCAGATCCCCGGCATGCCCGCTTTGGGGCTAATGGTCTGGTCCCTGGCTTTGGGGATCGATATCGGTGGCAACCTGACGCCAATCGGCGCATCTGCCAATGTGGTCGCCTATTCATTCATGGAACGCAATCACGGTTCGATCGGCTGGAAGCGCTGGTTGGGTGCAGCCGTCCCGCCGACATTGCTCATCATGATCTTTGCCTCGATTGCAGTCATGGCAAAGGGCTATATCGGCTGGCATTAGAAATCGGATTGATTTTGCACTACCAGTAATTGAAAAAAAACTTTAAAAAAAGGAGAGAAGAATATGAAAAGTTTATTGCGCAAAAATCGGGGGCTCATTCTGTTGATGGTCATCATTCTCACATTGGCAATTGCTTCGCCGGCATTTGCCGAGGGTGAAGGTCCGACAGCCGAGGAAGTGGGCGATATAACCCTGGGACTCAACATCCTATGGATGATTTTGGGTGGCTTCCTGGTGTTCTTCATGCAAGCTGGTTTTGCCCTGGTAGAAACAGGCTTTACCCGCAACAAGAATGTCGCCCACACCATGATGATGAACATGATGGTGTTCTGTATCGGCGCAGTCGGTTATTGGCTGACAGGTTTTGCCTTCCAGTTTGGGGCGGTCAACGCCTCGTATCCTGAAGTGGCACGCGCAGGCGTGATCGCCGGTGAATGGGCACACTCTCCCATCACATTAGGCGATTGGACGGGTTTGCTCGCTACGCCTTTGATCCGCTTCGGACAGCACGGCATCCTCGGCGGCAGCGGATTCCTGCTCGGCGGTCTGGGAGCGAATGCCGGTTTGCTGGCGTTCTTCCTCTTCCAGATGGTGTTCATGGATACAGCCGCGACCATCCCCACCGGCTCGATGGCGGAACGTCTCAAATTTATCGGCTTTGTGTTGATGGGTCTTTGGGTCAGCATGTTTATCTATCCGCTGGTTGGCGGTTGGATCTGGGGTGGCGGCTGGTTGCAGAACCTGGGTCGCAGCGTGGGGCTCGGCAACGGCGCCGTGGATTTCGCCGGTTCTGGCGTGGTTCACATGATCGGCGGGGCAATTGCTTTGGCAGGCGCGATTGTGATCGGTCCGCGCATTGGTAAGTTCAATAAGGACGGATCCGCAAATACGATTCCCGGTCACAGCATCTCTCTGGGTGTGCTCGGAACGATCATCCTGTTCTTCGGTTGGTTCGGATTCAATCCGGGCTCCTCGCTCGGATTTGTGGGCGCTTTCCGGAATTTAGCTGTTATTGCTGCCATCAATACACTTATGGCCGGCGCGGCGGGCGGTGTTTCCGCCATGACCTATGCCTGGCTGTTTGGTCCAACGAAGAAACCAGACCCTGGTCTGTCGGTCAACGGGATCCTTGCGGGTCTGGTCGCGATCACGGCGCCATGTGCATTCGTCGACTCGTGGGCGGCGGTTGTGATCGGTTTGATCGCCGGCGTTATCGTCTGCTGGGCAACGGTTCTGATCGAAAAGTGGAAAATCGACGATCCGGTGGGCGCTGTCCCTGTTCACTTCTTCAATGGTTTGTGGGGTGTGCTGGCGGTCGGCATCTTTGCCAATGGTAATCCCGATACAGCCGCCTGGAACGGGGTCGAAACAGCGGTAACAGGTTTGCTCTATGGCGGTACCACTCAGATCCTTGCACAATTCGCCGAAGCCAGCAGCATCTTCGTAGTCGTCTTCGGACTCACCTATGTATTTTTCAAGGCGCTTGCCGCTTTGAAACTGCTGCGAGTCTCTCGTGAAGTGGAACTTCAAGGCTTGGATTTGCCGGAGATGGGTACCCTTGGCTATCCTGCCGATTGGGAACCCTCGGACCTGGAGGAGGAGAAGCAAGCCGCTCTTCCCGGTACGAGTGTGAAGAAAGCATTCGGCGCTGCTGATTAAGTCTTTCTGTTGGAGCTTATCTCCTCATAAGCCGGGCGGTTGGGACGAGGTCTCAACCGCTCCAAGCTTTAATCAGGAACTAGCCTTCCCTACCCAGCAAGCGTGTGTTGATTTCCTGCACATCAGCCACATAACGGGATAAGTCGTTCCGCAGATGTTCCGCATCATCATAGCGGAGACGACGCGCCAGGAAAACAAATTCATCACTGTGATACGCAGGCATGGTCACATCTTTTGAATTCCCGCGCACTACTCGCAGCGAGTCGATCAACCAGCGCAGGAATGTATGTGCTTTGCGCAGGCGGGTGTAATCATCATCGGACAGGATCCCGGCTGTATGTAAAGCTGACATGGCATCCCGCAGGTTCGTTTGTCTGAGCCCTGGATTCCGCGCACCGTGATCGATCTGCAAGCCCTGAATGAGATATTCAATGTCCACGATTCCGCCCGGGCTGAACTTTGCGTTGAATGTCCCCCCTGCCACGAGGTGGCGAACCTGTCGCTCGCGCATCGCCCGCATCGCGGTCACATCGAAAGGTCCGCTCTCGTAGGCGTAGATGTCACGCAGCCTGCAAACCTCCAGGCATAAGTTGGGATCACCTGCCAGAGGTCGA
>Ga0065705_10104439_pt1 | contig 15787 bp, 14 predicted proteins | sample SwibulcommuniRL2_FD_59092 | JGI IMG/M metagenome (GOLD analysis project Ga0065705, IMG submission 59092) | Bulk soil microbial communities from switchgrass field near Rose Lake, East Lansing, Michigan, USA - RL2 Bulk Soil v2 (version 2) | ecosystem: Environmental > Terrestrial > Soil >...
CAGTCCATTCATAATCAGAACGGTGTACGGGCAATTGGTATTCGAGCAGATCTCAGCAGGAAACAAGATATCCATCATTTTGTCCATGAAGTACAAAAGGAATTCGGGGGAATAGACATCCTTATTAACAATGCTGGTACAGGCAGCGAAGAAACGATTATGGAAGCCTCGGATGAAAAGTGGCAATACTATTGGGACTTGCATGTAATGGCTGCCATTCGCCTTTCCAGAGAGTTAGTGCCGCTTTTACGAGCTCAAGGCGGAGGCGTCATCTTAAATAATGCCTCTATTTGCGCAACTCAGCCATTGGGCTATGAGCCCATTTACAACACGACGAAAGCTGCCCTTGTGATGTTTTCGAAATGTCTCGCGAATGAACTGATTAAGGAGAATATCCGCGTAAATACGGTAAACCCAGGATTAGTGCAGACGCCAGATTGGGAAAAAACCGCAAAATTGCTCACAGAAGGGAAGGAGATTGGTTGGGAAGCCTATCTTGACAAAATCGCCAAAGATAATGCTCCCATAGGCAGGTTCGCAACGCCAGAAGAAGTCGCCAATTTGTTTGTATTTCTATGTTCTCCGCGCGCCAGCTATTGTGTCGGATCCACTTACTATATAGATGGCGGCTGGCTTAATGTCATTAAATAACTATATGGGCTGCTGGCAGATTGTTTGATCTGGTGAAGATATAATCTAATTTCACAGAGACATCAATTTCAGCCGATTAGACGAAAATGACAAATATCACGATCATAACGGCATTGCCTATTGGGGAAAATGACACAGATGTCGTCAGAAGTCAATTCGAATCTATCATCGGGGTCTTCAAGGGTCTGGGGCTAGACATCTTTGTCGCTGATCCCGTATCAGACGTAGAAAGCGCCCGACAATCCGTTCAGGAATTATCGAAAAAGAAGCCTGATCTCCTTCTCCTCATCCCATTGAGAGGGCTCAGTGCACAAGTTATAGCGACAGCCGTGCTAACGAGTCATTCACCCTGCTTGATCTGTCCTGTCCAGGGAAGATTCGCGCTTCCCAGTAGCACGCTCGCTATTGGAGCATTACAGGAATCAAAAGTCCCCGTTGAATTGCTCTATGCCCCACCTGATCATCATGATTTCATCGAAAGAGTTCACCGTATAACAAGTGTAGCAAGGGCTTTCTCGCGGATACGACATAGCCGCATCGGGGTCATCGGCGCCCTTTTTCCGAATCTTATCTCCTGTCGTTATGATCCAAACATAGTGAGCTCAAGGTTGGGAACTACTTTGGTTCCCATTTCTTTTAAGGAAATCCGCAGTGTTATTCAATCCAGAGCAGATGGTATGAACAATGCTGAGCAATTACAGCGGGAAATCACTTTATCATACAAAATTGATGAAGCGGACTTGAACGCACTTGATGCAGGCATCCAACTTCATCTGGCGCTGAAGCAGGTGGCTATAGAACAAGAGATAGATGGGTTCGCCACGGAATGCTGGTCAGGATTTCCGAGAGAACTCGGATTGAACCCCTGTATGGGGTTTATAGAAGACGCATATACACTTGCCTGTGAAGGCGACGTGATGCTCTGCATCTCACTGCTGTTGGTACGATATCTTACTGGGGCAGCTGCCTATGTTGGAGATATCTATGATCTCGATTTGAAGGGAATCCTCACTTTAATCCATTGTGGCGCTCCAGCTTCGCTTGCCTCAATTAGAGAAGAAACCATCGTGTCAAAATCTCAATTGGCTCTGGAGCGTGGGTTTGAAACCTTGACCTGCCGTCCCCGCCTGGAGAGCGGTCCCGTGACACTTTTCAGATTTTATGGAAGGGAATGCGACAAATTGCATTTGGCTTCTGGGGAATTATTGGGCAGTGAATTATCACCGAACTTGACAGTAAAGATAAAGCTCAAGGGTAATCGCTGGGATTTCCTCGAACAATGTTTTGGTAACCATTATGTTGTGGTCGCAGGAGATATTCGAAGTGAATTGAAACTGCTTGGAAAATGGCTCGGCATCATGATACTTGAAACTTAGGACGATCTGACAAGAAGGAAGCATCAATGGTGCAATTGGCTGCATTTCCCAAATGCTATTTGGATGACATCATCGTTCACAAGTCGATGACGCTCTTCGATTGGATTGAGCGGGCCGGACAACTCGGCGTAGATGGACTGGAGATGTATAGTCTCTTTTTCGAAGATACGGGGGATGTGTATCTGGATGAGGTGCGAAGGAAAAGCGAAGAGTTTGGTCTGGCATTGCCTATGATGTGTTTCTCCCCGGACTTTACGAATCCTGATCCGAAGAAACGCATGGAAGAGCTTGTAAAACAGAAGAAAGCCATCGATTTGACAGCTAAATTGGGTGGTAAGTTTTGCAGGACCCTGTCCGGACAAAATCGGCCCGGGTTGGATCGAAAAAAAGCTGTGCGCTGGTGTGTGGAAATGATCCAGGAGACAGTTGCCTATGCTGAAGAAAAAGGAATCATCATCAACATCGAAAATCATTACAAGGATGGGTATTGGGAATATCCTGAATTTGCCCTCAGGTCTGAGATCTTTCTGGAGATCATCGAACAAATTGACTCTCCCTATTTCGGGATCAATTTCGATCCATCTAACACGATTGTGGCTGGAGAAGATCCAATAGAGTTGTTGGAAAAGATTAAGAGCCGTGTTGTAACCATGCATGCAAGTGACCGTTATCTCCAGGGCGGGAGCATTCAGGATCTACGCAACACGGAAATGGATCCACTTCACGGCTATGCAAAAGCCATCCAACATGGCGTCATTGGAAGAGGCTTGAACGATTATGATGCCATCTTTAGTACTCTCAAAGGAGCAGGTTTCGATGGATGGGTCTCGATTGAGGATGGCATGAACGGGATGGAAGAACTTCGCCAATCAGCCGAATTCTTGAGAGGCAAGATCGATCAGCACTTCAAGAGCTAATGTCACAAGTTCATATTTCTGATCTCATCTTGAGAGACCAGGACCAGCGGTCTCAGAGTAAACCCGCCATCGAGAACGATGTTTGCCCCTGCGGCAAATGAGGCCTTATCGGAGGCAAGAAATGCATAGGCAGCACCTACATCATCTGGCAGCCCAAGGCGACCCAGCGGAATATTGCCCATAAATCCTTCCCCGGTTTGCGGATCATTTGCTGCCCTCGGCAAAACACCATTAGCCCAATGGGGTGAATTGATTAGCCCTGGAGAGACTGTATTGACTCGAATTCCATAAGGAGCAAGTTCGATGGCTGCCGTTTCAGCGAATACCTGGACACCCGTTTTGCTAACCCGGTAGGCAGCCTCCTTATATGCCGGATTAAATTGAATTGTTGAAGAGGTGAACAGCATTACCCCTTTCCTTTTCTCGACCATGTGCCTGGCAACTTCGCGCGTGCAGAGCATGGCGCCCGTCAAATTGACTCCCAGAATCCTGTTCCAGCATTCCAGAGTGATCTTGGTGATCGGTTCCCATTCAATAATCCCAGCGTTGCTGACAAAGATGTCGACGCTGCCCAATTCATCAATCGCCGCCTGCACAAATCTGATCACTTGATCCTCGTCAGATACGTCGACTTGCAGCGCAAAAGCTTTTCGTCCAAACTTCCTGATCTGCTCCTGAGTCGATTCCGTTCCGCCCTGAACGCTAATGTCACAATATGCGATATCTACCCCTTCTTGAGCAAGAGCAAGACAGATATCTCTCCCAATCCCCCTCTCCCCTCCGGTCACCAGAGCATTCCTGCCATTTAAGCCAAGATCCATAATCTGATTCTCCTCGAAGCCGCATCCGCGATACTGTGTTCCCAGGGTCTTGTTTGGACCACTGTCATTGCTCTCGAATGGGCGTACCTCGACACACTGTAAATGATTTACTCCTCAAGGATGGTTAATGTCAATAGATATTCCATCACCTGGCCCGGGGCGAGCATGACTAGCGCTCCGCGCTCACGCTCTGCGGCGCGCCCTTCCACATGGCAGTTGGCTGGGGAGAAACGAGGCGCAGGCGGCGGAAGTGTCATTTGCAATCGTTTATCCACTTATGCACGCCTCGCAGATATTTGAGAAACGTCCGGAACAATATCACTCCTGGATCGGGAAGTAAACCGCATAACATTCATCTTGAATTTCATATAAAGAGATGAACCGGATGTTTTGCGACTGGCCATGGCTGCGATATCCGCTCCGCCATCTGGTAAACTCCCGCTCGTTATCAGGGATAAGGAGAGAGGCTGGATCTTCTTTGTTACCGTAGAGCGTCTTCTCGGTGAGCGTTTCTGCGCTGGTCTTTTTTGATCCGTCGCCCAGAACTGCTGCCAGCACGACCGGTCCCTCCATGAAGGCGACTGTATCCGGCAGATCGGTTAAGGGGCTGGTAGTAAGGTCCTGCGGTAGCGCGATGTGGATGGTATCGTTTTCCCAGACTTTGTGGATCAGACCGTAGGTCGATGGATTTCCTACAATTGCCTGTTTTTCACCATTGACGATAACTTCCGGGCTCGCGCTCATCCACCAGGGCAGGCGGAATTTTAGAGCAAACTCCTGTGGCTCAGAACAGGTGATCTTTAGTTCATACGACCGGCTGGAAGGTCTGCGATGGGCTTCCGGATGCGTGTCCTCCGAAAGTATGAGACCTATGCGCTTCCCATTTTTGTTCCAGTCCAGCTGGCAGGGAATATATTGTGAAAGGACCAGGTCATTCCCCTCTTCAAAAAAAATATGGTTCGGATAGACTGTATGTCCCTGGATTAACGTACCCTGGCAGCACCAAAAATCATCGGTCGGTGTGCCCCATTTCTTGACCGAGCCGGAGCGCATGGGTAAGAAGTACGTAACCATCCCGGTCTCCGGGTGCTGCTGAGCCAGGCTCCCGTTATAAAGATTCCTCTCCCAATAATCGTCGTACGAAGCATCGCCGGTCCAGCGCAGCAGGTAATCTGCCAGCCGCATCATGTGGTAGACGGTGCAGTGTTCCTGGGTCTTATCTCCCAAACGGGTGGAAAGCTGTCCAGGCGGTGTCCAGAATTCACCGTTGGTCTGCCCGCCTGTGCAGTAATAGCCGCGATCCACGACTGCGCAACGCCAATAGGCTTCGACGATGTCCCGCCAGCGGTTTTCCCCAGTCACCTCCCAGGCACGCGCTGCCCCGAGGATTTCAGGTATGGTGGTGTTGGCATGCATGTTCGTGAGAGGGTCTTTTCCGGCCAGCAGGGGGTTGAAGAAACGCGGGCGGTCATAGCGGTTGATCAGATCATAATGTTCCTTATCCCCGGTGACACTATAAAGGTCCGCCCACGCTTCCAGCATCCCACCAGTTTCAACGTCTAACATGTCATCGAACTGCTCACGTGTGAATTGTGAACTCCAGCGGCTGAACCAGCGCGCCCACCTGACCAGAATATCCAAAGCCTGTTGGTTGCCTGCCCAGGCATACATATCGAACAGCCCCATCATATTCCTGTGAACAGTGCAGTGGGGCGCCCAAATTCTTTTTCCGCGTGCTAACCACTCCAGATATTTTTCCGGGATGGGCCCTGCCCATTCTCCACCGTTCTCCTGCTGGCAGCGTGCCACCTCTGACACAATAATATCGGCTTTTGTTTTAATCTCCATATCTCCGGTGCTGGCATAAATATGAGCAGCCGCAGATAACCAGTGCCCCAGAAATTCCCCGCGGATCTGGCAGGTCGGCGATTCCCACCCCCAATGAGCATCCTCCGGTTTTCCGATCGGCGCCCATAATCCTGCTTCCATGTAATGGTTTTGAAGCAGATTATGGCTTTGGAGTGAAAATACATAGCCCCGGTTGATATCAAAGCGTTTCTTGAAAAGACCCGGAAGCAATTTCACCCGGTGATCCTGAAGTGGACGAAAGGTCTCCGTCATTTTTTACTCAGCCTCCAATCGAAGCTTACTCAACTTTTACAAAAGATTCTTCATTTTCCGGTCGTGATGGCGGCGAGCCGTCTGTTTTTTAAAGGCTGCCGAACATCTGGGCCTGTATTTCTGAAACTCTGTGGATACCAATTTTCGCATCTACGTTTACCTAAGATGCCATGATTGAGCCGCCGTTAACGTGGATTGCCTGACCGGTAATATAACTGGCATCATCTGACGCAAGGAAAGTGACCAAACCTGCCACATCCTGCGGACTACCCGGCCGGCCAAGTGGAATGCGCCCTACAGCCTCTTTGAAGTAATCTCCAGGACCGTATCCACCAAGAAGACGTCCCCATTCCCGATCGTTATATTTCCACATTTCGGTACCAATAACTCCCGGGCAATAAGCATTTACGGTAATTCCGAAAGGAGCGAGTTCCACGGCCAGACTTTGTGTAATCCCGACCACGCCTGCCTTACTTGCAGCATAGTGAGGAGTGAAAGCGCGTGCCTGGCGAGCCTGTCCTGAGGCAGCATTAATGATGCGCCCACGATGTTGAGGGATCATTAATTCCGCAGCGTGCTGACAGCACAAAAATACTCCTTTGCAGTTGACGTTCATCACCTGATCCCAATCCTGCTCGCTCAACTCAGCCAGGCGGGCGATCTTAATGATCCCCGCGTTATGGACCGAGACATCTAATACGCTGAATTCATCTTGAATTTGATTGAATAATGAAGCCACCTGCGCTTGGTCCGAAACATCCACGAGGAGAGCCAGGACCCGGGAACCCAATTTCCTGGCGCTGTCCGCCACATCGAAGATTTGTTCCTCATTGGCGCAAAGCACCAGGTCCGCTCCCTCATTCGCGAAGCGCATTGAAATAGCCTCGCCAATGCCCTGGCTGGCACCTGTTACCAGAACAACCTTACCTTTAAACCGTGAAAGCGATTCCATGTCTAGTCTCTCTTGCGGGGTAGGTGAAAAAGTTTAAGAAGACTCCTAAACGATCGGAAGCAGCGATCGTCGGAGGTATTCTCCATTCTTGGTCGTGGCTGTGTTGGGGTCTGCTTCAGCCTCCGGCGATTCTTCCTCGATCATAATCCATCCAGCATAGTCTGTATCCCTCAGCATTGTCACAATCCTGGGAAAATCGATGATCCCGGCGCCCATGGCTGTCCAACCACCTGAGGCGGTGATGTCTTTGAAGTGAACGTGCTTGATCAGAGGCCTGTACATTTTGAGTATCCTGGCTACATCCATGCCACCTTTCGCGATATGCCCGGTATCGGGAGCGAAACCCACCACGCGGCTGTCCAGCCCATCGAATAGAATTTCATAATCTTGCTCGGTGCGAAAGACGGATCCATCTGGTGAATTCGGATGACATGAACAGCTAAGGCCCTGGTCAACCGCTCGAGCAGCGACCGCGTTGACGCACGAGATCAGGTTCTCCTGTCGTTGGCGCAGATTAGCACGGTCTTCGCCCGGCAGCTGGCAGAGGACCAGGTGCGCCTCTGGAAACAACTTGGTGTATCTAAAAACTCGATCGGCTTCTGACTCTTCTTGCTCGGTCTCATAAGTATTAGCCCAATTGCAGACAAAGGCGATCGCACCTAGCTGCAAGTTAAATTGAGCGAGGAGATCTTTCAGCGCCGAAGGATCATCATAATAGGATCCCAACATCCAGGGCTCCGATTCGATTCCGGCAAAGCCTGCCGGTTTCACGATGTTCACAATATCAGGCAGCTTGCCCACATAATGATTTCCGGACATTTGCCACGTATAGAATTGGCAGCCGAACTTGATCTGGCTCAATTAAGCACCTCCTCCATTAACCCCCTTACGACAGGGACAGCATCCCGCCCTGCCGTTGGGGTTTGCGGGTTGAAGCAAAAGTCCACGCACCACCAGGGCAAATTTCTGATTACCGGCTTCATCGCCGCGAGGACACTCGTAAAATCGATCTTTCCCTGTCCAAAGGCAATATGGGTGCTGGTTTCATTGTTATGAAGAGAGCCGTCCGAATCAATCAAATGAAGGTGACCAACCGCTGTACCGAGGGATCGGCCATATTCTGCTACACCCCCACTGAGCAATTCCTTGTTTCCTGTCTGCCTTGCCCCGATCACTGCACCCATATAGGCGTGGCTGGTATCGAACAGCAGCTTAAAGTTCTCATGGTCGACAGCTTCAACAACGCGCCTCACCTCAGAGGGTTTGTTTAGCCAAAAACCGGGTTCGAACTCCCAAACCACTTGTACATCCATCTTAGCCGCTTCTTTGGCAGCCAGATGCCATGTTTTTGTAAGCCGTTTGAAGCGCGCCTCATATTCATCAATAGGTAGAGCTTCCGGTACACTGACCGTATCGATACGGAGTGTGTTAATCCCACAATTCTCACAAAAAATTAAACTCTTGCGAAATGCTCTTAAATACGTTTCCGAATCGACTTCTGCCGGCGGTACATCTCCAAAAGGAGGGGCATATCCGGAAATCCCCAGCCCATGTCCCTCAATCTCATTCACCAGCTCCTTACATTTCGCGGCCGTATCGTAGTCGTCTGGATGAGGATGAGGACGGAACCCATTGATTTCTACACCATCGTAACCCGCTTCAGCAATGAACTCGAGTACACGTGAAAAGGGCCAGGGATCGTTCGAAAATGGTCCGAAAGTAAATGCCCAACTGCCCAACGATAATTTCGGTCTGTCCATGGTTGAATCCTCGGTTAGCTAATTCTCTAACAAAAATTGTGTGGTTACATCATTAAATCGTGCAAGATCCTCCCAATGGTGAATATGTCCAAATCCTTTGAAAACAACCATTTCGGAGGCAGGCATCCTTTCGTGCATTTCGACTGTCAGGCGCAGGGGAGTAAAGATATCTACATCCCCAACTGTAAGGAGAGTCGGCGCTGTTATCATGTTAAGCCGCTCGAAAGTATTGTGCACACGGCAGGCATCACTCTGAGCCTGAAATGCATCCATTGGCATATAGTCTTCTTGAGCTGTGGTCTGATCGTGCACCATCTCACCAAAATGCTCTTCGTAGTAAGGGGCAGACGCAATCCACAACTGAAGAAGCTGAGTAAAATCGGCAGGTGAGGCAAGTGCTCGCATGTTCTTGAAGTGTTCAAAAACAGTCTGGGTATACCGGTCGCACCGCGACCAGGAGCTGACAAGAACCAGGCTGCGGACTTTTTTCGGGTAAGAGAGCGCCAACTCCTGAGCGATGGCACTACCCATGGAGATGCCAGCAATCCTGGCATTTTCGATTCCCAGCGCTGTCATCAAGCCCGCCGTGTCGTCTGCCATCGTCCTGGTATCATAAGGACCCAGCGGTCTATCGGATTCACCTGCACCGCGATTATCCATCAGAATGCAGCGGAAACGCTTCTCGTACGCAGCAGCATGATCCTTCCAACGACTACCAGGAGCTCCAAGACCCATAATCAGGATCAGGGGATCCCCATTACCCTGTTCTTCATAATGGATCCTGATTCCGTTTGATACGACATTCGGCATTCTACACTCTCCTCTATCTGGACTGTGCTGTGATCGTTAAGATGAATTGAATATCAGCGATGCCTATTCCTTCAAACTGATCAGTCATCAGACGTCAGATCCGATGGTCTGGCTTAATCAGGGAACTTTCCGGTAACATTCTTCACCAGGTCACGAAGATAAGCGAAGGCTTCGGCGCAGTAGCGCGGCAGATTTTCCGGATCAGCCACCTCGAGTTCGACTGCAAGGGCACCTTCATACCCGATGACATGCAGCTCCTCAATATATCCACGCAGATCGATCTCTCCAGTCCCCAGCGGGACCGATTGCATCCCCACATGATCCTTTACGTGAAAGTTGTAGATCCGCTTGGGGTATCGTTGGATCAAACTTTTCCAATCGACCCCAGCCGAATGAAAATGCCCGGAGTCGAGGGTGATACCGACCTGAGGCGACTCAATCTGTTCAAAGATGGCCTCATAATCCTCAAAAAACTGTATTTGTGAACCGAAGTGTGGCTCCAGGGCCAATCTTACAGGTTTATTCGCGATCAACGGCAGCAGCGCTTTAATCCCGGCAATGGTGGGTTCGAGTCCCTTGTCTATTCGCGGTCTCCCTGTCATGACTACCAACGGACTCCCCATCTTTAGCGCTACATCAAAAAGCTGGCCTCTGAAAGTAGCTGCTGTTTGTGCTTCGGCAATCGAGCCAGTTGGAAAGGCAGCGCCATACACTTCGGTACAGTACTGCAGACCTGCTTCTCTCGCGCATTGAATCATAAGGTCGATGTTTACCCAACGTGTCATCCCGGGCCACCAGAATAGTGGGCTCTGAGCACCCCAGGCCTTGTACCCGACTTTGGGCGCGAGGAGAAAGCATTCCGATATGTTATCTCTTCCAGGGATACTGGTGGTAGTCGTCGTACAGGAAAGGATGAAACGGCTCATTCCAATTTCCTTAGATTATCCCCACGGGTTTATCACAACTTTTGCGCATTGACCGCTGGCCAATAGCTCAAACCCTTCCTGTATTTGGCTCATGGGCATTACGTGGCTAATAAGGAGATCGATCAACGGCGATTCCTGGATAACTTGCATTACTTTGGGATAATCCGCCATGTTGTATAGCCAGGAACCGACAAGTGTCAGACCTTTTCGGATCATGTCGGGGCTGATGCGGATAGCTAGTTCGTCATTGGTCTCACCCACAAAAGCAATCCTACCCCTGCGGCGCGTCGCATCGATGCAAAGCCGTTGTGATTGGACCTTGCCGGAGCAATCCAGAGAACAAGTTACTCCTTTGCCTTCAGTTAACTCCAGAATTTTATCGACCAGGTCCGGCTCGCTGGGGTCGAAAACAACATCAGCTCCCATTTGAAGCGCACGTTCTCTTCGCCATGGCACGGGTTCTACCCCGATAACACGTGTTCCTCGGAAACGTGCGTTAACCACCGCCCCCAGGCCTACCGGACCAAGACCGGTAACCAGTAAGATGTCAAAAGCGTTGATATCAATGGCCTGGAATGCGCCGAATGAAGCGCCGATGCCATCGATCGCCATGGTCGCGTGCTCGTACGATACATTATCCGGGATTGATGGCAGAAGCCACTCTGGCTTTAGAACAAATTGGCTGAAAGTTCCAAGACCGTTCTCATTTCCAATGAATTTCTCAAAATCATAGTTGTTCTCGCAGTAAACATAATCACCGGCTCGACACAACGCGCATTTGCCGCATGGTAATTGAGGCAAGATAACCACCCGATCGCCTATTTTCACTGAGCCTGGTTGTGCTACCGCCACGACTTCCCCAGCACCCTCATGTCCCCCTAATTGCAATTCGCGGCCCACGAGGTAAGATTTGTATTCCGTACACAGCGCGGACGCTTCAACTTTGACTACGACCCAATCCTTCAAAGGCTGCGGAGCAGGTACCTCGATTAGACCGGCTCGTCGCTCACCAAGTATCACAGCCTTCTTCATAATGGTTGCACCTTGCAGGGTCTATCTATGGATGAGAGGGAAAAAATAACAGTAATAGTCTATTTAACCGCTTATATAAGCGGTTAAATAGACTATAGCATTAATATTTAGCAAAGTCAACAACAAAGGTGTTCAGTTTCTATCAAGAGTGCAGTTGGTGAGGCTATATTTTTTGCCGACGGCAGGGCACAATCTGTTGATGGTTGGCTTCCAGGAGCTAGTAAGCATTTCTTTATCATTTGTCACCAAGATTATGGCCCGCCTAACGGAGTGCGTACGTCGATCGGCGACCATGCACACTGCCCAATTCGATCGCTCGTACGTACGTGTCGGGGTCATAGAAGGGCAGCTCACCAGTGTCGTCCGTGCTCGCAAGGTAGTCAACCATCAGTTCTTGGCCGTCTTTTGATTTGGCTACGCCAAGAAATTCGATGTGCTCCACACGCAAACCTTCCTCTAACGACATAGAACCACCGAAGTATACGGAACGCTTTATTGCTTCGACCGAGCCTTTTACGCGTCCACCAAAGCGTTCGGCGAGTTCGATTGCTCGTGATACAACTTCTTTTTGGGGTACAACTTCATCCACGGCACCATTGGTTAGTGCCTGCTGTGGTGTAAACGGGTTACCTTCCAAGATCGCGTATAGTGATTTATGAGTTCCAATTAAACGAGTAAGACGCTGTGTGCCACCACCGCCCGGCATAATGCCAAGCAGCACTTCTGGCTGACCTATAAAGTAGTCACCGTCAGCCATTATGCGCAGATCGCATGCCCAAGCAAATTCAGCACCGAGCCCAAGGGTAGAGCCATTAATAGCAGCGATAAAGATAACGCCGCTTCTGTTCATCTTTAGGAATGTCTCGTGCAGTCGATCAACTTGCACTCCACCCCACAAAGGTGTCCGGCGTGCGATTGGATCAAGGGAACGAGCCTCACTGGCTATATGCGACGTATCGATTATTGCTGCCGCGCCACGTCGGCCAACCGGTGGGACCTCAGCACCCCCTTCTTGCAGCCACCGGACATCCGCATGGCTAACAAACCGCTCGGGATGCGCTCCCGTGAAGACGACGGCATGAACAGTCGGGTCGCTGTCGGCCCGTTCCACCAGCTCGTCCAGCTGGTTGGCGATGTCGAGGCCAAACAAGCTGTGGGGACCGCCGTCGACCCGCACGACCAGCACAGATCCGCGGTCCTCGATATCGAGGTGGCCCTTGAGGTCATTGACCTCTCCGTTCGCCAATTTCACTTTGCCAATATCTTTTTGATTTGTCATGATAGAAATCCTTTCTTTATTATGTGTATATACACTATTCGGATAAAAAAATTAATCTGAATAGGTTAAAGCCGCTGCTTCAGACAATTGCGTCAGCAATAGGGATGCGTTGGCTTCGCCAATCCCCTCGACCATGTAGGATTGCGTTTGCTCCCATAACGGTAATACTTTTAATAATGCCGCCTCACCTTCAGGGGTTAAGGCCACAACCCGGGTGCGCTGGTCGCTGCCTGGAACAATGGTCAGTAAGCCCTGATGAGCTAGGGGTTTAAGATTGCGAGCCAAAGTCGTCCGATCCAGCTCTAGTTTCTCCGCCATTTCATTAATCGTTTGCACACCGTCCCGATACAGAACTACTAGGACCGTTGCTTGACTCACCCTGAGTCCAGCAGGCTCAAGCAGCTTATCATAGTAATTGGTGACCAGCCGGGCAGCGCGTCGCAGATTATTGCAGATGCAAGCCGAGCTAAGCCGGGCAATCCGCTCATATTCGGTAGAAGATATTTGCTCACTCATAATTAGGAGTATATACACATATCTCTATTTTGTCAAGGGGAGCTGCAAAAATTGACTTCTTGCTAATAGAACCTTCTGTTCGCTTAGTGAAGGTTAAGTTTTGGGGAAAATATCTACCGAAAGCGTACGGCCTTTCGTCCATAACATATTGAATACAGATCATCCGAGAATCTGACCGGCTTAAATCTCGCAACTGCCTGACTTCCTTCGTGCAGAACTACCCAGGCTCATCTCGTTTGCTACCTGTCCCCCATCCGCCGACCGTCATGTTACTGACACTCTGGGATTTCGTTATTGACTTTGCTAAATATTAATGCTATAGTCTATTTAACCGCTTATATAAACGGTTAAATAGGATTTTTATCCATTATTCAAGATGCGTAAATAATGAAATCCACAATACATGATGTTGCCAAAAATGCAGGCGTTTCTGTAGCAACGGTATCCCATGTTATCAATGGGACACATTATGTAAGCCCGGAACTTGCTGACCGGGTCTACCAGTCGATCAATAAGCTGAATTACCGACAAAATAAATTAGCCAGAGCATTATCTCAGAAGAATATCCCGCTTCTGGCATTAATCGTACCCGATATCAGCAATCCCTATTGGTCATCTTTGGCAAGAGCGGTACAGGATGTTACTGACCCCTATGATTATTCGGTAATTGTCTGCAGTAGTGATGGCATCCTGGACCGGGAAGTCCGTTTCTTGCGCTCTCTTTCGGGTTGGGTCAGCGGTTTGATCGTTCATCCGTATCATGTCTCCCAGGTGCAGGTCAACCAATTGATTTTACACAACCCCCCCGTCGTGATTCTAGGAGAGTTTACGACATCCGAGAAGCAACCATCCAATTGGGACCAGGTAGCTGCCAATAACCGGGAAAGCGTGATGGTGGCGGTTGAATACTTGATTGGTTTAGGTCACCGGCGTATTGCCTTTATCCAGGGGACAGCTGGCACGCCCAGCAGCGTTAAAAGGATGGCCGGTTTCCTTGATGCGCTAAATTCGGCCGGATTGCCCTCGGACGACAGTCTCATTATTCCCGGTGATTACACCCGAGTAGGCGGCCGGAAAGCGATGGCCGAACTGCTCAAGCGGCCCGATCCGCCCACTGCCGTGGTCTGTGCCAACGATCTCAGCGCCCTGGGAGCGTTGGAAGAAGCCCAGCTGCGTGGCCACAAAGTGCCACAATCCATTTCGATTGTTGGTTTTGATGATATTGATGAAGCAGCGCTTGCTTCCCCTCCCCTGACAACCATCCGGTTACCCCCGCATGAAATCGGGGTCGTCGCGGCAGAAAAGCTTATCGAGCGGCTCAAAGGCCGAGAAGAGTCATCCCACGCCTTCATTAAAGGTGAATTGATCGTCCGCCAATCTACGGCGGGGCTGCTCGAACCATCGGGTTCGTGACGGAGTTGTTGTACTGGAACTATTCGAAGAAGTCTTGTATCTGCTCAACCACAAGTAAAAAACCGAATGACGATAAAGCTATTACTTTGCGAAAGGAGAGTTGAAAACATCGAATACTAATATAGGATTTTCAATGGTCTAGGATATTTTCGTGGCATTCAGAATTGAGAGAGGAGAATGTTGAGATGAAAAAAAACCGTCTGCTGTTCGAGACCTTCAGCCTGATTCTGGCGATTGTGTTGCTGATGGGTTGCGCGGCTCAACCCACTGCCGCACCTCAGCCTACTGGACCTGTTAAAGTACAGTATTGGAGCAACGGCTGGTTTGCCCAAAGCATTGATGCTCGAAAAGCCATCGTAGATAAGTTCAACCAGGAACACAAAGGATCAATCGAGGTTGAATACATCCAGGGCAATTGGGATGATGGTGAACAATATATTCAAAATGGCGCCGCAGCCGGAGGTGGTATCGCATGCCTGATGGAATGGTATGACGTTGGCGCTCAGGATTGGTACCGCAAGGGTTACGTCAATGATTTGCGGCCTTACATTACTCCTGAGATCACAGCGTTGATGCCTGAGGCCTCCTGGAAGGCCAGGACATTCGCCGATGATGGGGCAATCGTGATGAACGGCACGGTCATGGGCGATCTGCTCCTAACCCTCATGTACAATCCCCAGTACTTCAAAGATGCCGGAATCGAGCCAGCCACGGTAGATAAACCGTGGAACTGGGATACACTGTTCGAAAATGCCAAGAAGCTCACCGTCGACGTTAACGGTAAACACCTCGGGGAAGACGGGTTCGATAAGAACAATGTCGCGCACTGGGGTTACGTCGAACGGTTGGACAGCGAAAAAGTCCTGGAAAATGGGCTGAACTTCGCCCAGATGCCTATGGGAACACCGATTATCCGCCAGGAAAACGGCAAATGGGGCTGGTTCCTGGATGATAAAGGTGCCGCCGCCTATGAGCGCTACCTGACCCCCATTCAGGCCGGTATCACGCCGGAAGCCGCCATTGGCCTGGGCGGTGACACAATCGAGCAGATGTTCGCCGAAGGCAAAGCCGCGATCATTTTGCGGGAGACCTTCGCGATACCGACCCTGCACATGAATTTCCCCGATTTCAAATTCAGTGTGATGCCCATTCCTATGAACCCCGGCGACAAAATTTTCTATAATGCTGGCGGCGAAGGCATGGTAATGACCAA
>Ga0065705_10002218_pt1 | contig 15775 bp, 11 predicted proteins | sample SwibulcommuniRL2_FD_59092 | JGI IMG/M metagenome (GOLD analysis project Ga0065705, IMG submission 59092) | Bulk soil microbial communities from switchgrass field near Rose Lake, East Lansing, Michigan, USA - RL2 Bulk Soil v2 (version 2) | ecosystem: Environmental > Terrestrial > Soil >...
CAGAATTGAGCGCGGCGCTCGCCAAGCTCGGCACCGAGCGTCCGAATGCCAGCGTTCGCGTCTTCTCGCTCGCGCCTTACACCATCAACGTCGAGCATCGCGCACCGCTTGCGCAATCAGCATCGGTACACGCCGACGAGCACGAGCTCTTCTATGTCGTCGACGGCTCGGGCACGATGGTGACGGGGGGCACGCTGCTGCCGGAGAACAAAGGGATCGAAGGCGGGACGCCGCACAAGCTCAACAAAGGCGACTTCCTGATGGTCCCGAAAGGTGTGCCGCACTGGTTCAGCCAGATCGATGCGCCCGTACTCAATATCATGTCGTTCCACTTGCCGGTCACGAACTAACGAGGGCGATGGTGACGGTCTCCGGACGTCTCCGCGTGTTGACGTCACGCAGGCATCGACGGCGACGATGCTCGAAATATACGCGCTGGAATTGATTTCGCCGGGCACGAACGACGTCGTGGGCTTCCTGTCGTGCGTGCCCGGCGCAAGCCAATATCGAGGTCGGGGATCGGCCAACGACCGTCTTTGGTTTTTCGCACTCGCAGGAGCCTCAGTAATTTGCAACGGCGAGTCGACCAGTGCGTCCAACCCTCAGATAAACTAGAAGTTACTTCCTGTGAGCGCCCGTAGCTCAGCAGGAGTAAGCACCGGTTACGTAAGCCCGAGGTCGCAGATTCGAGACGTGCCAGCCATCGGACGATGACTGGCCGCGCGCGCGGAAGCGGCATCAGACGCTATTTGGCCACCAGGTACCCTTGCAGGATCGCCACGTCCGGCGCATTGGAGACAAACACAATCGGAACATCGCTAAACAAGAGACCGCTGGTGAAGTGGGATTCCGAAACCGCGGCGCCGTCTGGCGTTGCGACTACGGCAGAAAATGCTACATCGCGAGGAGGCGACGTCAGTTCGTGATGAAGTGTCGCAAACGCCACGTGGCCGGGGGATACCGATGCCGACTTCCATACGAAGTCCGTCACAGCGAGCACAGTGCCAGAGGGTGGTGCCGTGTAGGGCGTCAACGTGCCATCAGCGGCGACTCGTTCCAGGTCCGTGCAGATATTCGAGGTGAATCCGCCGCAGACGAGCGTGACGAGTTGGGTATTCAGTGTCTTGGCATTCGCCGGAACAAACGGTGGACCTTGTGCCGAAACGGAACGCTCTGAGATCGAGGACAGGGCCACTGCCAAGAGAGCGACGCCCGCTGGCAGGAACGCGATCTTGCCGAACTTCTTCATGTGAAGACTCCTTGTGGGGCCGACATTGTCCTGTTGACGACTCTCGATCGGCCAGGTGGACGTTTCCAAGTCCAAAGTGGAATGACGCGATTCGTGGGAGAGGACGCGTACTCTAGCACGGGCCGGATGGCGTCGTGTGCGCGGAATCTGCCGATTTCGAAATTCGTCTGCAAAGGTAATCATCCATACACAAAGCTGCGGCCGCGCGAATCATATGGTGTGACGATTCAGCGCAGACTCAGCTGATCCAGCAACCTCCCGGCCACGCTCGACGCCTCAAAATGCTCTTCTGCGATGGCGCGCGCGGCGTGGCAGTGCCGCTCGTAATCACCGTTGATCGCCTCGATCGCTGCAACCGCTTCGTCGGTGGTCGAGACGGCAAACAGGCCATCGCCCGTTGGCAGAATGTTGGCGAACCCCGTGTCCTGCGCGATCACCGGCTTACCTGACGCCAGGTAGCAGGCATCGCGCTCGCTGAACCAGCCGCTGCGCAACCGGACATTCTGGTCCTTGGCCACAGTGAATTCAGCGCGTGAGTTGCGGATGAAGGCGGGATAGGCCCCGAACGCGTCGAGCGACATCTGGTATGGCGAGACCAGGCGCCATCCAGACGAGGTCAGCCGTTCCCGATCCTCGCGGTCGTCGGGAAACACGCCGAGCTCGAATTCCTGACACGTGCGTCGCGGGAGGTCCATGAACTTGATCCACTCGTAGTGCTTGCTCCATCGGTAGGTGTCTCCCTTGAACGCGATGTCGTTTCCGTCCTGGCGGTAGTTGCCGATGGTCGTCACGAACCGCGCTTCCGGAGTGAAGTGGAACGTCCAGAAGTTGAGATCGACAGGCTGTCGCGTCGTCCCATAATCGATATTGCAGAGCGGAACCCCGCAGTCAGGGGCGCCGTAATTTTCGCCGTAGCTGAATATCCTGTGATGGTTGTCGAATGCGTTGCGGGTGCGCTCGTCGCCGCTCGCGAGACGCAGCTGCGACATGACGGGGTCGGATTCAATGTGGATCCGCAACGGTGCGGCGAGATGCTCGTCGCGGAGCTCCGCCGTGCCGAACGTGAACAGCGCATCGCACGAGCGATAGAGATCGTCCAGTTGACGATTCGACAGCCCCCAGCACCGGCCATGCCGTCCACCAAAACGGAATGCCCAGTTGGCGGGCAGGTCGATTCGCTTCATGCAGCCGGCAATGTGCTCGACGGCATACGAGCAGTCGTCGGTGAGGGTCCGCTTCACCGGATCGTAGGGCCACGTGGTGTCGTCTTCGACGTACCAGACGTCGTGCCCCAGCTGCTGAAAACCGCGAACCCAGTTGAGCGACAGCCATGTCTGCCCGCCGAACGGGCATCGGCCCATCATGCCAAATACGACGAGTCGCATCGCGGACTGTTTACCGCCGTTCATAACGGGCGCGTGCGGCGCAGGTCGAAAATCACCAGACGATCGTTGTCAAGGACGCAGCGACCGGCCGATCGCAAGTGGTCGGCCAACTCGGTGTAATAGTCGAACCACCAGAACGCCGTCCATGCAAACACGGCGAAATCGATGCCCCGCGTCCGCATCTGTTCGAGCTGACCAATCGCGTCGGCGCTTGTCGCAGGGGGGCCGCAAGGTTCGCTGTCGTGTTGAGGAAAAGGCGACGCTTCCGGACGCCCCGACACGACGTCAGTGAGCTCGCCCTGATCAATCCACAGGAATCGCTCGTGGTTCTGAAACACCGCCGCGAGGTCGTCCCGTGCCACGAGCACGCGTCGGTCCCAGCTCACGGCTTTCAAGTAGTTGGCCGGATGTATGAGGGAGAGAGGAGCCGTCATGGTCCGCTGCAATTCGGCGAGGAGGTGTCCGCGCGAGGCGCAATACTCCGGGCGGGCGTACAGAAGCATGTTCTGGGCGTACCACCATTCAACGTTGACATCGTTCCAGAGGTGACGGCGCAGAAAGTCGACGGGCGCATACCCGCGCTTCGAGAAACGCGCGGCCCAGAAGTCAGGCCACTGCTCGTTCACATGCGACGTGCCACCCTGATACGGGACAGCCGCCGAAAACAATACGGCCGGACCGAGCTCGGTTAACGATCGCACAAACGCCTCGGCGCACGCCCATGGCAGATGCTCGGCCACCTCGAGTGAAACCACCAGATCGAACGTTCTGTCGAGCCCGAGCGGCTTCGTCAGATCGAACGGGAGAAAACGTTCGCGGGGAATCTCGAGCAACGTGCGATCGATGTAGGGCCCGTCCACGCCGAGGACGTCTGAAATCCCGTGATCGAGAAAGACCGCAAGCCACGTACCCGTGCCGCAGCCGACATCGATGACGCTCGTCGGTGCGAGGGCATCGACGACACGTGGAACGACGGCCTTCGCGGAACGGCGCGCTGATGCCTGCTGTGCCCTGAAGAACTCGTCGGTATAGTGAGGTTCCACGGTTGCCATGGGTCGATGTCAACGAAGATCGAAAATGAGCGTGTTCGGGCTGTGTTGCACCAGACGGTACCGCGAAAGAAGATGGGTCGCCAGTTCCGGGTACTCGTCCTGCCACCAGAACGCGCTCCAGACAAACACCAGGTCGCTGATACCCGCACGTCGATGCTGTTCGAGGGCCTGGATCGCTGCGAGTCCATTGCCGGGCGGCCCCCAATCCTGGCCGCCACGTTCGATCAACGGTCGCCCCCGCTTCATGCGCTGATGGACCGCGACGAGCTCTCCCTGGTCGACGAGGATGAATTCCCGAGGTGCAGGTAGTTGCCGCTCGATCTCGTCAGCGGCGTTATCGATCCGCTCCAGCCATTCCCGCGTATCGTTCCAGTTGGTACCACCCTTCCGGAAGAGCGCACACCGGTAGCCGGCGTAGCCGTCTTCGGCGGACGTTACCCCTTCGATACGATGCGCGAGCTGGCGCGAACCCATGAATTCGTGTACTGCGACCGCCGCTCCGTCGAAGGTGAAATAGTCGTCGAGCACAACGAACCCGTTAGGGCTGACGAGGTCGTAGAGGTTGTCCAGGCAGCACCTGACGCTGTCGTACAGGTCGCAGTCGAGCCGCAGCAAGCTGATCGGGCCAATGCTGTGCCGGTGGGCAGGCAGGCTCTGGTCGAACCAGCCTTTGACGAACCGAACGTGTGCGTTGAGGCCGAGGTCCGCCGCAGCCTGCTGTACATGCTCGAGTGATGCCTCGCAGTTATTGAAGTACCAGCGGCTGTTCGGGTTCTCCGCGTATTCTGCGACTGCACGCCCGTCGATCGGCTGAGGTGCCGGGAGCCCCTCGAATGAGTCGAACAGCCACACGCGGCGATCGTGAATTCCCGCTTTTCGCAGACAGTCGGCCACAAGGAAAGCGGCGCCCCCGCGCCAGACTCCGCACTCGACAAAATCGCCGCGGATACCGTAGGCGAGAACGGCACGGACCTGCAGGGCGAGATCGCGGAGCGCCCCGTCGCGCACCATGGTGTAGGGCCGAACTCTTGCGATCGACTCGGCGATTTCGTCGCCCGTCCACCAGTTGCTGACGGCAGCCGTCCGATCGATTTCGAACGTCATAGGATCACCTGATGCTCGGCCTCACGTCGAACACGACGAGCCGGTCATTGTTCAACACGCATCGGAACCGGCGCTCGAGGTCGGCGCGGAAGCCGGCGTAATGGTCGAGCCACCAGAAGGCCGGCCACGCAAAAACGGCGAAATCTACACCCTGCGATCGAAGCCGCTCGAACTCGGACACCGCGTCGTCATCATCGGAGGGCGGCCCCCAGTACTCGCCCAGACGTTCGCGAAAAGGAACGACGGCCTTCGCCGCGACGATTTCTGCACCGACGCCGGCGCCGTCCACGAGCATGACGGTCGCGTCGGCCGGAACGAGCGTCGCCAGTTCTTCGCGTGCCCGAACGAATCTGTAGAGCCAGGATCGGGATCTCCACCGCGCGACGTCGACCTCGATCCCGACGCGACGCGAATGATCTTCGAGGGCGCGGCAGCACTCCTCGAATCCCCAGAGGTTCTGCGTCAGCTTTTCTTCGAATTGTAGTGACGAGTAATTGTTCCTGCCGTGCACCCGGTAGAACCCTTGAGGCTGCTCGAGGCGCCCGACGAGACCGTACAGCGGAGCGAGGTTGGACAGGTACGTGTCGGCGCCGCCGAGTCGAAAGCCGTTGGCTTCCGGGAGCGGAAACACGCGCGCGAGAAAGGATCGCGCCCAGAGATTTCCGGAGGTTGGGGGATAAGTGATTGCCTCAGGTCCGTTCGCGACAACTGTTGCACGCAGGTCACCACGTGAGAGCGGCGCAGCCGGCCGCACGCGGCCCGTTTGCACTCCGTTTGCATCAACCTCGAACAGCGGCCAGTGGACTTTCGCGATCCCACCAACGGCCTGTTCCAGCGCCAGCGCCAGCGCGCTTGGCAGCAGGGCATCGTCGGAATCCAGAAAACACACGAATTCGCCGGCCGACTGCAGGAAGCCCTCGTTCAGGCTCGACGCCTGACCTCCGTTGAGTTTGGTGACCACGCGGACGATGTCGGCAAACAACCGAAGCACGTCGAGTGACTCGTCGGTGGACCCATCGTCGACCACGATCACCTCGAGATGCGCGTATGTCTGCCCGAGCGCGCTTTGAATGGCCTGGGGCAGATAACGCCCGTAGTTGTAGTTGTTGATCACGACGCTGACGAGCGGTGCGTTGGTCATCGCGCGTTCAACCCTTCGGCAATTGTGACTGCCCTCGTCGCAAGTGTCCGCCACGTGTAGGTCTTCATGATTCGTTCCCGCGCGGCGTCGCCCACCGCGCGGGCCATCGTCGGATTCACAAGCACGGTCTCGAGGAGCCCGCTCAACGCCGTCTGGTCGCCAGGGGGATACAGCCAGCCAGTCCGCTCGTGCTCGATGATGTCGAGGGTCTGTTCAATCGCCGTCGAGATCGAAGGCGTTCCGGTCGCCATATATTCGAAAAGCTTCATTGGCGACCCGTAAAGGTGATCGCGGCGCCACTTGAACGGCGCAACAGCGACGTCCATCGCCGCGATGAGCCCAGGCACCCGTTCGTGAGGGACGGCACCGAGCACGATCACGCGGTCGCGGATGCCGAGCCGATCGATCAGGCTCTCGGCTTCGGGCCGTTCGGGCCCGTCGCCGACAAGAAGAAGTCGGGCGCTGTGATCCTTCCCGGCGACGTCTGCAAACGCTTCGATGAGGCCATTGGTGTCATGCCAGTACTGATACGTGCCGACGCATCCGACCACTCGCTCGCCGTTCACGAATCCGAGCTGTGCGCGAGTATCGCGACGCGACTCAGGCGACGCGAACAATCGCTCGGCGACGCCGTTTTCGATGACGTGCACGTTCTCGACGCTGGCGCCACGCTTGACGATGAAATCGCGGAGCCATTCGGACACCACGACGACGGCATCGGCGCTCCGGTAGAGTTCATCCTCGAGAGCCTGGGCGGATTGGTGGAGCGGAAACTTGTTGTACCCGGCTTGCTCCATGCACAGCGGAGCATTGACCTCCAGGATGTGGGTGATTCCGTGGCGGCGAGCGAGGTCTATTCCGCCGCTTCCGAACAGGGCATACACCTCGTAAAGAACGTCTGGCCGCTCGGCTGCGATGATGTTGGACGCTTCGCCCTGAATCCAGAAGTTGTGCATGATGAGACGGAGATCCCTCTCCAGGTCGTGCGACCAAATCGCTTCCTCATCCAACGTCCGAAACAGCAGTTCATTGAGGTGGCTGGGTGGGATCTCGATCACGCGCGCCTTGACGGTGACCGGTGTGACCTTACCCAGCTCGGCGCACAGCAGGAACACGTCGTGCCCCGCGTCGACCAGCGCGTTGGTGAACTCGCGGATGCGTACCGAGCATCCCTCGTGGCCGTAGAGAGGAATGTCGAAATCAGAGCAGAGATAGCCGATCTTCATCGCGTGGCCCCCAGGTCGGCCAGCTTGTGTTTCGAACGTTCGATGGTCTCTTCGTACGCGGACAACACCCTGGAGATGTACTTGTCCATCGCGAAATACTCTTCGACGCGGCGTCGCGCCGCCCGGCCCATGCGCAGCCGGAGATCGCGATCGGCAAGAAGGCCATCGATGGCGGCCGCCGTCGCGTCAACGTCCCCCGGCGGCACGAGGATTCCGCACTGACCGTCGGTGACGGCTTCGCCCGCACCGCCACTGGTGCTCGCGACAACCGGGCATCCACAGGCCATGGCTTCGACGTACACGTTCGCGACGCCGGTTTCGTGTCGGCTCGGCGCGGCAAACACGTCCGCGTCTCTGAAGACTTCCGGTAGTCCGGCACGGTCCTGCATGAATCCGAGCGATTCGACGATGCCGTCGGCGCCCTGTTCGCGAGCGACGGTCTGGCAGTGGCCAACGACACCGTCGGTATCCTTACCCAGGAGCCGGAGCCTAATGTCTGGATACTTGGGGCGCAGTCGTATCACGGCGTTGAACACCGTAAAGACCCCTTTGCTGCCAACGAGGTTCCCGGCAAACAGGACGGTCCGCGGCCGGCCGTTGCGTTCAGTGCGGTCTCCCGGAGTGAAAAGGTCGCAGTCGATGCCGCAATGGACTACGCGGATGCGGTCTCGCGGGATGTTGCAATGGTTCGCCGTGAAATCGGCGATGTTTGCGCTCGATGCCATGAGGCCGTCGGCCAGCCGGATCGACTCTCCCTCCATGAAGCTCACGATCCGATGGAACTCGCTTCCCACTTCGGGCCATCCAACCCGCTCCGCAAACATCGCGAGCGGGCCGTGGAGCTGTGTGACGACGGGTACCCAGTTCCATGGCGATCGGTCGAGCTGGAACGCAAATCCCTCGGCACCGTAATCAGGAAAATTCACCAGGTCGAACGTGTGGGTTCGCATCAGTGCGCGCAGACAGCCCATGACCTTCCATGTGTAGCCGATCGCGTAGGCCGCCGGGGTGTTCACCTCGAACGCGCAGCCCGGAGGCGACAGACGGTGAACGTACACGCCGTCGATGCACTCGGAGCGCAATGCTGTGGCCGTGCCTGCGCTGCACGACACGACATGAACCGTGTGTCCCAGTCGCGTAAGCATTCGCGATTTGATCCAGGTCTGCGTACCGATACCGCCATAGGCTGTTTCGGGCGGATACTCCTGCGATACGAGACAGACGTTCACGTGCCCTCTCCGCTCACGACCGAGAGTCCAATCGATTCGGGCGCACCGTTCTTCGACGGGGTGCGCGTCTGCGCGTCGAACATCCGGCGATAGATGCCTGGAGCCTCGATCAACTGTTCGTGAGTCCCCGACTCTACGATGTGGCCATCGGCCAGGACCACAATCCGATCGGCGGCCCTGATCGTCGAGAACCGATGAGCGATGATGAACGTCGTCCGTCCCGACATTGCCTTGTGCAGCGCGTCCATGATCTCGGACTCAGTCTCGGCGTCGAGGGACGCAGTGGGCTCGTCCAGGATCAGAATCGGTGCATTCTTCAGCAGCGCCCGCGCGATCGCGATGCGCTGACGCTCGCCACCAGACAGTGTGGCGCCGCGCTCGCCCAGGATCGTGTCGTACCCGTGCGGCAGAGCGCGAATGAAGCTGTCCGCATTCGCCGCGTGAGCGGCGTGATGGATCTGTGCTCGTGGGGCACCCGGGCGACCGTACGCGATGTTGTCGGCCACGCTCAGCGGTAGCAGGAGGGGATCCTGGAGCACGATCGAGAACTGGGCCCGCAGACTCGCCAGCCGGAGATCGCGCAGGTCGATGCCGTCAAGCGTAATGCGCCCTTCCGTGGGATCGTAGAAGCGCATGATGAGGCCGGCCAGGGTGCTCTTGCCTGCGCCGGTCGCTCCCACGAGCGCGATTGTTTCTCCAGGACACACGTCTAGCGTGATGTCCTCGAGAACCGGGCGATCGGGCTCGTACTGAAAGGTAACCCGCTCGAGGCGAACGTGTCCCGACTGGCCGGCCCGCTCGGGACGCCGGCAAGATCTCGCCTGCGGAGCGTCTTGAACCTCGCGCTCGACGTCGAGAATCTCCATGACACGGCGCGACTGGCCGGCGACCGATGCGAATCCCGATGACAGCCAGGCCAGCGTTTCGATCGGCGCATAGATCGACGTCACATAGCTCATCAACACCAGCAGGCTGCCGATCGANAGCGAGCCTTCCAGGACATGCACGCCACCCACGACGAGAACCGCNGCGCTGCCGATTGCCGTCACCGACGTGGTGCCAACCTGGAANCGCATTTCGGCGCCGATCATGCGCCGATAGGTNTGTCCTGTCTGCTNCGTGAGCTGCTGAAAGCGCCCGTCTTCGTACGATTCGCAGCCGTATGCCTGCACCATTGGCAACGCTGTAAGTGTCTGTTCAGCCATCGCGTACATTCGTCCTTCGTTGGTCGAATGCGCATAACGGCAGCCGGCCATCGGTCTGGTGAGATAGGGAATCAGGGCGGCGAGCAGCGGCACGGCCAGGAGCGCGACCAGCGAAAGGCCCGGATCGAGCGTCCACACGAGCGTGACCATCGCGCACAGACTCAATAGAGACGTCAGGAGGGGCAGGGCGACGTTGATAATCAACTCGCGTACGCATCCTGCGTCGTTGATCACGCGCTGGACGAGGTCGCCTGTTGGACGCCGGCCATGGAAGCGAAGCGAGAGCCTCTGGAGATGATCGAACAGGTCGGCACCAAGGTCGTATGTCATACGCGTGCCAAGGCCCGTCTTTACGTACAGTTGACCTGCGCGACAGAGCCACGCGACCGCAAAAAGCAGGATGCTGCTTGCGGTAAGCCAGACGAGCAGGCCAGACGGATGCGTCGCGCCTGGCAGGGATCCGAGCCATGCAACCGAGGGTGGAAGCGGTGTTCCCGCCAGTGCGTGGTCGACGATCAGCTTGATCGGCCACGGCTTGACGGCCTCGAGCGCAACCAGCAGCAGCGTGAGAACGAGAACCAGCGAGACGTCGCCACGATGTCGAACCGCGTACCGGGCAAGGCGTGCCAACCAGCGAGTCATGCCCCGACCTCCACCGGTGGATGCGGAAACTGCGTGTCGTGGTAGCCGCAGTACACACCGCCATCACGCATCAGGGCATCGTGCGTGCCTCGTTCCACGATTCGTCCGTGCTGAAACACCACGATCTCGGCGGCATGACGCAGCGTCGACAGCCGGTGACCGATGATGAACGTCGTCCGGCCCGTCATCAATCGCGTCAGCGCCTCGACGAGCGACGCCTCGGTCTCGGCATCGAGTGCCGACGTCGGCTCGTCGAGGATGAGAATGGGCGCCTGCTTCAGTAGTGCACGCGCGATCGACAGACGCTGCTGTTCGCCCCCAGAGAGGGTTGCGCCTCGCTCGCCGACGATCGTGTCGTACCCATGGGGCAGCCGGTCGATGAAGCGATCGGCCTGCGCGGCTTGAGCGGCCGCCACGATGTCGTGGTGCGATGCAGAAGGATTTCCGTAGGCGATGTTCTGGGCAATCGAGAGCGGAAGGATGAATGGCTCTTGAAGCACGACAGCAACATTCCGTCGTACGCTGGCCAGCTGGAGTTCGCGCAGGTCGATGCCGTCGATCGTAATGCGTCCATCCCAGGGGTCGTAAAAGCGCGGAATCAACCCCGCGACCGTCGTCTTGCCGGCACCAGTGGCACCGACGAGGGCGATCGTCTGTCCGGCTTCGACCGTGATTTGTACATGTTCGATCACCGGGTGTCCGGGTTCATAGCCGAACGTCACGTTCTCGAGTCGTACCCGACGGCCCGGCGTGCCAGCCGAGGAAATTAGAGCCGGCGCTCCGCTCCTCTCGGGAATGTGGTCAACAGCATCGAGGATGTCGAGGACGCGATCGATACGTGCCTCCAGCGGCTTGAGGGTTCCGTACAGGTTCAACACTCGTGCCGACACGGATTGCAGGGTGTTCATGTACGCGAGAAAAACCAGGAGATCGCCGATGGAGAGGGTTCCTGCCAGGACGCGATGGCCGCCCACGTAGAGGATTATCGCGCCACCGATGCTCGTAATCAGTCCTGTGGCCATTCCATACCAACTGCCAACAAGCGCGCTCTGCCGGGAGGAGTGCGTCGATTCCCGAGCGAGCGTGTCGAAGCGCCGGCGGTTGATGTTTTCCCGACCGAACGCCTGAACCACGGGGATCGCTGCCAGCGTCTGCTGTACGAAGCTGACGAGCCTGGTATGCGCTTCGCGATCCTGGCGGGCGCGGCTCTTCATTCTCACGCCAAAGAAACGGGACGACATCGCCAGGAGAGGGGCCATCATCAACGCGAGCATGGCGAGCTGTCGATCCATCTGCCAGCTGATCGTGCCGACCAGTGCGAGGCTCAGGAACTGTGTGAACGGGGAGATGACGATGGCGTGGGTCAGATCGACAAGGCACCACGCATCGGTCCCCAACCGACTCAACGCGTCGCCGACGCTGCTCCTGTAGTGAACCAGCAATGAGCGGCGTTGCAGCCGGCTGAAGAGATCCATCGACAGTGCGCTGGTCATCGACCAGCCAACAATGGTCCAGAGCCAATTCAAACCGCACGTGGCGGCGGTGCTCAACGCAAACAGCGCGAGGCTCGCGAGCCCCGCAGCAAAGACGAGCGCGCGCGCCGTTGGCTCAGCCAGCAGCGGGCTCAGCGCTGTCTGGAGCCACGGCGGGATCGGGTCTCCTTTCAGGCCGTAATCGACCAGTATCTTCATCGTCCAGGGCTGCAGCGCACCGATCGCGATCGAGAAGGCAGTGAGGCCAGCGATGGCCGCCAGACGCACCCCCTGATCCGCGGCATAGGAGCGCAGCAGCCCGGTGTATCGAAAGAGTCGAAGTCCTTTCGCCATCAGATGGATGCAAACTACATACGGAAGAGGTAGTTCAGCTTCACGAATGCCTGCTGTCCGGTTGTTCCCAGTCGCGGCGCCGCGAGCCGCACGGCCAATGTGGTCGGATCAAACAGCACGTTTTCGAGCCGGTTGTTGAAGCCCGCGTACACGGCCGTGCCGGGATGGACGAGCCAAGTCAGCAGAATGTCTCCGCTGAGCTGCTGATACCGGTCCGCTGCAAACAGCGTCGAGTCCGGCAGCAGTCCGTAATAATCGACAATGGTGCGCACCGACAGCGCACGAGTGAGCTGCACGTGGATCTTTGTTCGCATGAATTGGTTGTCGAAAATACGCGAGGGCACACCCATCGCGATGAGGCGGCGCGGAGAACGGAATGCGTTGTAGTTCACCTGTTCCTGCACGATGAGCCGCGTGGTCGGTCGCACCGTGACTCCCAGAGACGCTTCGTGCGAGTCGCCCAGGAAAGGGTTGAGGCTGCCGGCTGGAGAGTAATTGATGGCGTCGCCGCGACCATACGAGCCGTCGACAGTCAGCCATTTCGCCGTGCTGAGGTACCCGGACACCGACGTTCGAGCAATACGAAATTCGTTGCCGAGATAACGTTCGTAGGCTTCATATCGCGAGGCGCTGAGGCCCGCCGGCCCCGCGAAATCGATGGCTACGTCGGCGTTACCCCACCAGTCCTGCAATCTGCCGGCGTGGTCCCAATTGGCCCCTATGGAGACACTGGGCCCGAAACTGAGAACTCCAGATGACGTTGGTCTCCAGAAGTAGCCGGCGTACTGCTCGGTACGGCGAAGATCCACCCTTGGAATGAACCCCAGTTGCGATCGGAACTCCGGGCTGATGTCCAGGTAGCCTGCTTCGTACGAGAAGTGCTCGCCGCCATGCGACAGCCTGGCCGAATACGCGGTCCCCGTTCGTTGATGGCGCTCGTTGTCTTGATCGAGGCTGTAGGCAGCCTGCCCGGTGAAGTACCAGTTCGGGGAGAGTCCCAGACGCGTATCCACCGAGGCGACGTTGTTGCGAACAGCGCCGAAGTCTCGTGCGTTCACCAAGACGCCGACACGTGAATCGGTGGCAAAATCGCGCTGCACGCGGGCGACCCCTACCGCAGCGCGGTCTCCGAACAACGGACTGGTGGGATCTGCGCGCTGGCCATCCGCTCGATCGTCGGCAGCAAGCACGGCGACTCCCCAGCGGCCGAATTTCCCTGTCAACCGCGCACCGACGCTCGGATCGGCCACGCGTCTCGAAAAGAACAGGTTGATCGGCGTCTGAAAATACCCGGCGTTCTCGAGAAAGAACGGCCGCTTTTCCGGAAAGACCACCTCGTATCGTTGATTCACGATCGCCTGTGGATCGTCGGACTCGACCTGGCTGAAATCGGGGTTGACCGTCAAGTCCAAAGCTGCCGCGTTGCGCAAGATCAGCTTTGAATCGACCCCCCAGCGCCTTACGCGAGTATCCGCAAAGCCAGGAAGGCGTGTATCGAGAAGCCGCGTGCCCGTGAACGTCGCGTAGGGATTCACCTCGATGTCGCGGGCACCAGAGACATGCTCCAACCCGTCCAGCGTAGCCATCTGGCCCATGAAGGCGACGCGTTTACGGGTGATGTAGGGCCAGTACGAGCCTTCGGCGTTCCGTTGAATCGTCCTGCTGAGGGCGATGCCCCAGCGCTGTACGGCCGCTCGTGGAAAGCGCAGGCTTTTGAACGGGATCGCCATCCATACCACGAAGCCGTCGGCCGTGATTTGTCCCTTGGCATGCCAGATCATGTCGAATTGGAAATCGGTGCCTTGCCCCTCGGTCGCCATTCCATCGCGTTGAACACCGAACGCATTGCTGGAAAATACGTACGCCCGCTGGCCGTCGTAGAACGAATCGAGATAAATCGTCACCCGGTCGTCCTCGCTGATGTCCTCCCGCTTGGCCATACGGGCACGCACATTGGCTGGCGCGTCCTTGCAGACGAAGACGACATAAAGGTTCGAGGCGTCGTACGACAGGAACGCTGACGTGTCCTCAGAAGCCGGCAACCCGTCGTGTGGCTCGCGCTGCCGGAAGCCGGAGACCTGGGCTTCCGCTTCCCTCGCACGTCCTGACACAAAGTCGTCGATCGTCGGTGGTCGGGACGTCCTGGGTATTCCCAGGGCAGGCCTCGCGTCTGACGCGGCCTGGCGATGTGCCGAGGCATCGTGCTCGTTGCCGGCGGCAAAGGTCACGACGTACAACGAGGACAGTGCCAACAGGAGGAGACACGTCCGCGTCATTGATGAGCGCCTTCGCGTGCGAGGTGTGCGAGCCTCGGGTAGTCGGCGAAGCTCGTCAGCTCGATGCCTCGCTCGCGGATGGTTTCCAGGATGCGAGGGTCGGTCAGCGTGGCAACTTCGGTCTCCCGTTCGGCGAGGTAGACCGCCTGATAATCGTCGCTGACGTATCCAGGGTGGCAGCCCATTTCCGAAAAGCCGGGAAGAACCTCGGTTCGCAGCAGCGTCTGCAGAAAATCGACGCTGATATATTGCAGTCGGGTGACCCCCCATTCCCATTGCGCGTAAAACCCGCTGAGGTACGCGACACAACCGTCGCCGCGGATCGGTATGCCCAGGGGCGACACCACCTCCTGGAAAATTGACAAGACTTCTCGGTGTGCGTGCCGATGAGAATCGACGTGGGTCGGGAGCCTTCCGGTGACGTCCTCAAAACGTTTGAGCTGCGCGATGAGCTCCGTACGCACTGCGTCGCGATTCTCGAGGTCGAAACGGCGTTGGTCTTCTCCGAACACATCCCAGTGCAAGCCGAGTGCGAGGCCGGGGTGCGCGCGGCTCATCGCGACCGCCTCCTCGAGCGCCCGACCGGTGACCATCAAACTGGCACTCGTGACAACTCCCCGCTCGTGCGCCTCGAGAATGCCCCGGTTCACGCCCGTGGATGCGCCGAAATCATCAGCATTGAAGATGAGATACCGTGTCATCCGGAAGTAGCCTCCGGCCTTTCCCAGTCCAGCGAATCCAGCACGGGCGAGGTCGCGTCGGTGGATTCACAAGGATCCTTTGCCTCGTTCAGCTCGCGGGTGACATCCTCGCTCGCGCCTTGAATCACCGCTTCAAGCCGATTCGCTTCGATAATCGGCGCTACCCACGCAAGCGCCAGCATCGACGCTGAGACGAGGAGTCCCGCGGTTTGCCCGCTTATGGCGGCCGCGGCGACGCAGCCTGCGGCGGCCATCTGGACGGAATGGAGTGACCGTGTGGGCCGCAGGATGGCGGAGAGACGTGCAAGCCGTTTGGCTCCACCATGATGCTCGACCACCATGTGCACTTGTGCTTCTCCGAGGACCCCGCGCCGCACTTTCAGGTCCCAGTGTTGCGCATGCGAATTCCAGCCGACCGAGCAACTGCGAAGCCTGAGCGTGGTGGTCAGTTGTTCGAGGAACGGCGTCCGATCGAGCGTCGGTCCGCCGCCGTGCGTCCATGACACGCGGCGCCTGAAAGGTTGAAGGCGCTGCCACCACCGGCTAACCCGTGCGCCCGCTGCCGACGGAGAACCGAGGACGACACTGCGCCAAGGAGTGAGTCCGCCTTTGAGCCGACCCCAGTCGCGCGCCAGCGGTTCGATGAAGTTGAGCCACGCCAGGGTGGCCCGCCATTTAAGGTGACGGATGCGTGTCGGCGGCCCATCGACGGCGGCAACGTTTGTGACGTCCGCCGACA
>Ga0065705_10104440_pt1 | contig 15769 bp, 15 predicted proteins | sample SwibulcommuniRL2_FD_59092 | JGI IMG/M metagenome (GOLD analysis project Ga0065705, IMG submission 59092) | Bulk soil microbial communities from switchgrass field near Rose Lake, East Lansing, Michigan, USA - RL2 Bulk Soil v2 (version 2) | ecosystem: Environmental > Terrestrial > Soil >...
TTATGCGACGATGGACGGCGATACCAGCGGCGGCCTCTCGCCGATCGCCGGTATCGACAAGGCATTCATCCGCCGCTGGCTCAAGTGGATGGAGACGACCGGACCGAGCGAACTGGGCCCGCTGCCCGCCCTCACGGCCGTCAACGACCAGGCGCCGACCGCCGAGCTCCGGCCCCCTACAGCGAAGCAAACCGACGAAGACGACCTGATGCCTTATGAGCTGCTCGACGCGATCGAGCGGGCCGCCATTCGCGACAAGATGCAGCCTTGCGAGATTCTGCTCGTCATGGAAGTCGAGTTTCCGCAGTATTCGCGGCCGCAGCTCGTCGCTTGGATCGAGCGATTCTTCCGGCTTTGGTGCCGCAACCAGTGGAAGCGCGAGCGTTATGCCCCGTCGTTCCACCTTGACGACGAGAATCTCGATCCCAAAACCTGGTGCCGCTTTCCGATCCTCTCGGGCGGCTACGAGCGGGAGCTGGCGGAGCTGCGGAAGATGGTCTCAACGTAGCAACAAATGGCAGGCGTCGGCACTGTCCATGCCCGCCGATCTGCATGTTGTCCGACGCGCGGCGTTGCGGTTGGAACCTGGGACGAACGACAGATTCCAGGAGACCCGCCATGACGCTCCTCACGTACACCTATGGCGTCTATTTGCTGATTAGCGCGCTGGTGACGATTTGGGTCGCCCGCACGCTGCACAGCCGCGGCCGAGTGTTTCTCGTCGAGACCTTTCACGGCGACGGCACGTTGGCCGACAGCGTCAACGACCTTTTGGTTGTAGGCTTTTACCTTTTGAATTTTGGCTACGTCGCTCTGGCCTTGAAATACGGCGAAAAGCCGACCGATCTGCAAGCGGCGATCGAGTTTCTGGCAACGAAAGTCGGCCTCGTGCTGGTGATCCTGGGGGCAATGCACTTCTTGAACCTGGCGGTCTTCGCGCGGATTGGTAAGGGCCAGGCGAAGCTTCCGGCTAGAGGCGCCAATCCGTCTGCAGTGCCACGCTACTAATTCACAAACATCAGCGGGGAAACCGAAATGAACACTATGGTCATCACCCACGGCGGTTACCTCTTGCTGGGTATTGCGGCGACGATTTGGGTCGTCTGGACACTGCGTCGCCGCGGATTGCCTTTCCTCGTGCGTTGGTGCGGCGGTGACCAGCAGCTTGCCGTGTCGTGGAACCACTTGCTGGCGGTGGGCATCTACTTGATTCACATCGGCTGCCTGCTCTTGGCCCTGCGCTACGGCGGACAGGCCAACACCGACGTTGAGGCCGTGGAACTGCTCGCGACGAAAATCGGCGTAGTGCTGCTTGCTCTGGCCGTCACACACTTCCTCCACATCAAAGCGTACTGGCAGATGTATCGCCAAACTCCCATCGCCAAGTCAATTCCGGACGCGGTGATTGTGCCCGAGATCGTGGCCGATTGAGCCGCTCATGTCCGTAGGGCCCGTTCCCAATTCTTCCGCAGGGCTGCCTGGCGTTTTGGCGTCCACCAGCGCAAGAAGGTACGCTTCTCCGAGACGAGTTGTTTTCGCTGCTGGGCAAGCGCCGCGCGCAATTCCTTGCGGACATCTTTGGCCCGAGCCTCGTCGTGCCATTGCTTAAGTTGCCCCACCGCCACAATCTTGTCGCATACTTGCCCAAGTCTATCCTGCAAGTCACTCAGCTCATCGTATAGCCGGCGATGAACATTCGATGGCAATGCAGCAGGCGCGAGTTCCAAAGCATATCGGAGTCGCTTGCCGGCGATACGCAGTGCATGGAGCTGCGCGTCCTGGCCAAGTCCCCCAGCAGCCAGCGTGTGGAACTCATCAGCCAGCGGGCGAAGCTGCGCGAGGCACCACGGGCCAAAGGTTGTCTGCGCACTATTGCCGCGATTGATTTTCTTGAGTAGCTTGTCGCTCTTGCGGCGGAACTTGCGGCTGCGGATCACGGACTTGTAGCTCTTGGCCAGGTCCTGTTCGGCTCGTTTGCGGCGGACAGGAAGGTGGACGGCCGTTGGCGCGAGGCCCGGCAGGTCCCCGCTTTCCAGTCGATCGGCCAATACGTCGCAGTCGCGGGCCTCGCCAGCCGTATGGCGCATCGCGCGCAACTTGCGCTTGTGCCATTTCGTCGTCTTTCGTGGCAACACTTCGGCAAACAGGCGCAGCGCCGCTGCTGCCCGGCGGGTCCAGATCCGCAGCTGATGCACCGCTTCGGCATCGGCCATAGACTTGCCGGATACCTGAGCCGCCTGTTTCAGGTAGTGCTCGACCGCCTTGAGGCGCATTGTCAGCGCTTTCCGGGCCGCGCGACGAACGGGCGCGTCCGGGCCGACATCGGTCAGCCATTTTTCGTAGCGAGGCATGACGGGCAGAGCGGCCGGAGTCAGAGTCGTTCATCTTGAAGCAGGAAAACCGCTGTCGTGCGGCCCGTCATTGTAGTTGGTCGCAGTGGCCTGGGGGAGTGACGCCCTCGCGGCGAAATGGCCAGCCGCCTTCAATCGAGCTCCCGCGGTTGCCAGACTTTCACAAGCTGCGCCGGCCCCTCCTCGCGAAGCCGCGGCCAGCTCTCTGCGGTTGACTCCAAGTGTGCCAGTGCCGCAGTGGTCATTGCGACGCATTGTCCGGTCAGCGCCTCAAGCAGCTCCTCCAGCCCCGGATTGTGCCCGATGAGCAGGACCCGCTTGGCCGCAGCGGGCAGCGCAGCCACCAGCGCTAACAGCTCGACTTGGCCTGCATTGTAGAGTTCGCCTGTGATTCGCGTTTCACCTCGATAACCACTTTGCTGAATGACGTGCTCCGCCGTCTTGCGAGCCCGCCTGGCCGATGACACTACCAGAAAGTCGGGCAACAGATTCTCGTCCTTGAGCAACTGGCCCATTCGCGGCGCGTCACGCTTGCCGCGCTTGTTGAGCGGCCGATCGTGGTCGTCTAGCCCTTCGTCCTTCCAACTCGACTTCGCATGGCGTAGCAAAAGCAGCGTCTTCATCGATGCAAATCTCTCCGTCCCGCGTTCTTCCCGTCAGTCACTCTCCTTTACCCCTTCTCCGCTTCCCCTCCGGGCGCTCGATGCGGCTCGAATGTCGTTGGCGCAGACTGCTGGGCTTCCTTCAGCCGGCGGACGGCATCTTCGTACAACACCTCTTGGCTTCTGCGGCGCCGTTTGCTGCCCCGCGGCAGCTTGGGCCGATTGTAGGCGCCGTCTGCCTGAAGGTGACGCGCCTTCACATTATCTTCAAAATAAACCTCGAGCGTTTCCACGAGCCGCTGCTTGAGCGGCGGGTCTTCGACGGGCACCAAGAGTTCGATCCGCCGGTCAAGGTTTCGCGGCATCCAGTCGGCGCTAGAGATGAAGAGCAAGTCGTCGTCGCCGTGCAGAAATCGCAGAATTCGGGCGTGCTCCAGGTAGCGATCGATGATGCTCACCACAGAGATGTTCTCGCTGAGGCCCGCGACGCCCGGTCGCAAGCAGCACACCCCCCGCACATTCAATCGCACGTTCACGCCGACCTGCGACGCCGCATAAAGGGCCTGAATGATCTCGGGATCGACGAGTGAATTGATCTTGGCGTCGATCGCGGCGGCCTGTCCCTGGGCCTTTCGCTGCGTTTCGCCTTCAATCAGCTCGACGATCCGCTGCCGCAGTCCCGTCGGGGCCGCTTCGATCTTGCGATACCGCTGCGGTTGTGAATAACCGGTGATCGCGTTGAAGAAGCTGATCGCGTCGGCCCCTAGCTCGTCGCTCGCGGAGAACAGGCTCACATCGCTATAGAGGCGGGACGTGATCTCGTTGTAGTTCCCCGTGCCAAAATGGACGTAGCGCACTACGCCATGGGGCTCGCGGCGCACGATGATGCAAGTTTTGGCGTGTGTCTTCAAACCCTTCACGCCGTAAATCACCTGCACGCCATGCTCTTCCAGGTTGCGAGCCCACTCGATGTTGCGGGCTTCGTCGAACCGGGCCTTGAGCTCCACGATCGCGGTCACATATTTCCCGCGCTGCGCCGCCTTGGCCAGGGCCGCGACGATCGGGCTCGTGCGGCTCGTGCGATAGAGAATCTGTTTGATTGCCAGCACATCGGGATCGGCGGCCGCTTCCTCGACCAGTCGCACGACCGGATCGAATGCCTGATACGGATGCACGAGCAGTACATCGCGGCGGGCAAGCGTCTGGAACATGCTCACGCTCGCGTCAATGTCGGGCGATTGCTGCGGCGGCCACGGCTCATTGCGCAGGGCGTCAAACCCTTTAAGGTCCGCGAGCTGCATGAAGGCCGCCAGATCGATTGGCCCGCTCACACTGAACACATCGTCGGGCGATACGGCGAGAGATTGAGAAAGATAAGCCAGCAGCGTCTTATCGGCCGCGGCATCGATCTCCAGCCGCACGCAGTCGCCTCGTTTACGGGCGCTGAGAATGTCCTCCATCCCTGCCAAGAGATCGGCCGCCAGGTCGTCACGGAGGCTGAAGTCAGCATTCCGCGTGATGCGAAACGGGGCGTGACCGAGCACCTTCTCGCCAGAGAAAAAGCGGCCGATGAACGTGCCGACCACATCTTCGAGCAAAATGTACGAATAGCCGCGGTCGGCCCCCAGCGTGAAAAATCGCGGCAAGGCCCGCCCGAGCGGCACGATTGCAAATCGAGGTTTTCCTTCGCTCGTTGCGTCCGGGGCTAGTTGCACGCACACGTGCAGCATTTGATTCACCAGCAGCGGGAACGACTCGCCCTGCCGCACCGCCATGGGGGTGAGCACCGAGAAGATCTCGCTCTCAAATACCTGCTCCAAAGCCCGCGTCTGCCGGTCGGTAAGCTCGCTCCCACGGACGCGGCGAATGCCCGCCTCGGACGCCTTGGCCTCGACATCACGAAAGGTCGAGTGCTGGGCCTGCACCATTTCGTGGGTCCGCCGGCTGATCGCGGCGAGCTGGTCGCCGGGCGTCATGCCGGCCGGGTCTGCCGTCGTAATCCCTTGCTCCACGAGCACTTGCAACCCGCCGACGCGGACCATGAAGAACTCATCGAGGTTCGACGCCGTGATCGCCAGAAACTTGAGCCGCTCCAGGAGCGGCAGCGTTTCATCGAGCGCCTCGTCGAGCACTCGTTGATTGAACTCAAGCCAGCTCAGCTCGCGATTGAAAAAGCGGGGTTGGTCAGACATGGCCGATCCGTGTGCCCATGAAGTCCCTTGAAGCGCCAGCGCCGAATCGTCGAGCAGCGTCGCGCGCCTAGGATGCCGCCTTCTTGATCATCGCGTCAAACAACTTGCGCTCGGCGGCCATTGCAGCAACGCGATCGGCAGGCTTGCTGGCGTTCTCCATCAGGCACCACCCTTCCCACTTCGATTTTACGAGCAAAGTGAAGAGGTCCTGGAACGGATAGTCGGGCGAGGCCAGCTCGTGGATGTGGCAGGTCGCTCCAAAGCGCTTGCGGACGAGGCCAAAATTCTTCGCCAGATTGGCAGCCGGCGTGCCATCCCCCGCCAGGTCGGTCTTGTTGCTGTTCCAGCACAGGGCCACGTTTTCGTCGGTGGCGACGTCCATGATGGCCTTGATCGTGGGCAGCTCCGCGCACTGGCCATGCACTTCCAGTCGCACCTGCTGGCCGAAGCCAGCGGCATACTCCCCTAACTCGTTCAAGGCCTTGCCGATCTGCTCGATTGTCTTTTGCTTCTCGACATTCGGCCAAAAGCGATCCGGCTTGACCTTCACGCCGCTGCCGCCGATGTCGTGGCTAAGGCGAATGAACTCCTTGGACCGCTCGATTGCCTTCTTCGCGACGGCCGGATCAGGGTTGTCGAATCGCTCGTCGCTGCCGATTCCCACGCAGGTCACGCCCGCGTCACCGAATCGCTTCGCCACTTCGGCCCGCTGCTCGTCGTTGAGTTCCGGCTCGACCTTGTGGGCATGGGTCGTTCGCAACTCGATACCAGGGCAATTCGACTTGCGACAATTCTCCAGCAGCGTCGGCAGGTCCCAATCGGCTCCCCACATATAGGTAACGAGGCCGAAGCCAATGGCAATGTCTTCGTCCGCAGCCTGGCTGGAATTGCAAGCGATTGATGCCAAACCTGCCGCGGCAGTGGTGCCGAGAAATGTTCGACGTGAATACTCAAACATGATGCAAACCTCGCAATTACTTGGCCCTTCCGCCCCGGCGATCTTGACCATCGTCAGCGTCTTGGCGTAGGCATCCATTCATCCACCGTCCCGCTCCCGCGGGCCAATGCTGACGCAGTGTAGTAATGCGGTCGCCCCAAGGCAAATCAACGTAGCTACCAGCCGGCTTTGTCCCCTTCGTCCAGAATCTTGTCGATTTGCTCGCGAGTAATGCCGGCGTTCTTTAGCAGGATTTCCTGCTGCTGCTTCAGGGCCGCCGAAATCGCGTCGATCGTCGGGTCACCCGTTGCCGCTTTGTTCAGTTCTTCTTCGGCTTTGCGCAGGTCCTTGAAGGCCCGGTAGAGCGATTTCCGCTGTTCCACATCCGACAACAGACTTGCAAAAGCATCCGCTGGCAGCACGCCAGGCGGCACTCCCACCGGTGGAATCGCCGGCACTCCGGGGAGTTGATTGGTCGCCTCTCCGGCAGCAGCCATAGCTGCCGCATTTGCTGCTTCAGCCTGAGCCCGCGCTTGTTGCTCCGCGACGAGCGCTCGTTGTACCTGGGCTTGGGCCACCTCCGCTTGTCGCGCCGCGGTAGCAAAGAACACCGCCCCGATGCCGACCGGGAGGACAATGCAGCCACACATCAAAAAGCCGCACACCGCCAGAACGATCAGCATGGTCCGCGTTTCGTTGGACATGGCGCGCCTCGCAGTCAATGGAACTCGTGAATCGTTCCAATGTACCACGAACGTTTGCCAGCCGGATAACCCAAAGTGCGGGCTAGGCCAGGTATGGACCCCATCTCACGTCCCAATGCTAGATCGGCTAAATTGCCATCCGTTGGCAAAACCGCTCACCGCGCTACGGATTTCGCCCTGCCCGTGCATATCGGCCTGACATTCGATCTTCGCCAGGAATATCTCGCCGCCGGGTTTTCGGACGATGAAACGGCCGAGTTCGATCGGATCTCGACCATCGAGGCCCTTGAGCAGGCCCTGAAGCAGCTCGGTCACACTACCGACCGGATTGGGCACGTTCATCAGCTCGTACGGCGGCTGGCGAAGGGGGACGAGTGGGACCTCGTATTCAATATTGCCGAAGGTTTGGAAGGGATCGCACGTGAAGCGCAAGTGCCAGCAGTACTCGATGCGTATGGCATCGCTTACACGTGTTCCGACCCATTGGTGATGGCGTTAACCCTGCACAAGGGGCTGACGAAGACGGTCGTTCGGGCCGGCGGAGTTCCAACGCCGGCGTTCGCGGTTGTTGAGCACAGGCGCGACATCGAACGAATCGATTTGCCATTTCCCTTATTCGCCAAGCCAATTGCCGAAGGGACGGGAAAAGGCATTACGTCGGCATCGAAGATCAAGGACCGCGAGGATTTGCAGTGGGTCGTCGGCAATTTGCTCGAGCAATATGAGCAGCCGGTGCTCGTCGAGACCTATCTTCCGGGCCGCGAATTCACAGTTGGTATCCTGGGAACTGGTGAGGCGGCCCGAGTCGTGGCGACCATAGAGATTCACCTGCTTTCGGGGGCTGAAGCGGACGCTTATTCCTACGTCAACAAAGAGAGATGCGAGGAACTGGTCGAGTATCGCCTGGTTCGGGCCGCCGATGACGCCCAAGCTGCCGCTGCGGAAGGCGTCGCACTAAGCGCCTGGCGAATTCTCGGCTGCCGCGACGGCGGGCGCGTCGATCTGCGGTGCGACGCCGCAGGCACGCCGAACTTCATGGAGGTCAATCCGCTGGCAGGCTTGCACCCGGAACATTCGGACTTGCCCATCCTCGCGGCCAAGGCGGGCGTTTCGTACGTTGAGCTGATCCGCGGGATCGTGGCCAGCGCCCAGCCCCGCGTGGCACTGGCTAAGAAATCGAAAGCCAGACGGTTTCGCTCCTAATGAGAATTGCCATCCTGCACAATGCCGTTGCCGATGCTGATTCGGCTGCCGACCGCGACGTGCTGGTGCAGGTCGAGGCGCTGGAGCAGGCCCTGCGCATGCTGGGTCACTCGGTGCGTCGAGTGGCCTGCACTTTGAACCTTGAGGTCGTGGAAGAATCGCTCACACGCGATCGGCCGGCTGCCGTTTTTAATCTGGTTGAATCATTGGGCGGCTCCGACCGACTGGCCCATCTGGCCGCGGTGTTGCTCGACGATCTCGACCTCCCCTACACGGGGACTTGCGCGTCGAGCCTCCACCTGACGAATAACAAGCCCGCGGCGAAAGAGCGGCTCCGCTCGGCCGGATTGCCGACCGCGGATTGGGCGACCGCAACAACCGGTGCGCCGCTGCATCCACCCTACATCATCAAGGCCATCTGGGAGCACGCCTCGGTCGGCCTCGATGATCACGCCGTCATCCGCAGCGGCGACGGCTCGACAGTCTCCGAGCAAATCGAATCCCGCTCGCGTCAGCTCGGCCGTCCTTGCTTTGCCGAGCAGTTTGTCGAAGGACGCGAGTTCAACCTGTCGCTGCTGGCCAATGGCACAACTCCGCACGTCCTACCGCCGGCCGAAATCGACTTTTCGGCGTTTCCCAAGGAGAAGCCACGAATTGTCGGCTACTCGGCCAAGTGGAATGAAAGGACTTTCGAATTCGACAATACGCCGCGGAAATTCGACTTTCCCCCGGCAGACGCCCCGCTGCTCGACACGCTGCGTGGGCTGGCGCTCGATTGCTGGCGGCTCTTTGACTTGCGGGGTTATGCCCGCGTCGATTTTCGGGTCGATGCCAAAGGGCGACCCTGGATTCTCGAAATCAATGCCAACCCGTGTCTTTCGCCCGATGCGGGATTTGCCGCAGCGCTGGCGCGGGCGAAGCTTCCTTTTGAACGAGCGGTAGAGTGGATTCTGGAGGATGCATTCAAAGCCTCCAATAGCGTTCAGTGTGTGGTGCCTGCAATCACTAATTCTGTGAGCCGCATGCCCGACCGCTCCTCCGCGAAGAAACCGTCCACAAAGTCGATTTCAACCACAAAGCTTCGCACGACTGTCCTGCCCACCGACACCGCTGCGGTGCGCCAGATCATCGAATCGACCGGGCTCTTCCGCCCCGGCGAAATCGACGTGGCGGTCGAGCTGGTTCAGGCATTTCTCGACAAAGGCCCCGCCTCGGGCTACGAATTCGTGTTTGCGGAGCAAAAGGGACAGGTTGTTGGCTACGCCTGTTTCGGCCGCAATGCCCTCACCGTGCACGGCTGGGATCTGTATTGGATTGCCGTCGAGCAGTCGCACCAGGGGCAAGGACTCGGACGTTTGCTGCTGGAACATGTGCATGACCACGTTGCCCGAGCCGGCGGCGGGCGCGTCTATATCGAAACGTCGCAGCGGGCCGATTACCAGGCGACTCGCGGTTTCTACGAGCGGTGCGGCTACAAGCTCGAAGCGGCGCTGCCCGACTTCTATGCCCCGGGTGACAGCAAGGCCATCTATGTGGGACAGGTTTGCAACCTGCCATGACCTGTGTCTGAGCCCTCCCATCTCGCCCTGATCGTCGCCATGACCCGCTCGGGCGTCATCGGGAAGGACGGGCAATTGCCCTGGCGACTGTCGGCCGACTTAAGGCGCTTCAAGACGCTCACGATGGGACACGCTCTGATCATGGGCCGCAAGACCTACACCTCGCTCGGCCGGCCCCTGCCCGGCCGCACGAGCATCGTCATCACTCGGCAAGCTTCGCTGAATCTGCCAGCCGAAGTGCTCGTCGTCCATAGCCTTGCCGACGCCCTGCATCATGTCGGTCACGACGACTCTCCGTTTGTTATTGGCGGCGGCGAAGTCTTCGCGATGGCGCTACCGTTGGCCGAGCGACTGCAAGTAACCTGGGTGGAAGCCGAAATCGACGGCGACACGCGCTTTCCACCTTGGAATCCACATGAGTGGCGGCTCGTCGCCGAGGAACGGCATTCCGCCGACGCCAAGAACCAATACGATTACACGTTTGCTACCTACAACCGAGTAACGAACGAATTCCGCTAATCATGGCCGCCGACTTAGCTCAACAACTGCTCGACCTCAACCAGAAGCTACTCGTAGCGATCATCAGCGGCGACTGGAAGACGTACGAGAGCCTCTGTGACCCAACCATCTCCTGTTTTGAGCCCGAGGCCCGCGGGCAGATCGTCGTCGGCATGCCGTTTCACAAGTACTACTTCGACCTGCCGGGCTCGCCGCAGAAGCCCGCCAAGCAAGTCACCATGAGCCAGCCACACGTGCGCATGATGGGCGACAGCGCCGCGGTGATCAGCTACGTCCGGCTGACGCAATCACTTGACGCGAGCGGCGCCCCGCAAACCGGCCGGATGGAAGAAACGCGGGTTTGGCAGAAAATTGGCGGCCAGTGGAAGCACGTGCATTTTCACCGGTCGGCGGGAACGTAGCCATCACGCCCGTTCGATCGGAAACGGTATGACTTCCTGAATCGACTTCGCCCCCGTCGCTACCATCACCAAACGGTCGAACCCCAAGGCACAGCCGGAGCAGGCGGGTAGGCCGTGGTCCATCGCGGCCAAGAGGCGGCTCTCCTCCGGCAGCTTGTATTTGCCGTCGGCGACACGGGCGACATTGTTCGCGCGATTGCGCTCGCGGAGGACGGCGGGGTCAAGCAACTCGTGGTAGCCGTTGGCCAACTCGATGCCATCGACATACAGCTCAAAACGCTCGGCAACGGGCGGATTGCCGGACCGCACGCGAGCTAGAGCCGATTGACTCGCCTTGTAATCGTGGAGAATCGTCGGGCGGCCTCTTCCTAAGTGCGTCTCGACCTTGGAGGTAAGCAGCAAGTCGATTTCGTAGTCTTCCAGGCCGCGTGGATCGACATCAGCGTATCGCCGAAACGCCTCTGCAAACGTCAATCGCTCCGCCTTGCCACGGCTGAGAATCGAGTCAGCCAGATCGGCCAAGAGGTCCATGCCAGCCGCGTAGTCGTCGCCCACCCGATACCACTCGACCATCGTGAATTCGGGATTGTGCAGCCGGCCGATCTCCCCGCCGCGAAAGACTTTGGTGATCTGATAAATGGCAAGGGCGGGGTCGGGAGACCCGCGCCCAACTCCATAGGCCGCCAGCAGCCGCTTCATCGCGAATTCGGGCGAGGTTTGCAGCCACAGCGTTTCGCCGCGGGATGGCTCGCGCGGATCGGTGAAAAGCGTGACTCGCAGCGGATCGAGGTGCCGATCGACAACCGCGTCGTGCGATAGGATCGGGGTTTCGATTTCCAAAAAGCCGCGGCTGTCGAAAAACTGGCGAATTGCCTGGAGCAACTCGGCCCGACGGCGCAACATGTCGAGCGTCGCCGTGGGGAGGAAGTCTCGGTCCATGCCGCTACGTCGAAACGCGCTCGATGTATTCGCCCGTCCGCGTGTCGATCTTCAGCACGTTCCCTTCGTTGATAAACAGCGGTGCGAGAATCTCGGCTCCGGTTTCCACGCGCACGGGCTTGGTCACGTTCGTGGCCGTATCGCCGCGAGCGCCCGGCTCGCAATATTCGACCTTCAGCTCGACGTGCGGCGGCGGCGTCATGCTGATCGGTTGGTTGTTGAAGAGGAGCACCGACACCGGCAGCCCCTCCTTAAGATACTTCCAGGCGTCTTCGATTTGGTCCTTGCTCAGCTCGTATTGGTCGTAAGTCTTCGTGTTCATGAAGACGTAGGTGTCTCCCTGCTTATAAAGGTACTGACAGGGCACCTCCTCCACGTCGGCCGATTCCAGCTCGTCGCCGCCGCGATACACCTTCTTCAGCGTCGTGCCGCGAATCAGATTCTTCAGCGTGCACTCGTAAATCGCATTCCCCTTGCCCGGCTTGCGGAAGTTCATTTCCGACATCAGGTACGGCTCGCCGTCGATCTGCACCTTCAATCCCTTGCGAAAATCACCCGTCCGATACGTAGACACTGGCGCCTCTCCCTACTTAATTCTGTAAGTGACGATGGTTATTCTGGTTAGATGCAAATTGTAGCCGCGCCTGCCCGACCTGTCCGCGCCACGTCCTCAGGCACCGGCGCGAGCGATCGACCGATGCGAGAAAGCTGGCGCGACGAGCTGCGGCAGGCGATTCGTGACCCGGCGCAACTGATTGCGGCACTTGACCTTCCGGCTGAGCTCGGCGAGCCCGCCAGGCGTGCCTCGCACAACTTTCCGCTCTTTGCACCGCGGCCCTATATCACCCGGATGCGAAGGGGAGACCCAAGCGACCCACTGCTTCGGCAAGTGCTTCCGGTGGAGTCGGAACTGCTTACGCCACAAGGATTTACATCCGACCCCGTGGGCGACGAATCGGCGGCACTTAGTCCAGGCCTGCTCCAGAAATATAGCAGTCGCGCCTTGCTGATCACAACGGGAGCCTGCGCGGTTCATTGCCGCTACTGCTTTCGCCGCCATTTTCCGTACTCCGAGAGTCCCCGTTCGCCGGACGACTGGCAGCTCGCGATTGACCGTATTGCGGCCGATCCATCGATTGACGAGGCCATTCTCTCCGGCGGCGATCCATTAACACTTGTCGATGACCACCTCGCCGAGCTCGCCCGCCGGCTGGCCGCAGTGCCGCACCTCCGCCGCCTTCGTGTTCATACGCGCTTGCCGATCATGATTCCGCAGCGCGTGACTAGCGAACTTGTCGATTGGCTGTGCGGCACGCGCCTCACCCCGATCATGGTCGTCCACGCTAATCACGCCAATGAGATCGACACTTCTACAGCCAATGCCCTGGCCCGACTCGTCGATGCCGGCATTCCGGTGCTCAATCAGTCGGTGCTTCTTGCTGGGGTGAACGATACGGCCGAAGCGCTCATCGACCTGTCGCGACGGCTCGTGGACCTGCGCGTGATGCCGTACTATCTGCATCAGCTCGACCGCGTCCAAGGAGCGGCCCATTTCGAGGTGCCCATCAGCCTCGGCCTGGAGCTGATCGACAAGATGCGCCGCGCCTTGCCCGGCTATGCCGTGCCGCGGTATGTCCAGGAAGTCGCCGGAGCGAGCCACAAGCATGTGCTGGCCTAACGGGAAGCGAACCACGAAGACACGAAGGACTCAAAGAACCATGCACGCATTGAAAACACTTCATCAACTTCCTGGCCTTCTCTGCGTCCTCTGTGTCTCTGTGTTTCATTCCTCGCATGCCGCCGACTGGCCCCAGTGGCGCGGGCCGGAGGGCACAGGGGTTAGCCCCGAGAAGCAACTGCCGATGATCTGGCACGAGAACCGCGGCATCGTATGGAAGTGCCCATTGCCGGAGTGGGGCACCAGCACGCCGGCCATTTGGGGCGACGCGATCTTCATTACTTCGCATACCGCCGAGAACAAGTTGCTCCTTCTGCGGATCGATAAAAAAACCGGCAAGATCGTGTGGACGCAGGAAGTCGGCATCGGCGAGGCCCCGCGCGGATCGCCCAAGCGCTCGACGCAGGTGTTTCATCAACTGCAAAACCTCGCCAGCCCTTCGCCGGTAACCGACGGTCGGTATGTCGTCGCCCATTTCGGCAATGGCGACTTGGCCGCGTACGATTTCGAGGGCCAACAGCTTTGGAAGCAGAATCTCCAGGAAGAGCACGGGGTCTATAGCATCTGGTGGGGGCACGCCAACAGCCCGGTGCTCCACGGCGAGAACGTCATTTCCGTTTGCATGCAGGACTCGCTCGCCGACAAGCAGGACAAACCGGTCGAGAGCTACCTCATCGCCCACGATCTTCGCTCCGGGGACGTCCGCTGGAAGATGCCGCGCATGACCACGGCCAAGGCCGAAGAATGCGACGCCTATACCACGCCTCTCGTGGCGAAGCTCGGCGGCATGGAGCAGCTCGTGGTCATGGGAGGCAATCAACTCGACGCTTACGATCCCGCGACCGGCAAGCAGCTTTGGTTCCTGCCCAGCCTGGTTGGCGGCCGTACCGTGACCGGGCCAACGATCGCCGACGACGTGATCTATGCAACCCGCGGCATGCGCGGGCCGCTGTTGGCGGTGCGCCCGACAGGCACAGGTGAGCTGAACCATCGCAACATCCTCTGGAGCCACAACGAAGGGACGCCTGATTCTTGCTGCCCGGTCGTCTGGAGCGATCTCCTCTTCGTCGTTGCCGACGACGGCGTCGCCCGCTGCTTCGAAACCAAGGGCGGCAACCTCAAGTGGAAAGAACGGCTCAAGGGGAAATACAAAGCCTCGCCGATCGCCTCCGAGGGCCGCGTCTTCTTTCTCAACACCGAGGGGCTGTGCACCGTCGTCTCGGCTGCCCCGCGGTTCGACAAGCTGGTCGAGAACCAACTGGCCGACGAAACCATCGCCTCACCCGCCACCAGCGACGGGCGAATCTACATCCGCGGGAAGAAGTCGTTGTATTGCATTGGACGTTGATCGCACCGCTCAGCCAACCACGGCCTTTAACTCCCGATCCCACGGCGCCCGATACGGCCGCTCCAGCCTCTTGGCCGCTTCCTCGTCGCCGCGAATCGTCTCCCCCGCGGCCTCCCACTCCACGCTCCGGCCCAGCCGCAGCGAGAGGTTGGCCAGATGGCAGGTTGTCGAAACCCGGTGGCCACTTTCTAAATCGGAGACCGGCGTCTGGCGGCTCTTGATGCAATCGAGGAAACTCCTCACATGCCGGCGGAACTGATCGAGTGAGTCGCCGCTCTTGTCCTCCAGCGGCTCGGTCCAAAGCTTCGTTTCCATCGGCTCGCGGACGCGCTGCACGCCCCCCACCGGCTGGCCATCGGTGAATTGGGGGACGGCGTTCTCGGGGCGAATCACCTTGTCTGGCGTGATCGTAAAGCCGCTACGCGAAATCGATAGCGACCCTTTCGTCCCCAAGAAGACCAGCCCCGAACCGGCCGGCTCTCCCTGTGCGGCTTCGCGGTGGGACCAGCTCGCAGTGAATTCGCCGAAATCGAAGATCGCGTCCTGCGTGTCCGGCGTTTCGCCGCCATCCTGAAGGGCGAATCGGCCGCCGAAGCTGGCTACCGATCGCAGCGGCTTGCCACCCAGGAACCAATCGACGATATCCAGCGAGTGCTGCCCGAGGTTGGTCATCTGCCCGCCCGAATAGTCCCAGAACCAGCGAAAGTGATAGAGGCCGCGCATGGAGTTGTACGGCCGCAGCGGCGCCGGGCCGAGGAACATGTCCCAATCAAATCCGGCGGGTGGCGGGCCATCCGCTTGCCGTCCAAAGCCCGGCATGATGTTGCGATTCGAGTGCATGCGAACCGAGACGACCTTGCCGATCCGCCCGGACTGAATCAGCTCTTTCGCCCGCCTGTAATGTGGCCCCGACCGCTGCTGCGTGCCGACCTGCACGACCCGCTTGTGCCCCTTGGCCACGTCGATCATCCACCGACCCTCGCGCGGAAAAAGCGTCAGCGGCTTCTCGACATACACGTCCTTGCCGGCCGCACAGGCCAGCATCGTCATCAGCGCGTGCCAGTGATCCGGCGTCGATACGACGACGGCATCGACATCGCGGTCGTCGAGCAGCTTGCGAAAGTCGCTGTAGCCGCGGACGTGCGAGCCGAGCATCGCCCGGGCTTCCTCCAGCCGTCCTTGATGGGCCTCAGCCACCGCAACGACGTTCACATCCGGCTGATCGCGAAAGTCGATCGCGTGCCGCTTGCCTATCAGGCCGTAGCCAACGAGGCCAATGCCGATCTTGTCGTTTGCGCTGGCGGCCCGGCTCGTCGCAGCGGCAGCCGCCGCAACC
>Ga0065705_10002948_pt1 | contig 15762 bp, 9 predicted proteins | sample SwibulcommuniRL2_FD_59092 | JGI IMG/M metagenome (GOLD analysis project Ga0065705, IMG submission 59092) | Bulk soil microbial communities from switchgrass field near Rose Lake, East Lansing, Michigan, USA - RL2 Bulk Soil v2 (version 2) | ecosystem: Environmental > Terrestrial > Soil >...
TTGGGCGCCTCCAAAACCGGTCAACGCGTTTGGATTGCTGTTCAAGAATCCTGTTGGACTCGCCGCTGGCTATGACAAGGACGCCATCGCCATACGCGGACTCTCCACGTTGGGCTTTGGTCACGTGGAAGTGGGTACGGTCACCCCCAAGCCTCAGCCGGGTAACCCGCGCCCGCGCCTCTTCCGCCTCCACGAGGATGAAGCCGTGATCAATCGCATGGGCTTCCCTGGCAAAGGCGCGACTAATGTTCTGCAATCGCTGAAAGGGAAGCAGAGGAACGCATTTTTGGGAGGAATATCTTACCGAATGCTGCTTGAAGCTACCTCAAGAAATCCTCTGCCGTCTCAACGGGTCAGACATAACCAGATGATGCTGGGGATTAACCTGGGCAAGAACAAACATACGCCCAACGAAGAAGCCGTGTTGGATTATTTGGAGTTGCTGCAATGTTTTGCTCCGCATGCCGATTACCTGGCGATCAATATCAGCTCGCCCAATACGGTGGGTCTTCGTCAGTTGCAGGGACGTGCCGCTCTGGAAGGTTTGCTCACTCAATTGGATATCCAGCGCAGGATGGAAGAGAAAACACTGGAGAAGCGTATTCCACTCCTCGTCAAGCTCGCGCCGGATCTCACGGATGAGGAATTGGATGATGCCGTGGATGTGATCCTCGGCACACACATGGATGGTATCATCGCCACAAACACGACCATCGGGCGCGAAGGGCTTCGGTCAAAACATCAGGGAGAATCAGGTGGATTAAGCGGGAGTCCGCTACGGTTGCGCAGCGAGGCGGTGCTCCGTCAAATTGTGAGGCGCGTGGATGGGAGAGTCCCGATCGTGGGCGTGGGCGGCATCATGAATCCAGACGATGCTAAACGGAGATTGGACATCGGGGCGACATTGATCCAAATCTACACAGGCTTGATCTATCAGGGACCCGGGCTGGTTAAAAAAATTCTGGAGCAGTGATGCTCCAGAATTTTGCTTATTGTGCGGGGCGTAGCGCAGCCTGCGGGGCTTCCTTGGCATTCCTGTAGAAATCCGATGGCAGCGGCAGGGGCTGGAAGTTTGCACCTGTCCCAATCTCACCGGATGCAATGTAATATAAGATGGTTGGAGCTTCAGCGCCCAAGCCGATATCCTGAAACGCAAACAGAAGATAGGTGCTATCGGGGCTCCAGCGCGCGTCGCGATAACAACACTTTTGCTCTATCGGGTTGATCAAATTTGCGCGGTGTGTTTGCCAGTTGTACAGGTATAACTCGCCCCAGCCATTGTTTCGCCTGGATGTATTGAAGGTAAAAAGGTCGCCGCCATCCCAGTCGAAGTCTGGCATTTCACGGTTTTGGAAACCAATGGGGACGAAGCGCGAACCGGGGAAATTATCGAGGACTCTTATCGTTTCCGGTCTGCAGGTGTGAATATCCAGCACATATACCTGTTCTGCCTGCACGCCGCTATTTCCAGGGTCCACTCCCTTGAACAGCCACGCCACGAGTTTATCGTCGGCTGACCATCTTGCTTCCTGCAGCTGGAGTGCGGCTTTGGTCTTGGGTGTGGGCAGCAGGCACGCGCCTTCCATCGCGAATAGTTTGCCGCGTGTGTTGATGGTTCTGAATGCTTCGAGATCAAATGGCACCACGAAGAGTTCATTGCTCATGGCAATCATCACCTGTTTGTCATCGTGCGAAACCTGGAAGGCATCCAAAGTCACCGCTGAGGGAAAACTGGTGAGTGTATCTACGGTTTCGCTGCTTAGTCTGTAGAACTTGATGGTTTTGCCGCTTAGGAACAGGATGGTGTCGCGATCCAGCCATTGCAGATCGTTCTTGCTGGCTCCATCGTTGGTGAGCTGCTTGGGCTCTGTCCCATCCACGTTCATCAGCCAGATGTCATTGTTGGCGACAAAGGCGATCTTGTCCGCGCCGCCCAGGCTGGGCACGGAAGGTGCAGCAGCAGTCGCCGTTTCGGTGGATGGCGCTTCCGTCGCGGTTTCCTCGACGATGGGAACGATCGCCTCTGTCGCAGGAGCAGAAGTCTCTGTGACAGCCTGTGCCGATGTGGATGTGATGATGACCGGCGCTTCCGTTGCGCGGGGACGGTTGCCACCGCTTGCGAACACCGCCCGTAATGCCAGGGCACCACCGGCAACCAGGATAATTGCAATAACTGGAAGGATCACCGCCAGCGGGTTGAACGCTTTTTTTGGTGAGCTCGCCGGCTTTTTGCTGACCACTGTCCCGGGCACTGCCGGTGCACGAACCGAAACTTTTGTCTGTAATTTGGTCGTCGTATTTCGAGCAACATCGCGCAGCGCGCTGGTCATTTCCATTGCGTTGGTGTAGCGCTCCGTTTTATTCTTTGCCATTGCCTTCTGGATAATGCCATCCATCCCCTCCGGAAGTTTGGGATTGGCATTCAGGATGTGCGGCACCGGGTCGGTGATATGTTTGATGGCAACAGCCATCGGTGTATCGGCTTCGTAAGGCTGTCTGCCGGTGACCATTTCATAGAGGATGATGCCGAGGGCATAGATATCGGCGCGCCCATCGATCTCATCTCCCTGTGCCTGTTCGGGAGCCATATATGCCGGCGTGCCGATGATCGCGCTTCCGGTCACGTTGCCGGACTGTGCCTGGGATAGTTTGGCGATGCCAAAATCTGAAATATATGGGTTATCCCGTTTGTCGAAGAGGATGTTGCTGGGTTTGATGTCGCGATGAATGATGCCTTTGGAATGTGCCTCGTCGAGTCCCGGGGCAATAATGCTGAGAATGCGCGCCGCTTCGTCCACGCTCATGATCCCCTCTTTGATACGGTCGGATAGCGAGCCGCCATTCATGTAGCGCATGACAAAGTAGGGCTGTCCATCCGCCTCGCCGACATCATATACCGGAACAATGGCGGAGTGCTCGAGCTGGGCGATGATCTTTGCCTCACGTTCGAACCGCAGGCGGAATTGCGGATCGGAATGCAGCAGTTCACGCGGCAGGACTTTAACGGCGATCTCGCGCTCGAAACGGGGATCGTATGCCCGATAGACGGTAGCCATGCCGCCCCGACCCAACTCGGACTTAACCTCATAGATGCCAATTTTTTCCGGTTGCATAGTGTTTCAAGTATACCTATCCCAAAGTAGGGACGCAAGCATAAGAAATGACAACTTAGTAATGAAACAGGCTGGACAGGGATTCATTTGAAACAAAAGACGGGATTCTGCGTCTTAATAAGTAGACGCGGAAACGCGCAGGCTGGGACGACATCGAAGAAGCCAAGGCAGTTTGATGTCCCGGTAGAGGCGGATGCCCAAAATCCTGATAAAAATGTTGGTTATTGGACATCCATTCGTAAGGTTGTGAAGAACCCTTTTATGGTATATTGGCGGCACTATGGACGAAAAAATTACAATCATCGAAGGTCCCCCTCCTGTTTTTGAAGCAGTGAACGATGGCTGGGCACTGGGTTTGAATGAAGGTTCGCGTTTATCGGTCCCTGCCTTGACCCGTTTGCGGACGTTTAACGGACCCGCACTCGTGGAGCGTTGTTATCGGGCTTGGAATTCCCAGGCTCCCATCCACCTGCATTATCGTAACGATATGGGTGTCGAACAGGTCGCACCTATCCTGGCGGCTCGCAACGTGGAGACCCCCGACGGGCATGTGCTTCTCTTATGGGTCTATCTTGACCACGATAAAGTGGAATATGAGGTAGACAAAGGGGATGACGAATCGGACGAAGACAACCTGGAATGAACAAAAGAAAACCAGACGAAAGTCTGGTTTTTTCATGCTTTTAGTTGATTTTAGTCATATTGACGAGTATCTGACTCTCGTGATAACCTTAAGATGTAAGACAATTACAGAGTGCCGCATAATGTACTTAGGTTGACCTTTGATTTTTCACCCGCAAATTCATGTGAAACTTGAGTCATTTATAAGACCAGCGGTAACTGGTCGTCATTTATGAAAATGTGTTCGCCATAACCCGAGTTGAAAGCGGGCTCCCGTCCGGGATGCCCGCTTATATTTTCTCTACATTCAAAACCCTATCATAGGAGAAAGTCAATGTCAGAACAGATCAATGCATTCCAAATCGCCCAAAAACAGTTCGACAGCGTTGCGGAAAAGATGAATCTTGACGCAGGCGTCCGGGAAGTCCTTCGCTGGCCAGCCCGTGAATTTACCTTCCGTATCCCTGTGCGGATGGACAATGGCACACTGCAGGTTTTCACCGGCTTCCGTGTCCAGCACAACGATGCGCGCGGTCCCAATAAGGGTGGCATTCGCTTCCATCCGGATGAAACGATTGACACGGTCCGTGCCCTGTCGATGTGGATGACCTGGAAGTGCGCTGCGGTGGATATCCCGCTGGGCGGCGGCAAGGGAGGCATCATTGTAGATCCCTCCAAACTTTCAGCAAACGAAAAAGAACATCTGTGCCGCGGCTGGGTACAGCAAATGATCAAGAACCTGGGACCCCGACAGGACATCCCCGCTCCCGACGTTGGTACAACACCTCAGATGATGGGCTGGATGATGGACGAGTTCTCCAAACTGTCCGGCTCCTATGCACCGAGCGTGTTTACCGGCAAACCGGTCGGCGGTGGTGGTTCCCTGGGCCGCACCGAAGCGACAGGCTATGGTGTGATCTATACGGTCCGTGAGGCTTTAAACCATCTGAAGATGGATTCAACGAAATGTGTTGCAGCCATCGAAGGCTTTGGCAACGTGGCACAATATGCCTCCATCGGTTTTGTGGAAATGCTGGGTGGCAAGGTCGCCTGTGTGTCCTGCTGGGATCGCAACGATAAAAAATCCTACACGTACAGCCACAAGGACGGTGTAAACGGTCGCTTCCTGCTTTCGATCGTCGATCAGTATGGAACGATCAACAAGAAAAAGGCAGAGGAAGCTGGCTACGTTGTCGAAGATGGCGATGTCTGGATCACCAAGGAAGCGGACGTGTTGATCCCCGCCGCGATCGAAGGTCATGTGAATGCGGAGACCGTCAGGAAGATGTCGAGCCGTGTGCGTATCGTCGCGGAAGGCGCCAATGGTCCCTGTACACCTGAAGCCGATGACTTCCTGAAGGCGAACAAGATCTTCAACATTCCTGATTTCCTGTGCAATGCCGGTGGTGTGACCACCTCATACTTCGAAGGCGTTCAGAATGACATGAATTTCTATTGGTCAAAGAAGGAAGTGCTGGAGCGCCTGGATGCAAAAATCACCAACGCCTTCAATGATGTGCTCCAGATGGCTGAGAAGGAAAATGAGTATATGCGCGATGCAGCGTATATGGTTTCCATCCAGCGCGTAGTGGATTCAATGACAATCCGCGGCTGGCTGCATGGTGATTGGTAATTCGTAAATCGTAATTGGTAAGAAGTAAAAAGACGCGCCGTACTCGACGCGTCTTTTTTGTTTGACTGGTATCGGCTCCTGCTCAGCCGGCAATGGATTCCGTTATATCAATCTTTATGCGCTTCCAGGCAGGTCACGCCCTGTGAGCCGACTACCGCATCATGGATGGTGCCCGCAGGCAGGTCGAGCCGGTCACCGGCTTTGAGAGTTAATTGCCTGCCGAGTTCCGGTAGTCCAAAGGTGAGGCTGCCCTGCACAACATAAATGACCTTGTTATATGAGTGCGAATGCGCCGCGTATATATCATGGGGTCCATTGGACCATGAATAGGGACTCAGCCCTTCATCGGACATCAACTTCCACAGCGCGGATTGGGTCGGCGAAGTGGAATCAGCCCAGGGGGTGACAAGAGGCGCGTCATTCATAGTTTAAGTTTCAACCTTGCGAAGGTACACAACCTTCGCAAGGTTATATTTTGCCTTACGACTTTTCCATCAACTCAATTCGATTCCCAAACGGGTCAAATACATGGGCGCGCTTATAGCCCTCCAGCGGAGGTTGGGATGTGTCGGTTTCGTAGCCCACAGCCTGGACTTTGGCGAGCAGTGCATCCAAATCGCTGACGATGAAGGCCGGATGTGCCTTGCGCGCGGCTCTAAAGTCCGCTTCCACGCCAAGGTGGAGCTGCACGCTCTGTGACTGGAACCACGCGCCGCCACGTTTCGCCAGATCGGCAGGCTTGGGGATCTCATCGAAACCTAACACGTTGACATAGAAGGCGCGCGCCTTCTCTTCTTCGCCGATGGGCATGGCAATTTGGATATGGTCAATGGCGAGGATGGTCATGATTTTCCCTGGAACCTTGCAAAGGTTCACGCCCTTTCAGGGCAGCCTTCGCAAGGTTTGCAACATTAAGGCTCTACAGGATATCCTGCCTCTTCCCAGGCTTGAAAACCGCCCAGGATGGGAGTTACTTTTTTATAGCCGTTGTTCAACAGGACGAACGCCGCACGGGCGCTTGTATGTTCATTCTGTCAGGTGCAGTAGGTAATGATCCACTGATCCTTATCAAGCTCCAACGCCGTTGGGTCGGTCTCGATCACGCCCAGCGGAATAGAAATCGCACCCGCGATATGACTCGCTTGGTATGCCTCTGCACTGCGCACATCCACGACGATCGCAGCACCGCTATCGAGAGCTGCCTTTGCCTGCTCAAGGGGCACGCGGGGCACTTCTGCCTCGCTCAGCGGAACCTTATTTGATCCCGAGCTGGAGGTTGGTTCAACGATTACGGTGACCGGAGGTTGGATTTCCTCCGTGGGCACGATATAGTTACAAGCCATTGCGGCAAGCAGTAAAACTGCGATGAAAAGTATGAGCTTTGTTTTTCGCATGGATTGTCCTACAGTTCGCAATACCGATCGATATGTTTGCCGATGATGGCGATACTGTCATCCCAGAATTTGCGCTTCGTAATATCGATGCCGAAGCGTTTCGCAAGCTTTGCGGCTGTTTCTTCGCCGGTGGAAGCGAGCAGGTTCTTATAATCCTCCACGAATGCCTCACCGCGCCGCTTGTAGATGGCGTATAAGCCAGTGGCAAACAGCAGACCAAAGGCATAGGGATAGTTGTAGAAGGACAAATCTGCCGAATAGTAGTGCGGTTTCCACGTCCACATGTACTTTTGCAGATAGTGCTCATCGAGCCCGTCACCGTAGGTTGCCTTTTGAGCGCGCTCCATGATTTCGTTGAAATCGTCCGCCGAAAGCTCAGATTGTTCGCGGCGCTCGAAGACTTCCCTTTCAAACAGGTAGCGCGAGTAAATATCCACGATGATCGCCGCGGCATTCTGGATCTGAGACTCAAGCACTGCCAGTTCCTCCTGCGCATCCTTCGTGGATGCCATGACAGCCTCTGTGACGATGGTCTCGCACATCGTGGATGCGGTCTCTGCGAGGGTCATCGGCGTGAGCTGTTGCAGGGTCGTCTTGTCTGCTTTGTAGGCACACTCGTTATGGAAGGCATGCCCCAATTCATGTGCCAGGGTGCTGACCTGATCGAACGAACCATCGAAGTTGGCGAGAATGCGGCTTTCCTTCACTTCCTGAATTTCCACACAGAAAGCACCACCGCGCTTGCCTTCGCGTTGCTCGGCGTCGATCCAGTTGTTATCAAATGCACGTTTGGCAAATGCGGAAAGATCGGGGGAGAACTTGGCAAAGTTTTCGAGGATGAAGTCGCGCGCTTCCTCAAATGAATAGACTTTATCGGTCTTGCCCACCGGAGCGTAGAGATCCCACCAGGCAAGTTTCTCTTTGCCCAGTTTCTTTGCCTTGGCGTGGAAATATTTGCGGAACAGCGGGAAGGAATCCCTCATGGCAGACAACATGGCATCGAGAGTCTTGCGATCCATGCGTGATGCTTCGAGCGAAGAATGGATCGCGTCCTTCCGTCCGCGCTTCTTGTTCAGCGTATTTGCCTCACCCTTGACCCCATTCATGCATGCTGCCAGCGTTTCCTGAACCGTCGCCCAGGCATGGTTCTCTGCTTCATAGCCGCGGTGGCGCGTGGCTTCATCCGGATGCGAGCGCAGGTTGATCAAGGCAGGCATCGGCAATTTCTGAACTTTGCCATCCACCTCAATATCCACGGAAAGCTGCGAAGTGACCGTGCCGTGCAACTTGCCGAAGGCGTTGCCTCCGCTCAGGGACAGCTCGGCAGCGAGTGCTTCCTCCGCATCGCTCATCAGGTATTTGCTCTGTTCAGCGGCTTCCTTGACCATGAATGCGTGAGCCGCAACAGATGGATGGTTTGCGATAACCTTGTCGAGCTTCGGACCGATCTTCCCAAGCCAGGCTGTGAATTGGGTCATGATTTGGTTGAGCGGCAGGCTGGCTTGCTCGAATTCGGACAGGGCTTTACTCGCCAGTTTGTTGTGCGAGTCAGTGGTGACGAATGAGTAGATGTAATAATACAGGGTGGTGGAAAGACTCTGGATCTTGTTGAGCTGGTCGATGGCTTTGCCAGCTAAGGGAGCCAGTTCTTTGGCTTTGGTGTTTGCATCAGCCTTGCTTAGTTTGTTCTTGAAAAACTTTTCGAGTGCGGCAATCTGGGTTTTGTAACTATCAAAGGCAGCTTTGAATTCCTTCGATTCGAGCGATGGGTAAACGTTGGAGAGATCCCAACGTGGGGCGGAAACAGTCATTTGAACTCCTTAGGGATTGAACTGGGAGAAGTATATCAAATTCGAACCCTGATGCACCCCACTGTGGAGTGGTATACGGCGAACTCGAGGCGCTTAGCCTCAGCCACGCATTTCGTCTGGTGGTACTGTGGTGCCGGGATAGTCAATGACAAATAAGAATTGGGATTCGCGATTCGCGTAAGATGTAATCGAGAGCGCTGCCACTGAGAACCTGTCTGAGCATGGACACGCCATAACTCCCTGTCAACAGCAGGTCTACCTCAAGCTCATCCATGGTTTTCTTGAGATAGTCTGTCGCCCCATGCTGGCTGATGATGTATTCCGCTTCCAATTCATGAATCTCAAGATAGCGCCGGACATGATCCTGCACGTCTGCCAGCACTTTTGGTCCATCCAATGCGGTATAAACAACAAGTTCTGTGCTCCAGGATTCAGCAAGATAGGTGGCGACGAACAAGGCTTCCTTTGCGAAGGGACTTCCATCATAGGCGAGCAAGGCGCGTTTGAATTCTCTCGCATTTTCGGGAACACCCAGAACAGGAGTCGATGAATCGGCAATGATCGTGCGAAAGGGCGAGGTGATCGTGGAGAGCCCGCCCATCGGCGGATGCTCGATCTTCAGGACCACGAGATCGGTCATCGTAGCGCGCTCGCGGATTTTCCTTGTAATGTCACCCGCTTCGATCACAAGCTTTCCATCTACATTTGCATCCAGGCACATCTGATTGAAACGGGTTTGAACCGCCAGCGCCTCCGGACGTTCCACTTTTTCCTTCGAGTCCACGATGTGCAAACCGTGCAGCCTTGCATTCTCATGGCGCGCCAGGATGATTGCCTGCTCGAGGGAGGTCCAACTTGCCTCGGCGCCGCTGAGCGGTACCAGGATATCGCTGAAGAGATGATCGGTGTAACGTGTGCTCGTTCGCGCTTTTCGCCACGCGCCCGCTTCGGATTGGGCGCTTCGTTCGAGGATCAGGCTGGTCGCTGCGATATCCGACTGGATCTCCCAACCCAGTTCCTTCTCCAATGCAGAGCGGTTTTCCGAGATCCAGACATAGAGATCGGTAATTGTGCGGTCAGGGAACCAGCGCAGCAAGCCACGGTCGCGAATAGCCTCCACCAGCGGAATATAAGCATTGTCGTACCATTCCTCCACCGCCTCCTGGAGCGAAGCGTCCCGTTTTTGATCCTCCACCAGGATGAACTTTTGCAGGTAGATTTGTGACATCAGTATTTCATACTGCCCGGGGATCGAGACACTTAGATCCACGTTGGGGCGCAGGTCCATAATATGGGTCGATTGGAGAAATTCTGCGTGTTCCGCTTTGATGATTAAGTCGTCCGGTTGTATATCAGGCGTGAGTTTGATATCGGTTTGAAGTTCGATCACACGCGCTTCGATGGTTGTAAAATTTTCCTGCCTTGCAATCGAGACACGATGATTCCCATCGATCACAAAATAAACGTCACCAACTTTGTATACCTCAATGGGAGGCAAACCTGCGCCCTCTTCCATGGCGGCTTTCACATTCGCCCAGCGCTGCTGATTGACCGCACGTCGAGGCAGGAAAGCGCGCGTGAAGTCTGTATCACGCCCAACGCTTCCTACGATGGCGTCAATGGGGATATGTTGTATACCGCGTTCGGTGCGAATACGCAGTTTGAGTTTCTCAGCCACCTCATCATAAGAAAGAAGCTGTGTTGATTTACCACTGAGACGTGCCAAAATTTCCTGTATCGAAGCGCGCTGCCGCGCCAATTGGAAGTCGCGAATTGCCATTTGATACTTAAGTTGATTGGGAGCCATTTATGCCTCCAGTGCCAGAGCAATTGCCTGCTCGACCGTCATTGTACAACCTTCTGCTGAGAGATGCCTAAATTCAATATCATCCATTTTGGAATGGATGACTGCCAGATCTTTTTTCACCGAAGCCTGTTCCACGGGCGGACGATGATCGCCGACCTGATCGCGCATTGCATCCGCCCAGGCGAAGAGTTGAGTCGCGCGTTCGGGTTGTCCTCGATTTACATTCAGGCTTGCCAATCCCTCAATGGTATAAACTATGCCAATCATATTATTTGCTTTGTGGAATTGTTGGATCGAAAAACTGAAAATGTCTTTTGCCTTTAAGATGTCGCCCTGCCTCAAAACAACGTAAGCAAGTCTGACACGTGACCATGATTCACCGAGCGACGAACCAGTTTGCTGGGATAGCGCAATACCCTCTTCGAGAAAAATGCGCGCTTGTTCGTAATCACCTCGCCAAAATGAAAGCCTGGCAAATCGTTCAAGCGTATCGGATTTTCCATAATTGCTTCCCAGCTGATCATAAATCATCCGCGCCTCTTCGAGCCAATCTACAACATAAGAAGAGAGATCGCCCTCCCAAATTGTTTGTCCAGCTAAATCTATCAAGCATCCTGCAACGCGATTTAGATCACCTAACTCGCGGTAGAGTTTTAATGCCTCTCTGGCAAAATCTCTGGAACGCTTCATATCATTGTTAGTAATTAACCAATTCGTTGCATTCGCTTGTCCTATAGTGTCTTTCAGGTCTTGATACAATGTTAAGCTCTCTTGTACCAACTCATTTGCCAGTTCAATATTACCTTGAGCCTTTGTCACTTGTCCTAAAGTTAGAAGGCTGGATGCCTCTGCCTTCTTATCGTTCAACGTACGTGCTAATTTCAGGCTTTGCTCAGCCAGCAGGCGGGCTTCGTCTAAATTCCCATCACTAACCACACAGTGAGATCGAATCGCCAGAGCTTTGGCACAAAGTCGATCGGCTTTGTCATATCTCTGCAAGAGTTCTGCCAGCCAATTATTCAGTTCATTCGAAATGCTGCGTAAAAACCAAAACCGAGCGATATTGGTGCTGATTCGCAAACCGTCTGCTCCATCACCGGACAACGCCCACTCCAACGAGACGCGCAGGTTATCGAGTTCATCGTCCAATTTATTCAACCAGAAGGCTTGATTAGTACGATGGAGTTCAGGTTTTGCCTGTTCTGTTAGTTTAACAAAATAAGCTAGATGCCGTTGGCGAATGATTTCACTGCCACCTGCTTCCAATAATTTCTCTCGCGCATATTGGCGGACAGTTTCCAACATGCGATAGCGCGTTTCACCGCTTTTTGAGTGCTCTATCACAACGACAAGCGACTTATTGACGAGTTGGGTGAGTAAGTCCAGGATCTCATCGAACAAAATATCATTTTGTCCTACGCAAACTTCCTCCGCCGCTTCAAGAGTCCAGCCACCAGCGAAGACAGAGAGTCGGCGCAATAATAATTGTTCATTTTCAGAAAGGTGGTCGTAGCTCCAGTCGATCAGGGCACGCAAAGTTTGTTGGCGTGGCAAGGCTGTACGCGCGCCGCCGGTCAATAAACGGAAGCGGTCATCGAGTCGTTTTGAGATTTGTTCCACAGACATCATCTTGATACGGGCGGCGGCGAGTTCAATTGCCAGGGGAATGCCGTCGAGACGGTAGCAGATCTGGGCGATGAACGGCGCGTTGTCTTTATCAACCACAAAATGTGGGGCGACAAGCAGGGCGCGGTCGATGAAGAGTCGCACGGCTTCGTATTGTGAGAGTTGCTCGATGATGGGGAGATGTTTTATATCTGGCAATGATAGCGAAGGAACGGGATAGGACGCTTCGCCTTTGACGCCGAGCGCCTCTCGGCTCGATGCCAGGACCTTGAGCTTCGGTGCGGCACTCAATAGTGTGTTCACTACCTGTGCGCTGGCCGAGACGAGATGCTCGCAGTTATCGAGCACGATCAATGTTTGCTTTTCGTGCAGATATTCCTTCAATACCTCGAGTGGATGCTTGCCCTGTTGCTCTTGAATGCCAATGGTGGAGAGGATAGTCTGCGGGATCAGATCAGGATCGGTCAATGGCGCAAGTTCTACAAACCAAACACCATGATCGAATTTCTCAAGCAAATCTGCCGCAACTTGAAGCGAGAGACGCGTCTTACCTGTGCCGCCTGAACCAGTCAGTGTAACGAGACGATGTTGATCCAATTCCTGTTTGACTTCAGCAATCTCATTTTCACGCCCGATAAAGGATGTGAGTTGCATCGGGAGATTGTTCGGGAAAGAATCAAGTGTCTTCAAGCGTGGGAAGGTCGCGGGGAGACCGGCGATGCTGAGTTGATAGATATGTTCGGGTCGCAATAAATCCTTGAGGCGTTTCTCACCTAAATCCAGCAATTCAGAATCTTTTGGAAGAATATCCCTCACAAGTTCGCGCGTCGCGCCAGAGATAAGGATTTGCCCTCCATGCCCTGCAGACATGATGCGCTGGGTGGATGCTAATGTGGCATACCCTGAATAAAGATTGTCATTTGAATCCTGCAACTGCGCCGCGCCGGTATGGATTCCCATGCGGACTTTGATGGATGCAGGACTCCATGCCTCGCTCTGAAGGACCTGTTGCGCATCCATCGCCGCATGTAACGCGTCGCTCGCGGAATGGAACGCCGCTGCAAACGAATCCCCCACCACTTGAAAGACATAGCCGTTGTGGGCTTCGATTGCCTGGTGCAGGATCTGGTTATGTCGCGCCAACACGGCATGCATGGCCTCCCGGTATTGTTGTGACAGTTTGGTTGAGCCTTCGATATCGGTGAACAGGAAGGTGACGGTGCCGGTGGGAAGCGTCATTGGGATTCCTCCAATGCAAGGGCGATGGCCTGTTCTATCGTCATTGCGTGGCCCTTTGCCGAGAGTTTTTCGAATTGAGAATCATCCACTTTCGAGCGGATGACCGCCAAATCTTTTTCAATAGAAGCCCGTTCAACCGGATGACGATGAATGCCTGTCTTTTCACGCGTGGCATCTGTCCACGCAAAAAGCTGCGCAGCTTGTTCTGGTTGCTCTTGATTCACATACAGGCTGGCTACTCCTTCCACTGTGTTGACTATCGCAATTGTCGATCCTGCCTTTTGGGTCCTTCGAATGTTATCTTCAAAGAGCCGACGCGCTTGATGAATATCACCCTGTCGTAAAACGGCATAAGCCCTATGCACATGAGCCCAAAGGTTTTGATAATGCTCTCCAATTTTCTCGCTCACGATTATTGCTTCTTCAAAATATGCAATTGCCCTGCTGTAATCATCCTCCTGCCAAAGGGAAAGATGTCCAAAAGTAACGAGAATCTCTGCTTCTCTTGCCTGCTCACCAAGTTGGCGGGAAATGGAGAGCGCTTCTTCCAACCAGGGACCGGGCGAGGAAAAATCCCGCCCCATCCAAATAGTTATTCGAGCTAACACTGTTAGGCTACTTGCAATGCCAGACAAATGTCCTAACTCTCGATAGAGGCCAAGGCTTTCCCTGGACAAATCTATTGCACGATCCATATCGTTATTATTGATGGATAGCCAGTATAGCGCCTCTGCTTGACCAATTTTGTTTCCCAAAGCGCGGTAGATAGCGAGACCCTGCTCAAGAAAAGGAGTACCCGCTGCACTTTCTATTATCAAAGTGAATAGGCCCAGAACAGACAGGCTAAACGCCTCAATTTGCTTATCTGGTACCGTGCGAGCCATTTGCAAAGCTTGCCCGGCAATTGTAAGTGTCTCAGGGAAATTTCCTTGATCAAAATTACAATAGGCATATGCGAGTAAAGCTTGAACACGTAGTGAGTCAACTATAGTATGGCGTTCCAAAAGCTGCGCCAGCCTTTCACTTATCTCACGAAGGTAACCGCGCTGCCAAAATCGCCAGGGAATAGCGGCGATTCGCAGACCTGCTTCCACATCAGCAGCAAGTGCCCATTCCAAAGCCAGGCGCAGGTTATCGAGTTCATCGTCCAGGCGATTTAACCATTTCAATTGGTCGGAGCGATATAGTTCAGGCTCGGCTTGTTCCGCGAGTTTAACAAAATAAGCCAAGTGCTGCCGACGAATAACTTCGCTGCCTCCCGCCTCCAGCAATTTCTCGCGCGCATACTGGCGGATGGTTTCCAACATGCGATAGCGCGTCTCTCCGCTTTGTGAATGTTCCATGACAGCGACAACTGATTTGTTGACGAGTTGCGTAAGCAAATCCAGAATATCGTAGGGCGAGATATTATCTCGCCCTACACCTGCACAGATATCTTCTGCCGCTTCGAGCGTCCATCCGCCTGCAAAGACGGAGAGTCGGCGTAGAAGTAGCCGCTCATTTTCAGTCAGCAGATCATAGCTCCAGTCGATCAACGCCCGTAGGGTTTGTTGGCGCGGCAGGGCTGTCCGCGCGCCGCCCGTCAGCAAACGGAAGCGGTCATCGAGCCGCGCGGAGATTTGATCCACAGACATCATTTTGATACGCGCGGCGGCAAGTTCTAGCGCCAAAGGAATGCCGTCGAGCCGGTGGCAGATTTGAGCGATGTGGGGGGCATTGTCTTTGTCTATAACAAAATGTGGAGCGACGAGCAATGCACGGTCAATAAAGAGTCGCACGGCTTCGTATTGTGAGAGCTGTTCAATCGTGGGCAGCTGTTTTGGATCGGGCAGTGAAAGCGATGGGACAGGATACGAGAGTTCGCCTTTGAGGCCAAGCGCCTCCCGGCTTGAAGCCAGGATTTTGAGTTTGGGTGCGGCATTGAGCAGTGCGTTTACTACTTGCGCGCTGGCAGAGACAAGATGCTCACAATTATCGAGAATGATCAATGCCTGCTTTTTATGCAGGTATTCTTTTAATACATCCAATGCTGTCTTGCCCGGTTGCTCAACAATGCCAATCGCTGAGAGAATGGTTTGTGGAATCAGATCGGGATCAGCCAGCGGCGCAAGTTCAATGAACCAGACGCCATGGTCAAACCTATCAAGTAGTTCTGCTGCCACCTGCAGTGAGAGACGCGTTTTGCCGGTCCCGCCCGAGCCTGTCAGCGTGACCAGACGGTGCGCTTCCAATTCCTGTTTGAGGTCAGCGATCTCATTTTCACGTCCAATAAAGGAAGTGAGTTGGACAGGGAGATTATTGGAATAGGAGTCGAGTGTTTTCAGTGGCGGGAACGTTACAGGGAGACTAACGATATCGAGTTGATAGATATGCTCGGGGCGCAGTAAGTCTTTGAGCCGTTTCTCCCCCAAATCCACCAGTTCTGTATCCACTGGTAAAACATCTCGCACCAGTTCGCGCGTCGCACCGGAGAGCAGGATCTGTCCTCCATGCCCGGCGGACATGACCCGCTGGGCAG
>Ga0065705_10003073_pt1 | contig 15758 bp, 13 predicted proteins | sample SwibulcommuniRL2_FD_59092 | JGI IMG/M metagenome (GOLD analysis project Ga0065705, IMG submission 59092) | Bulk soil microbial communities from switchgrass field near Rose Lake, East Lansing, Michigan, USA - RL2 Bulk Soil v2 (version 2) | ecosystem: Environmental > Terrestrial > Soil >...
GGCGGCGTTGCTGGTCTCGACGACCCAGTTGACGACCTTGCCGCTTTGATCCTTGACGTCGAATTTCAGCCAGCAATGCGGGTTGGCCCAAATCCACTCGGTGACGGCTCCTGCCAGTTCCAGTCTTTTGCCCGCATCAAAGGCGGCATTGCCGTGATGGGCGAACACGGGAGTCGAAACTACCACGCCGGCCAGCAGCACCCATAGGAAGGTCTTCATGCGCTTCTCCTCAGGAGATCAATTTGTACCGAACTACTTGACGATACCGCTTGCCGGATCGCCGAAATCCTTGCTGTACGACTCCATGTCGGACGGCGCGCAGAGCATTTCGATGATGTCGTAATCCGGCGATTGCAGTTTCATCGGGAATTTGTCCATCGCCACCCACGGCTTGGTGAAGAATTTCGGATCCTCCACGGTCACGGTGATCTCCATGAGATGCGAATTGACCCGGTGGAACCGTTCCTCGACCTTCATCTGATCGCTCATCGGCCGGCCGGTCTCGTCCAGCCAGGTTCGTGGCTCGCCGAGCAGGCCAATCGTGGTGACCACAAACGTGGTGTCGTCCGCCCACTTGCCGACGGAATATCCGTACCACCGGTTGTCCGGGAGCTCTTTGGGGAAATCGCGTCCGTCGGTCCAGATCACGCGGTACCGCTTGTCATATTGGTACAGGATGACGACCTTGTTTGGATGCTGGAGAATTTCCGTGTGACGCAGTTGATAAAAATCGGCACGCGGAAAGCCGAGCGGATCACAGTGATTCCGGGGATCGTTGCTCAGCGAGGGGAGGACGCTGCGGTAGCCGTAGAGCGCCTTATGGCTGTCATAGGCGGCCTTGCCTGCAGGTGTGAACGGCGGCTCGTGTACGCCGTCGCTGGGCATGGAAACAGGACCGTTGGCTTGAATGCCCGCGCCGGGGCCGTTTGCCGGCTCCCAGGTACCAGAAATATCGTGAATGGGAGCTGCTCCCGGGGCCTTTCCTCCGGCAAGCGGGTTCTTGACCGGGTTCCCCCAGCCATCGACAACCGTCAAATCTGCTGTGGACTGTACGCCGCGTCCTCCACCGCCGCCGCCGCGTGGCGCCTGCCCGCCACGCTGCCCTCTGCCTCCTTGAGCGAGTCCAACAGCTGAAGCCAGTAATATCGCCGCCACGATCAGGTGCCATCGCTTCATTGGAGCGTGCCTTTCCCTCAGTATTCCGTGCCGCTTAGAAGTCGTATTTGATCCCGAACTGCATGATGCGCGGCGCCCCGGCCTGCGTCGTGATGCGGCCGAACGTCCCTGCGTTGAAATTCACATTGCTGCCATTTGCAGTTGTTGTCACCGGATTACCCCAGTTGAAGTGATTCAGCAGGTTGAACGATTCGAGCCGAAGCTCGACCCTCCGCGTGCCTCCAAATGTAATCAGCCGCGACAGCGCCATATCGATGTTCCAATACCGCGGGCCCACCACGGCATTACGAATGAGATTGCCCAGCTCACCGGGTCCCGGCTGCGCGAACGCGGCAGGGTTGAACCAACTCGTGAGCGTCTTCTGGTAGAAGTCATCGCTCACCTTATTCGGCCGTTGGTTGGCGAGGCCGGTGAATGCGTTGTCGCGGCCGCTGACGATATTGAGGCGGTCGCCCGAGCGTGCGTTCAGGATTCCGGTGACGCGCCAGTGGGACGCCAGCACGCGAAGCGCGCCCGTCCCCGCTTCGGGCGTTTCATAACCCGCCGTCAGCGTTGCCAGGTGACGTCGATCCTGGTCGCAATAGCCGACGTCGAACGATGGATCGTTCGGCTTCAGATACCCTGCGCTCTGCTGATTGAAGGTGTTGGCGGTCGGTGTGCCCATGCAGCGCGACAGTGTGTAATTGCCGTTGAGACTGAGACCGTTGGCCGCCCGGCGCTGCGCGGCGAACTTCACACCACGGTAGTTCTGGTAGCCGATCGCAGTGTTCTCATCGAGCGCGCCAATAAACGCCGCGTCCTTCGGATTGATCTGGTAAAGCGCCCGCCGCTGATTCAGGTTCGCGTTGGTCGAGCAGACGGGATACGACACGCCGTTGATCGTGCACGCCCCGAGGCCCATGTAGACGCCCGGGTTGAGCGCCACCTGCGCCCACAGCCGGTCGGAGTGGCTGCCGAGATATGCGACCGAGATCGCCCACGCCGCCCCAAGCTGCTGCTCCACCGCGACGTTCCACGACTGGATACGCGGCGAGTTGATGCCGGGATCCATCGTCCCGAACGTGCCGAACGGCACGTAGTCGGTGTTCGCGTTGGTGACAATCGGGTGCGGGTCATTGCCTCTGTAGGGATCGTCCATCGGGACGTCCGTCAGCAGCGACCGGTTGCCGAATGGCGGCGCGTTCGCGTCGATGTTGTGGTACTCGCCCGCCATGAAGTCGTAGGCCATCGCGTACGAGGAGCGCACCGCGAGACGGCCGTCGCCGTGGACGTCCCACGCCACGCCGCCGCGAGGCGAGAAATTCCGCCACTGTCTGTTCATTCCCGTCTTCGCGTTCTTCGGGAACCCTTCATCGCCCGCGTACAGCAGGCCCGCCGGCGCCTTGAGGAACACCGTGCTCTTCACGCCCTTGAGGAAGTTGTCCATGTTGAACACGGAGATGACGCCGTTGCGCACGTCCTGACCGAAATATGGCTCCCACCGCATCCCGTAATTGATCGTCACACGGCTGCTCAGACGCCATGAGTCCTGTCCGTACAGTCCGAGGTACCAGTTGTCGACCGGCAGCTTGCCGAGGCCGCCATGCTCGACGGTCGTCACACGGCCGACGAGCAGATCCGCGAGCCCGAGGCCCGTCGCGGATCCGTCGAAGATCCAGTTGCCGTTGGCGCGCGAGGTAGAGGTGTAGTCACCGGTCCAGTACTGGATGTTCCCGCCGAACCCGAACTGGTGGTTGCCTTTGACGATAGTGAGGTCGTCGGCGCCCTGATACGTGTCGTTGAGGAACAACGCCTTGGTGTTCGTGCCTGAATACAGCATGAACGCGTTCTGCACATTCATCGTCATGTAGCCGGGCAGGTAGCTGTACATCTTGATCCCGAGATCGCTCGGGGAGAAGAACGGCGTCTGATAGTTGTCGACTTTCGCTTTGTTGACCGCCACCCGCACCGCGTTGACGACCGCTGAGCTGAACACGGTCGTCTCGCCGAAGGTGAACGAGTGGACCGTGTCGTTGGCCCCCGGCGTCGACGTCTTCAGCAGGTTATCGTTGCCGCCCGCGTATCCAGGCGGCGAGGTGATCTTCGTCCCGAGATAGCGCCCGAAGAAGGAGTGCTTGGCGCTCAGCTGATAGTCGATCCTGATGAGCGGCTGCTTCTCGTCGCGATCGGACTTCACATCGTACGCGATCAACCCGCACGGATCCGTCGTCACCGGCAGGCGCTTCGCGAGATTCAGCGCGGCTGGACTGAACGCCGACGGGCTCACGCGGTTGCCGGAGAATGGCGCACGCAGCGTCACCGGCCTGCCGCCATTACACGCCGGCGATGCGAAATCCGTGAAGTCGCCGGCGAGCATGGCCGCGGTCGGCACCCACGCAATGTTCGATGTCGGCCGCTGCCGCAGCACGGTCGCCTGATAGGCACCAAAGAAGAACAGCTTGTCCTTCACGATCGGACCGCCGAACGTGCCGCCGAACTGATTGCGCTTCAGCCCGTCGTCCATCCGCCTACCGTCTGCGCCGATCGAGGCAAACGGGCTCGCCGCGTTGAAACGATGATCGCGAAGGAATTCGAACACGTTGCCCGAGAAGCTGTTCGTGCCCGACTTCGTGATGGCGTTGACCGCCGCCCCGGAGTGCACGCCGTTCTGGGCGGACAGGCCGCTCGTCGCGACGCGGAATTCCTGCAGCGCGTCTGGGAACGGCAGCGGCAAGTTGGTGTTCTGCTGCGGGTTGTTGTGGACCGCCCCGTCAAGGGTGTACCCGACGCCAGTCGGGAGCCCGCCGGCTACCGAGATGTTTACGCCGCCAGGCACGCCACGACTGCTCACGGTTCCCGTCTGGACCGCCGCGCCCGACAGCACGAGCAGGTCGGTCACCTGGCGACCCTGAAGCGGCAGCTCGACGATTCGCTCGTTCTCGATGACGTTGCTGATGCCGGCGCTGCGCACGTCGACAAGCGGCGCCGCCGCCTCGACGGTGACCGACTCTTCGACTGCGCCGAGCGCAAGTACGGCGTTGATCGTCGGCGTCGCACCGACCTGCAGCACGATGCCGGTCTGGACGTAGCTGCGGAAGCCCTGGAGTGAAACCTCAAGCCGGTAGGGTCCAGTCGGAAGATTCGACAGGAGGTAGGTTCCGTTGCCGTCGGTGACCGATGTGCGCATCAGGCCTGTCGCAGTCTGCGTGACGACGACGGTGGCACCGGGCAGGACGGCACCACTTGAATCGGTGACGCGGCCATTGAGTTCCGCAGTGGCTAACTGCGCCCGCGCGGGGAGTGCCGCGAATAGAAGGATCGCCGCGAACGCACCCAGCCTCAGTCCCATTGATGTTCCACTCCGTCGCCACGTGCCTTGTCACCATGCATCGGCGTGACGAATCCGAGCAGGCACCCCGGTGAACCGTCGCGCAGCAGATGACAGCGCGCCTTGATCTTGTCGCCCACCTTCACATCCTCCTTGCCGACGCCGTTGCGGAAGATACCCTGCGGTCCGGTGGCCTCGAGCGCCCAGATGGTCGGCTCGCCGCCTTTCGCATCCTTCACCTCGAGGTACACCCACGAGTGCGGGAGCAGGTAATGAATCTCAGTGACGTTGCCTTCCATCTCCGTCCACTTCGTCACTTCGTACGCATTGTGCGAGTGGTGCGCCCATGCGGGCAGCGCCGCCCCGAGCACGCTCAACGCCGCAACAGCTAGCAATCTCCGCATATCTCCTCCGTCAGCGACCCTGCGCCTGCGGCGCTGCCTGGCCACCCCTCCCGCCCTGATTCTGTCCGCCCTGGTTGGCGAGCGGCGGCTTCGGATAGCCGTTCGAATACATCATGAGACCCGAGTACTGATAGCGGACCGCCTTGTAGTTCTCGTCGAGCATCCGCAGCGAAATCTGGAACCAGTTCGCCGCCGGCGCGTTCTTCGGTACCGTCGCCTCCACGATGTAGAGGCGGTTTTCGTACATGTGAACGGCGGCGTAGGTGCGCGTCTCGTCGGGGTTGATGACGTGCACCTCGTGTCCCTCGATGACGTCGACGTTGTAGTGCGCCAGATGCGTCACTTTCGCGGCGCGCTCGATGATGTTCCACGTCGCCCACATCATGGCGCCGCGGACGTCTTTCACGGTCTCGTCCTGGCACGCGTCGCCAACGAGATCACGCCGCTGCTGCGGCGTCAGGCCAGGCTTGTCGGCTCCGGCCTCGTGAATACACTGCGCGTTTCGCGCAGCATGCATCTTCGGCACGTCCCGGTAATCGACGACCGTCACCTTGTAACGGTTACGACCCTGATCTGCCGTGTAGACACGGGCGGGCAGCGGTTGGAGTCGATACTCGTCTGGATATGTCGTCTGCTCGACCTTCGGTTCCTTGGGCATGTTGATGCTGAAGTAATCGAGCTTGCTCGTGTAGTCGATCGGCTCCTGCGCGAAGGCGGGCGCGGACGCCAGAACAAACAGAGCTGCGGGAACCAGAATCAGTTTCATAGTGTTTCTCCGCGAGGGCTGGACGGGCGGGAGGCCCGCCGTTCCCGCCTAGTTCGTAGCCGTCAGCTTGCCCTGCGCCGCCAGGCGTGCACGCGCGCACTCGAGCATGATGTCCATGTAGCGATCCGCCTTGTTCTTCGCCAGCAGCAGCGGATGGTTGCCGGTCGGGTACTTTTCACGGATCGACTGCATGACCATCAGGCTGTTCATCAGGATGTCGGGGTGGCTGCCGAGGAATGTCTCGGCGTTCAGCTTCTTCAACTCGTCGTTGAAGACATGCTTGAAGGCGTCGAGCGAGTCCTGCGTCGGCATCTGCGTGCCGCTCATAACCGCCACGTTGTGCGTACGCCCGCCGAACTTCGCGGGCACCACCATTCCGATCGTTCCCGGCGTGTGACCCGGCAGACGAATGAGCGTGACGGTGGTATCGCCAAGCGTCAGCTTCTGCCCGTCCGTCACGTCCATGTCGGGCATCAGGCCCGGAGCAGCTCCGCCGCGTCCACCGCGCTGAATCGCCGCCCAGTCCGGCATCGCAGCCAGTACCTTCGCGTGGTATTTCATCTGCAGGTACGACGCGCCGCCGAAGTGATCCGCGTGGCCGTGGCCGATCAGGATGTACTTAATCTGCGCGGGATCGAAGCCGGCCTTCTGCATCTCCGGCTCGATCACCTTCATCCCATCGTCAGTGCTGTTGAGCGTGTCGAACAGGATGATGCCGGCGCTGGTCGGGACGACCCACGCGCCGACGTCGTTGAAGCCGATGTAGGTCAGGTTGTCGAACAGCTTGATCGGTCCTTCCTGAACGGTTGGAAGCCGCGGAAGTCCCTGGGCCTGACGTGCCAGAGCGACGCGCTGCGGGCCGGTGTTCGTGCAGAACCATTTCGCGGTGTCGGCCATGTCGGAGCCGCCGATCTTCGTCGCGGCTGCCACATGGGCCTGGGCCTCTTTCGAGTTCGCAAACAGCTCGGCGGTCGGGAAATTGTCCTCCGCGGGCGCACCACCGGCTCGCCCGCCGCGTCCCTGCGCCTGGTCCTGTGCGGCCAGCGGTGACTGCCACGCGGCTATCGCCAACGCGACGGCGAAAACTCCAGCTAACGATGTCTTCACGTGCGTCTCCTTATTTCGCGGCGCCGGGATCCATCGACGCGAGGTACGCCGAGATGGCAAGGATGTCGGCGTCGTTGAGATTTGCGACCGCCGGCGTCATCAGCTTCGACGTCATCCCGTTGCGGCTGCCGTCCTTGAAGAGATACAGCTGCCGCGCCAGATAAATCGGGTGCGCGCCTGCGATTCGTGGCGACGCGATGCCGGTCTTGCCGATCTCCTTCAAGCCGACAAGTCCGGGACCGTGACAGGTGCCGCACGCGACGGTCTTCTTGTTGTCACCGGTCTCGACGAGCACTTTGCCGCGCGCGAGCGTGCCCGGTGGAACGTACGACACGAATTTCGTGTTCGGATCGCGCATGCGCGCCTGCTGCACGTCCTCTGGAACGGTGATGATGCGGTTGCCGATCGGCTCCATGCCGCCAGCGGGATCGACGAAGCGCATCCGTCCCTGCGCGACGATCGTCTTCGGCACCATCTCGGCCTCGACCACGCGGTTGTTCTTGCGCGGTTTCTGTGCCGCAAACCAGGCTGACACCTCGGCGATCTCCTGGTCCGACATTTCCTTCGCAATGCCGTTCATCCGCGCAATGTCAACGCGCGCGCCGGTCTTGAAGTCCATCATCTGCTGCTTCACGTACGATTCGGGCATGCCCGCGACGTCGGCAGACTCCGGGTGACCGATGCCGGACATCAGGTGACACGATCCGCACGCGAGCGCTCCGCCATGTCCTTTGGTCACGATCGACGGAGCAGGAGGATGGTCGTTGGGCAACCAGTCCGGCGGCGCCATCAGGTTGTCGATTTCCTCGGCTGTGTAGGTCTTGTCGCTGCCAGCCAGCTTCTTCGGACCTGCCTCTGCCGGCAGCGATCCCTGCTGCACCGGGAACGCCCACGCCGGTTCCTTCGGCGGCGGCGTCTTCAACTGCTCCGGACTGACTGCCTGCTGCGCCGAGTACACGCCGGCGGACAACAACACCAACACCCCAATGAACGCAAACTTACACATCGAATCCTCCAAGATCGTTCGAGTCGTTCGAGTCGTTCGAGTCGTTCGGATCGTTCTCGTTCGAACGCGCCGAACGATTCGAACGGTCCGAACGACCCGAACGGTTAAATCTGTGCCGTCTGATTGCCTGCGCGTTGCGCCAGCGCAGCCTTCACGCGCTCCGGCGTGAAGGGAACCTGACGGATGCGGACGCCCGTCGCATCGTAGATGGCGTTGCCGACGGCGGCAGCGACGATCGTGATCGCCGTTTCACCCGCGCCCATTGCCTCGGCCTCCGGATGATCGATCAGCACGCTCTCGATCGTGGGCACATTCGATCCGACGTATAGCGTCTTGTAGGTTGCCCAGTCGATCGAGGTGATCTTCTGGTCGTCCCACGTCACGTCTTCACCAAGCGCGCGGCTCAGCCCCTGCAACGCGCCGCCTTCGAGCTGATTGCGCAATCCATCAGGGCTCGAAATCGGTCCGGTGTCCTGCGCGACGACGATTCGCTTGGTCCGCACGACGCCGGTGTCCTGGTTCACGTCCACTTCGGCGACCAGCGCGACGTAGCCGTTGTCCCCTTCGTAGAGGACGCACGCTACCCCACGGCCGCTGGCGATGCCGCTGCGTGGTATGCCTGGCTTCGGCGACGGGCGCGTATCCCAGCCGGCCTGCTTCGCCGCCGCGGTGATGACGTCCTTCAGACGCTGATCGCTCAGGTGACGCAGCCGGAATTGCACCGGATCCGTTTTCACCTGGGCAGCGATTTCATCCATGAAGCATTCCTGCGCGAACGAGTTCTGCAGGCGTGCGGGAGAACGAAGTGGCCCGGTGAGGAAGGGCGACGGGACCGTGTGCGTCAGCACGCGCTCGCTGGCGACGATGCCTGTCCCGTTGTTCTTGCCGCCAACGCGTCCGGCGACATATGCCGGAACGGCGTTGTTGCCGTTGTCGAAGTTCTGCGGATCGGGCGCCTGTGCGCGAGCCTGCACCGCCTGCGGCGGGAAGCCAAGCAACAGCCCTGACGCGACGTTGCCGGGCGCATTGTTGCCCGGACGATTGCCGAGCGTGGCCGACCATGTCTCGTAGTCCCACGCGATGATGCTGCCGTTGGCATCGACGCCGGCCTGCTGGTCCACAACGAACGGCAGACCGTAGTTTTCGCCCCACACCATTTCGTCTTTGCGTGTCAGCTGCACGCGAACGGGTTTGCCGACGGCCTGCGACAGGATTGCCGCGTCGTAGGCGACCGCGTCGGCGCCGTTCAAGCCGTAGCAGCCGGAGCCGCGCACGTAGATGACGCGCACGTTCTGAGGCTGCAGGCCGAGCACCATTGCGCTCGTGCTGCGAAGCGGATAGACGGCCTGTGTGGAGGACCAGAGGGTCGCATTGGTTCCGTTGACATCCGCCACGGCGCACGAGCTGCCGAGCGAGCCGTGCATCTGATACGGATGGAGGTAGGTCGCTTTCACCCGTGTGGTGGCGCCTTGCAGCTTCGCATCCACGTCTTTCGAGTTGACGGAGTACGCGTCGCGGCGCCCGGGATGGTTTCGCAGGTAGTTGTAGAAGTCGTTCTGCTTCGGCAGCGCCGGGCCGGGCGTCCACGTCACCTGCAATTTTTCCGCAGCCTGTATCGCCTGCCACGGTTTGTCCGCGACGACACCGACGAGATTCTTTTTGACAACGACGCGAACGTTGCCGGGCATGCCCTTGACAGAACTTTCGTCGACGCTCCCGACCGTTGCACCGATCGACGGCGGACGCACCATGCGGCCATGCAGCATCCCCGGAACGCGCACGTTCTGGACATGCTCGAACCGCCCCGTCGCGAGCGCCGGCATCTCGACGCGCGGAACCGACCGGCCCATGACTTTCCAGGTCTGCGGCGGCTTCCGCTTCGCGTCTTTCTTGATCGTCATGTCGAAGCGCTTGCCGCCAATCAGCTCGCCGTAGCTGACCTTCTTCGACGCGTCCGACTTGTGCGTGACCACGCCGTCGACGACGGTGAGGTCGCTGGCCGGCGCACCGAGCTTCGACGCCGCCATCGCCACGAGCGCCTCACGCGCCGTCGCGCACGCCTGCGCGAGGTTCTCCTGGTTGAAGTTCACCGGATGGCACTGGCTGCCCGATGACGTGCCCTGGTCCGGGGTCATCGCGGTGTCGCATTCGACGAGCCGGATGCGGCTCATTGGAACCGACAGTTCTTCGGCCGCGAGCTGATACTGGACGGTGTACGTCCCCTGCCCCATGTCGGCGCGACCGGTGTAGACGGTGACGTTGCCGTCGGCGGCGATCGCGACCCACGAGTCGAGCGCCTGCGGCGTATTGCCGCCCTGCGCCAGCATCTTCTCGGGCGCGATTCCAAGCCTGTCCGCGAACTCCGCGACGCTGAACGCAACGACGAGCGCCCCGGATCCCTTCAGGAACTGACGGCGGGAGAAGCCGTGTTCGCGCAGCGCGGCGGCTGCGGCTTCGGTCAGATCGAAATTATCGTGAGCGTCTTGAGACTTCGTGTTCATCACGCACGCTCCGTTGCGTACTTCTTGATCGCGCGCATCATGCGGGTGGTAGTGAAACACCGGCAGAGCACGGTCGACATTGCCTGGTGGATCTGCTCGTCGGTCGCCTTCGGATTCTGATCCAGAAAGGCCTTGGCCGTGAGAATCACGCCGTTCAAGCAGTAGCCGCACTGCGCGGCCTGCTCGTCGATGAACGCTTTCTGAATCGGGTGTGGTTTCTCGGGGCTGCCGAGTCCTTCGAGCGTGACGATTTCGGCGCCGCTCACGGTGCTGACTGGTGTACGGCAGCTGCGCACGGCGCGACCGTTCACGATCGCGGTGCAGGAGCCGCACTGGCCGAGGCCGCAGCCGAACTTCGGCCCCTTCAAGGCCAAATCGTCGCTGAGGACGTAGAGCAGCGGCGTGGTCGGGTCGACGTCCACGGTATGGGACTGCCCGTTTACTTTCAGGGTGAAAACACTCATGTGGAGACTCCAAGGCGCCGCGGTAAAACCGACGCCAACGCCTGTAGAGGCGGCCCTTTAGGTCCGCCTGCCCAGCGTGCGGAAGTCTCGCATGAATAGGGGTTTTCGTGCCAGATGGGTGAGGGCGGGTCCAAAAGGACCCGCCCTCCAATATGGATTTACCGCGGAAGGTTGTTGCTGGCCGTGTTCTGCGGCGAGAGGACGTTGCTGTCGGCTGCCTGCTTGATTAACCGGTCGGCATCAGCCTGCAGCAGAAAGCCTTCACCGACCGCCTTGGCAGCGGCGGTCTTCACGGCTTCCACGTAGCCGGCGTGATCGCGATACCGCTCCTCGAGCGACAGCCGCGGATCGTTGTTCGCTGTCCGCTCGGCCTTCGTGCGCGCGAACGGGATCATTCCAGCNGCGTAGTTGCAGATCTTCCCCTTGTGGTATCCGGCGGCAACGATGTTCCANCCGAGATACGTGCCGAGCGGCGCATCGCGCAGCACGACGGGCACGCCGCCAAGCTCGTTGCCATCGGCATCGACACGCGGCACCTTGGCTTTCAGGACGTGCTTGATCGTCGGCGGGATCTTCGTCCGGATCCCCGAGCCGTCAACGTAATTGAATTCCGGACCCCAGTCGTAATCCAGCCCCGCGCTAATCAATCCGTTCGGCGCATCGGTGGGGAGACCCGGAATCGTCGGGAACCCCATGACGGCTTTCACCGGGTCCACGAGGTAACCGCTGCCAAGCGTGGGGTACTTGCTCGGAGGCGGCGCGACGTCCTTCATCACCCAGTTGCGGAAGTGGAAGCGCAGCGCGTTGACGGTTTCGGTGTGTGGAACAGGGTCGGCCGCAAGAATGCCGGTGCCGAAGTTCGGACCCGGACACATCGGCGGCGCTTCGGGGATCACGCTGAAGCCGCCGCGGCCGCCGCCGTGCGCCGTGCTCGGGATGTAGTACCGGCGAACGTTTGCCGGAATCGGAATGTCCTTGTCCGCACTCGTGCCGACGAGCGCCGGGCTCAGGTTGAGCGCCCACGCCTCCGCGGAGCCGTAGTGCTCCATGATCTTCGGGCACGTGTTGCTCGCGCGGCAGCGATCGAGCATGCCCTTGGCCGGCAGTCCGCGCACGGTGTCTGGATAGTCGTCCCACCACTGCGCGCCCTCTCCGCCCGATTCATAGAGCTTCTGCGCGCCGTCGGGCAACGCGAAGCGGACGTTCAGCGAGATCCGCTTCCCCGCGATGATCGGCCACGCGCCGTCGTATACCTTGCGCTTGGAATCGTCCTGCGTGAAGCCGAGTGCAATCAGCTGGCGCAGCATGTTGCCCGACTGCGACGATCCGCGGCTGATCACCCACTGCACCTGACCCGCGACCGGATTCGCCGTTCCTTCAGCGTCCTTGGCCTCGTACTTGAAAAACGAGGCGACGTCGCTGAACGCCGCGAACCCGATGCCGAGGACGTACGCGTCGTTCGAAGTGAAGACGACCTGATAGAGCAGCTTGGGATCGAAGCCGCCCTTTACGCAGATCTGCGTCGGGTCGGCGGTTCCAGGGAACGGATGCTCAGCGTCGCACTTCGCCCACGCCCAATCGGTCGACGCGACCTTCTTCTCGCCGATGATTTTGCCGTCCGTCGTTTCCCCGGCGTGCGTGGTCAAGGTGGCTTTGGTGGTGTCGAGCGAGGCAGGCTTGTACGGCACCGGGTTCGCGTTGACGAGCATCGCCTGCGAGTTCACGCCGCTCGCGTTGACGATGCGTCCGATGACGAGGCCGCTGAGGGGCGAGCCGTCCGCATTTTTGGCAATCGGAACAATCACCCAGTCGTTATCGGGTCCGGGTACTGTGCGCCCCGAGTTGTCGCCCTGCCAGCCGCTGCTCAATCCGATGTCGCCGTAGCCGCGTTCGATCGGGTTGATCGTGACGCGCCCGCCGCGGTTCGGCACGTCCTGCCACAGCAGATGGCTGGCCTTCGACATGTCGATCGGCTTCACCAGGAAGAAGCTGACCGTGTACTCGACCTTGCCCGCGGCGTTTTTCGGCGCGAGCTTGATGTCGGTGATCAGTGCGTTGCGCGGATCGTTGGGATCGAGCTCGCCATACGCGCGCCCCGCGAGCGTTTCATACTGACCGGCGGAACCGAAGGTCGCCCCGTCGAACGCCGGCGACACCTTCTTCTCGACCACGATCTTCTTGACACGCGCATCGGCCGTAGACGGCAGCGCGGTAAGTGCGACGATGAGCCCAAGGCTGATGTAACGCATGACGTCTCCTGTCGCGAAAGGTGTGCCGATTCTAGCTCATTGCGACGTGGTTTAAATCGGCCTTAACGACCGAACTTCTCCTGCAACACTGGCCACGCTGTCGTCCACCGCAGCTCGTCGTAGTACTGCGCCCGGCGATCGGCGTTCCCATATTCGTAACTGTACGGGTCAGTACGGTTATCGAGGAACGAAACGTTGTCGAGGCCAAGGGCCTGGTGAGCGAATTCGTGGACGGCGGCCCGCCCGATGCCACGTCCGATGCCATCGACGATCTGGTGTCGCCGCGCTCCAGGCGGCGCGTACTCGATCGCGTTGTGCCCGAGAATCGCGAACGCCACGGAACCTGCCCCGCCGAGCGGACCGAACACGCGCGATTCGCCCGCAAACGAAAAGGGATACGTTGTCCGATTGCGCGTGGTGGTCAATGGCGTACCGACGACGGCGACACGCCAGAATGCGCTGGGCCGCTCTGTGATGTTGATTCTCAGCTCCGCGTACGCGCGCCGGACCTCGTCGCGCGATGTCGCCTGGATCGACGTGAGTTCGTGAGCGGTCAGCGGCCCGCCGATCTTCGCCGCATCATCCGGCGAGAGCGCGAACGGTGCATCATTCCACCAGAAACCGGCGTCGATCGTCGCGCTTGCTGCGCGCCACGCGATCACGGCAGACGTCACGGTGACCACCAGCACGGCGATCGCGCCGATCAGAACAGTTGCGGGCACACGGCGTGTCATTGCTGCAGATGTACCAGTTACGCAGGTTTGTGCGCCAGATACGCAAACCGCGACAAACGCCTCTCGCGCGACAGGGTGCACACCGCGTCCAAGAACCGCTGGAGTCCATCGAAGTTTTCCTGTCCCTCGATCGCGGCCAGCGCGTCGCGCCGCCGCGCCCGCGCGTCTCTCCACCGCGCAGACACCAGCGCCTCCGCGTCCGTAACGTCACGCATTTGCTCGACGACAAAACCGGCGCGCTCGAGCAAACGCTCGTTGCAGCCCGCGGGAAGAAACAGATAAAAGCCAATCGAGCTGCGGACGCGAATCTCTTCGTTGGTCACCGGTCCGGTGATGACGATGGGATCGGTAAAGAGGAGGCGTCCACCCGGCTTCAGGACACGATGCCAGTCGACGAACATTTCCGCCCTGCCGGGTAGGTGATTGATCGCATCGTTGCAGAAGATCGCGTCGAACGANGCAGCATCAAACGGCAGCCGCGCTCCNGCATCGACCACCTGGAACGACACGCGGGACGACANGCCCTCGCGCGCCGCGGCCGACGAGGCGACCTCAATGCCGTGCGGGTTGATATCCACACCGACGGCGGACGCGCCCGTCTCCACCGCCAGGCGCCGCGTTATTCCACCCGATCCACACCCGATTTCGAGGACACGACTGCCCGCATCGAGACGCAGCAGGCGAAACCACTCGCGCGCCTCCGTCAGCGTGATCCAGCTTGACTGCCCGAGATCCTCATCATAGGTTTCCCGACGCACGTCGGTTTGAGCGTTTGCCGCCAGGTGAGCGTAATGCGTGTCGTAGAGATCGACGTCGGGGGCCATCGTTCTAGAACCTCACGCCTGCTCCAGCGGACAGCCGAAAATCGTGGCTGTAAAACGATTCCTGCGACACGCGGCCATTGCGAAATGAAGGACCGGGATACTTGAGGATGCGATCCCCGACATCAACGCGGATGACAGCACGGCTGGTAGGGAACAATTCCACGCCGCCGCCGAGATCCATGGCCAACAGCGTTCGGCCGCGAGCGAGCTCACACGAAAGGGGCGGCGGAAAAATCAGAATACAGACGACGGACTGGCCGCGGAAGGTCAGGAAGCCGGGGCGGAGCCGCGCGAAAGGACGCACGCCCGCCAATCGCGGACCAACCGTCACGCCAAACAACCCTTCGATGCGGCTGCGGCTGAATCCGTTCGCGTCCGGAAACGAAGCGGGATAGAACGTCATCTCCGCGTCTGCGCCGACCAGCGCAACCGGATGCCATGAAAATCGTCCGCCGACACCCGTATCGGTGTCGTCGAATTCGCTGGAACGCGCCACCGCGACATGTGCGCCGACGTCGAATCGATCCTGTGCACTCGCCAGCGCAGGCATCAGCAAAGTGAAAAGTGCGACGACGCGCGCCACCCGCCTGACCTGCCTCATGATGGTCCCAGCTGCCGCATCAGACCGAGCATGTCGGCGTCGCGCCAGTGCTCCGAAATCTTCCCGTCGCGCAGATGGAAAATGTGCGTCTCTGAAATCGTGTAGTCCTTGCCCGACGGCGGCAGCCCCATGAACTCGCCGGTGTGCCTGCCGCGTGCGGTCAGGCGAACCGCAACCTTGTCTTCCTCGGCAATGACGTCCTCAATCTTCATGCTGACGTCCGAGACTCCCCCGTGCACGCGCTTGATCGCGTCTTTCAACGGCTCGATGCCCGGTGGCATCCTGCCCCAGCTGTGCGGGGTGAAGTCGCTCGTGACGAGCTTGTCTACGGCGTCGGCGTTTCCCTTGACGAAGATTTCGTCGATAAAACGCCGGACGAGCACTTTACTTTCGTGCACTCCCATCCGGTCATCTTACGGCGATTCGGCGAAGACGCCGCGCGCCGCCGAAACGCCGTTGAGCGCCGCGGGAAAACCGGCGTAGACGGCCATCTGCTCCAGGACCTGCACGATCTGCTCGCGCGTGGCGCCTGACGCGCGGGCCGCCCGCAAATGGTTCTTCAGTGCCGCCGGCTGTGTCCCGATAGCGGTGAGGAGCGCGATCGTCGCCAGCTCGCGGG
>Ga0065705_10002048_pt1 | contig 15745 bp, 7 predicted proteins | sample SwibulcommuniRL2_FD_59092 | JGI IMG/M metagenome (GOLD analysis project Ga0065705, IMG submission 59092) | Bulk soil microbial communities from switchgrass field near Rose Lake, East Lansing, Michigan, USA - RL2 Bulk Soil v2 (version 2) | ecosystem: Environmental > Terrestrial > Soil >...
GCGCGGCGCTCGCGGGCCACGCTGCTCTGGTTGGCGGGCCTGCTCGTCGCGGCGTCACTCGGCGGTTTCGTGGCCTGGAGCCTGAGACCCTCGCGACCTCAGCCCGCCATCCGGAAGTTTTTGTTGTCCATGAAAGATTTGGATGCCAACTACCGCCAGAGTCCGTGGATTTCGCCCGACGGGAAGCGGATCGCCTACGCCAGTGCGGGGCATCTCTGGATCCGGGATCTTTCTCAAATCAAGGCGAAGGCAATCCCCGACAGTGAAGGGGGGCGGGTGCCATTCTGGTCGCCGGATGGGTCCTGGCTTGCGTACACCTCCAGTGGAAAGCTCTGGAAGGTCTCCGCGGCCGGAGGCCAGCCGGCGTCGATCTGCGATCTGTCCACCAGTATCGACGGAGGGTCCTGGGGCGCCGACGACAACATCGCTCTGGTCCCCACGACCGGACCGCTCCTCGAGGTGTCGGCAAGAGGCGGAGACCCCCGCACGCTCCTGGAGCCGGAACCGGGAAAGGAGACCGACTTTCACAAACCCTGGTTCCTTCCAGGTGGCCGGGGGCTGGTCTTCGTGGTCCACCGGGTGGAGGGGTCCGATACTCTGGCCCTGCTTTCGGACAAAAAGCGCAAAGTGCTCCTTCAGATCCCGGGGGCGCGAATCGACAACCCCACGTACTCCCCCACGGGGCACATCGTCTACTCGCGTGAGGGGAACAACGCCGGAATCTACGCCGTTCCCTTTTCGCTGGACAAGCTGGCGCTCACAGGAGAGCCGTTTCTGGTGGAGCCCGACGGAGGCCTGCCGAGCCAGTCCCAGGACGGCACGCTGATCTACGTCAAGGGGGCGGCCCATGTCCTCAACCAGATGGTCTGGGTGGACCGCTCAGGCAAAGTGCTGGAGAAAGCCGGACAGCCGCAGCGCGAAATCACCGCCCCCGTCGTTTCGCCGGATGGGCGCAAGGTGGCTCTGTCGGCGGACGAAAACAACAATCGCGACGTTTGGATCCAGGACCTGGTTCGCGGCACCCGCACCCGTCTCACCTTTGACACCGCGCTCGACTTCCCCCTGGCCTGGTCTCCCTCGGGAGATCGGGTCTTTTACGTGGAGGGCGTCGGGGGAGCCCCGGCGATCCGCAGCAAGGCCGCCGACGGCACCGGGGAGATTTCCACGCACGCCAACGGGGATTTCGCCACTCTCTCCCCCGATGGCAAGCAGCTGGCCTTCACCGTGCGGGATCCCAAGACCAAGGAAGACCTCTGGACGCTTCCTCTGGAGGGGGATGTCAAGCCGGTGTTGCTGCTGCAGACACCTGCCCGGGAGAGAATCCCGGTCATTTCCCCGGACGGCCGCTATGTCGCCTACATTTCCGATGAATCGGGGCGCGACGAGATCTACCTGACCCGCTTCCCGGGCGGCGGCGGGAAATGGCAAGTGTCCGTCGACGGAGGGGTGACGCCCGCGTGGGTCAAGAAGACCGGCGAGCTGCTGTTCCGCAACGGAGACGTGATCATGACGGTTCCGGTTGTGACGCAGCCGGCCCTCACGCTCGGCCAGCCGCGCGAGCTGTACAACGTGACCGCCTCGAAGCTGATGATTTTTCCAGGCAAGAAATTCGACCCCGACCCTGCCGGGGGCCGCATCCTGGCCGTGCAGGGGGTCGGGGAATCGACCGTCGAGATGGGAATCACCGTGGTGGAAAACTGGTTCGCGGAGTTCAGCAAGCGATGAGCCTTTCTCCCGGTGCGCGACTCGGCCCCTATGAAATTGTCGCCTCGCTGGGCGCCGGCGGCATGGGGGAGGTCTGGAGCGCCAGGGACACGCGCCTGGATCGGGAAGTGGCCATCAAGGTTCTTCCCGAGGGTTTTGCCCAGAACGAGCAGTTCCGCGCCCGCTTCGAGCGGGAGGCCAAGAGCATTTCCTCCCTGAACCATCCCAACATCTGCACGCTGCACGACATCGGCCGCCAGGAAGAGGTTTTCTTCCTGGTGATGGAGAAGATCGAAGGAGAGTCGCTGGCCGACCGGCTGGCGAAGGGCCCCCTGCCGCTGGATCAAGTGCTGCGAATCGGGGCGGATATCGCCTCCGGATTGGATGCGGCGCATCGCCGGGGCATCGTCCATCGCGATCTGAAGCCCGGCAACATCATGCTCACCCGGACGGGCGCGAAGCTGCTGGATTTCGGCTTGGCGAAGACCGGCACCGAAGCCGCGGCCCCGGTTGAGGGACTGACCAGCCTCCCCACGGAGCACCGCCCGCTGACCCAGGAGGGGACGATTCTGGGCACCTTCCAGTACATGGCGCCGGAGCAGCTGGAAGGACTGGAGACGGATGCGCGCACCGATCTTTTCGCCTTGGGAGCCGTGCTGTACGAGATGGCGACGGGNAAGCGCGCCTTTGCCGGGAAAAACAAGACGAGCCTGATCGCCGCCATNGTCTCCTCCCAGCCTCCTCCCATTTCCTCCGTGANGCCGGTCTCTCCNCCGGCGCTGGATCACGTGGTGCGCAAGTGCCTGGAGAAGGATCCCGAGGATCGGTGGCAGTCGGCCCACGATGTGGCCACGCAGCTGCGCTGGATCAGCGAAGCGGGATCGCAGGCGGGTGTGGCGGCCCCACTCACGCTGCGAAGGAAATCGAGGGAGCGGCTGGCCTGGGCCCTGGCGGCGATAGCGACGATTCTGGCTGGCGTCGCCTTCGGCCTTCCCTGGCTGAACTCACCTGAAGCACCCCGGCCCATGGTCGCGTCGATCGTTCCACCTGCGAAGACCCAGTTCCAGCTCAACGACGCGGATGCTGGAACGCTGACGATTTCCCCGGATGGAAGATACGTGACCTTTCTGGTCAAGGGAGAGGACGGTAAACGGCTCCTCTCTCTGCGCGCCCTCGACTCGGGGGAAGTCCGTCCTCTCTCGGGCACCGGAGGCGCCGTGTTTCCATTCTGGTCTCCCGACAGCCGCTTTATCGCCTTCTTCGCCGATGGCAAGCTGCAGAAAGTGGACATCGGCGGCGGCCCACCGCTGGCGCTGTGCGACATCGGACAGAATCCGCGACGCGGCTCCTGGAGCAAGAATGACGTCATCATTTTTTCCCCCACCTCGCTCGACCGCATCCACCAGATTCCCGCGTCGGGGGGCACGCCGGTTCCAGTGACCAAGCTGGACACGTCGAAAGGGGAGACGACGCACCGCTGGGCCACTTTTCTTCCGGACGGGCAGCACTTCCTCTACATGGCCGGCACGCATGCCGCGGGGAACCGCAGCGAAGCGAACGCCATCTACGTGGGGGACCTCAAGACGGGAGAAGGCAAGTTCCTGCTCCAGGCGCGCTCGAACGTCGAATACGCGGATGGCCATCTCCTCTACGTGCGCGACAATGTCCTGGTGGCGCAGCCTTTCGATGAACAACGTCTGACCCTCTCGTCGAACCCGGTGCCGGTGGCCGAGCAGGTCCAATACGGCTCCTCATTTTTCTACGCGGCTTTCTCGGTTTCCAGGAACGGCATCCTCGTTTACCGGCCGGCGGGGGAGCGAGCGGACCTGGCGCTGGAGTGGCTGGATTTCCAGGGCAAGAAGGAAGGTGCCATCAACGGCCTTCCGGCCAAGGTCCGGCTGGGCCTCGGGGGCCCGGTTCTCTCGCCGGATGGAGGCAGGCTCGCCCTTTCCCTGGCAGATCCGCAAACCGGCAGGAACGATATCTGGACTCTGGACCTGGCACGCGGAGTCTCGACCCGGCTGACCTTTGCGCCGGGAGACGAAACGGCTCCCTGCTGGTCTCCGGACGGAAAGCAGATCCTCTACTCGCAGCTGGACGGCTCGGCCCTGAACCTTTACATGAAGGCCTCGGACGGGGCGGGAGACGCCAAGCTGATCCTCAAGTCGGAGGTTCACAAGCTGGCGGGCGACTGGTCTCGAGACGGGAAATTCGTCGCGCTGGACATTCTGGACGCCAACTCGCAGCGCCAGGATCTATCCATCCTGACCCTGGAGGGGCTCGAGCTCAAGCCGTTTCTCCAGACGAATTTCGAGGAGACGGAGGCGAGATTCTCGCCGGACGGGAAGTGGCTGACCTACTGGTCGGATGAATCGGGGAGCAAGGCGCTGTATGTCACGCCCTTTCCAGGGCCCGGGGGAAAATACCAGATTGCCAGCGATGCACTGGACGAACTGGGGGCCGAGTGGGCTCCCGGAGGAGGGGAGATCTATTACGTGAGCCGGGACTCGTTCATGACGGCGGTCCCCTTGGTCCCACGCGGCGGCGCTCTCGAGATCGGAGCCCCGCGTAAGCTGTTCCAGGTTCCCTCCCTGGTCTTCTGGGTGCTCGGCCGCGACGGCAAACGCTTCATCCTGGGACAGGAACCCGACGCGCTGCAGTCGGCACCGATCAACCTGGTCACGCAGTGGACGGCGAAGCTGAAGCACTGAGCTGACATGAATCTCGACTCGGGAAAAATGGTCTCTCATTACCGCCTCCTCGAGAAGATTGGCGAGGGGGGCATGGGAGTCGTGTGGAAGGCCACCGACACGACTCTGGACCGCAGCGTCGCCATCAAAATTCTTCCTGAGATCTTCGCCGAAGACACGGAACGCCTGGCCCGCTTCGAGCGCGAAGCCAAGCTCCTGGCGTCGTTGAATCACCCGAATATCGCTGTCATTCACGGGCTGCACCACGCGGAAGGGATCCACTTCCTAGCCATGGAGCTGGTCCAGGGTGAAGACCTGGCACAACGGCTGCAGCGCGGAGCGATGCCGGTGGAAGAGGCGGTTGGAGCGGCCAGGCAAGTGGCCGAAGCCCTGGAGGCGGCGCACGAAAGCGGGGTCATCCACCGGGATCTCAAGCCCGCGAACATTCAGATCGCGCCCGACGGCAAGATCAAGGTCCTGGACTTCGGCCTCGCCAAGGCCTTCGATACCGAGTCGACCTCGGGAGGCCCGTCCATGTCCCCGACCATGACCTCGGCGGGGACCCGGGCCGGCATGATTCTCGGAACGGCGGCCTATATGAGCCCCGAGCAGGCGCGCGGGAAGTCCGTGGATCGCCGCGCCGATATCTGGGCGTTCGGCTGCGTTCTCTATGAGATGCTCACCGGGAAGCAGGCCTTCGGAGGCGAGACCATTTCCGACAGCCTCGCGTCGGTGCTGAAGACCGAGCCCGACTGGAAGAGCATCCCGAAGGAAGCACCGGGCCCGCTGAGCCGGCTGCTTCGCGCCTGCCTGCAGAAAGATCCAAGGCGACGCCTGCAGGCCATCGGCGATGCCCGAGTGGCTCTGGAGGAGCTGCAATCCGGCGCGGCGCTCGAAGCGGAGCCTGCGGCAGTCCCCATCGTCCCGCAGGAAAGGCCACTGGCCTTGAGGGTTCTTCCCTGGCTGCTTCTCGCTCTGGTTCTGGCCGCGACTCCGTTCACGGCACGCCTGTTCTCGCCCGCCGCCCCCACCGCGTCGAAAGCTCTCATGCAGCTCAATATCGACCTCTCGAGTCCCGATGGGCTGATGGGAGAGCTCGGCTCTTCGGTGGTTCTATCGCCGGATGGGAGCACCGTGGCCTATGTCGCAGACCGCGGCAACGTGCGCCAGCTTTTCATCCGTCGGCTGGATCGGCTGGAAGGGACTCCGCTCGCCGGGACCGAGGACGCTTATTCCCCCTTTTTCTCCCCGGATGGACAATGGATCGGTTTTTTCGCTGCCAGCAAGATGCGCAAGGTGCAGGTTTCCGGTGGGTCGCCGCTGACGCTCGGGGAGATCGAATCCGGCGAGCAGGCGAGGGGAGGAACCTGGGGGCGGAGTGGCAGCATTGTCTTCACGCCGCAATTCGAGGCGGGGCTCTTCCGAGTCTCGGATACGGGGGGAAAGGCGGAGCCCTTGACCAAGCTCGATTCCACCCGCAGGGAACGATCCCACCGGTGGCCGGTGTTCCTGCCCGACGGGAAGCACGTCTTGTTCGCCGTGCAGCTGGCGGGCCAGCGCTACGACGAAGGGGAGATCGACGTCGTGTCGCTGGAGTCGGGGGAGCGCAAAAAGCTCTACCAGGGGGGCGCCTTCCCGCGCTACGCTGCGAGCGGCCATCTGTTGTTCATCCGCAACGAGTCGCTGTTCGCCATTCCATTCGACACCGGAAAGCTGGAGGTTTCGGGCTCGCCTCGCTCCGTCATCGATTCGGTGGCTTCTCTGGCCGGCGATCAGGAAGCGGGGGACGGGAGCGCCCAGTTCGACGTGTCGGAATCAGGAAGTCTGGCCTACCGCAGCGGGGCGCTGGGTCAATCATCCCTCAGTCTGGTCTGGGTGGATCGAAGCGGGGTCGCCAGCCCCGTGACCGCGGAGAAGCTCGGCTACAACTACGCGGCCATATCGCCGGACGGCAAACGGATTGCGTTGTCGATCAGCGGACCCGGGGGCTCGGATATCTGGATCTACGAGATCGAGCGCGGCGTTCTGACGCGCTTTACGTTCAACGGGGCGGGGAACTCCATGCCGGTCTGGACACCCGACGGGCAGAGGGTCGCCTTCACCTCGCTGGGTGACAAGGGAGTGCCCAACCTTTTCTGGAAGCGCGCCGATGGGGCCGGCGACGTGGAGCACCTAGTCGATTCGCCACACGCGCAGTACGCGCAATCCTGGACACCGGATGGGAAGACTCTCGCTTTTTTCGAGCGCGACCCCGATTCGGTTTGGGACCTCGCCGTGCTGCGGCCTGGTGCCAAAGCCCCTTCGGAGACGTTTCTGAAGACCCCGGCCATCGAGGGTTTTCCGACCTTCTCCCCCGACGGCCGCTGGCTTGCCTACCAGTCCGATGAGTCGGGACGGTTCGAAGTCTACGTGCGACCTTTTCCCGGCCCGGGCGGCAAATGGCAAATCTCCAGCCAGGGAGGCGTCTACCCGCGCTGGTCGCACTCAGGCGGAGAGCTGTTCTATAGAAATGGAGATGTGTTGCTGGCGGTGACTTATAAGGCGGAGGGAGAATCGTTCCGGGCCGAGAAGTCCCGGGAGCTGTTTCGCGGCCCCTTCGCTCAGTACAACTTCACCCCCGGCTACGACATCACTCCCGACGGCAAGCGATTCGTGATGTTCCTTCCGGAAGGGGACGAGGCGAGCATGGCCCGCACCCACGTCGTTCTGGTGTTCAACTGGCTGGACGAGCTGCGCGGGGAATTCGGCCCCGGTGGCGGAAATCGGTAACGCAGCTCCGACCCTTCACGGTGCCAGCTGGCACCAGCCAACTCGAATCCTCCAGCGCCTTCAGGCCGGCACGGGAACAGTGCCGATGGCCTGCGGCGAGGTCACCACTGGGCATTCCGTGGGCGGAGAACCGCCGCTACTGAGCTCCGCGGACGGCGTCGATACGCGTGCGGGCCACGTTTCCCTCGTCCGTTTTCGTGTAGACGAACAGCGACGGCTGTCCTCCACTCTTCCAGCTGTCCGCGATCTTGTTCGGGATCGTGACGCTGGCCGAACGCTTCAGGTTGCCGCCGGCCGGGATCGCCCCGCCGTCAAACCTGCCAAACGCCGAGTCCGCCGTTGCCGGATCCGCCAGGACGATCTTCTGGACGGTTACCGATCCGCCCGCGCCGTTGAACAGGGTGAACGAGAAGATCATGTCGGTGTTCTCCATGCCCTTGCTCGCATCCGAGATGGCATAGGTGGCCGTCAGCTGTGGCACATCATTGGCCACGGAAAGGATCGGGAAGGTCAGGACGAGAGCGAGGCCCAGGAATCGTGCGGTCGTTCGTTTCATTTTCGTAATGACCTCCAGCTGGGTTGGAGTTCGGAACACTTTTTGGATCGCCCGTGCCGGCCAGGCCCTTTCCCCGCACCGGGTGGAGCTCTCGAGCTCGCTGCGGGTTGGTCCTCCCTGATGGGAGTCTACTCCATCGAGTGCGAGCTGAACAGCGCGCGTGATGGAGCCGCGAGGTTTCGCCGCGAGCCATTGCGCTTAGATCTTTCCGCCGAGATTCACTATACTGAGGCCGCGAAAGTGCCCAGGCATCCGACCCACGGTTCCTGACCAAAAGAAGTTGAATGGACGCTCCGTTTTCGCGTCAACGCTCCAGAGCCCGGGGCCCCTTGGAACCCGCTTCGCTTCGGGCTCCTGCAGATGGCTCGAAGAGCTTCATCGCAAGATGCAGGAGAGCTCAACGCGCGGCAGGGCGACAGATCATAGAATCGATCCCGCCATTGAAAGGTGACTTCAGGAGCGAGGGAATCCATGAAGTGTCCCGAGTGCTCCTCTCCGCTTGAATTCCGCGCACCGCGCTGTCCGGCCTGCGGCAGCTCGGTCCACCTCACCAGTGTCACGACGGTGTCGGGGCACCTGCCCCTCGTCGAGGATCCCGCTCTCCATTTTCCGCCCGGGGCTCTTCTGGCCGAGCGCTTCACCATCCTCGAAAAGCCCAAGGAGGGTGGAATGGGCGTCGTCTACAAGGCCTTCGACACTTCGCTCGACCAGGAAGTGGCGCTAAAGCTGATCCGCTCCGATCTGGCGGGGGACGGAGATTTCGTGGATTGCTTCAAGCAGGAGGTCCGGCTGACCCGGCAGATCAGCCATCCCAATGTCTGCCGGGTGCATGATCTGGGCGACAGCCACGGGCTGCTCTTTCTGTCCATGGAATGGCTCGAGGGGCAGACGCTTTCGGAGGTTCTGAGGCAGCAGCCGGTGATGGCGCCGGAACGGGCGCTGGAAATCGCGGAGGGAATCGCCCAAGCCCTGGGTGCCGCGCACACGCGGGGCATCGTGCATCGCGACTTGAAGCCGTCGAACGTGATGATCGACGACGCGGGTGCTGTGCACGTCATGGACTTCGGCATCGCCGTGGGGCCCGGAACGGCGGCGCAGTCCCCCAGTGGTACCCCGGCCTATATGTCCCCCGAGCAATGGCGCGGAGAGCGGCCGGATGCGCGCTCCGATCTCTACTCCCTGGGCCTCATCCTGATGGAGATGCTCGGCCATCAGCCTCCCGGACCTGGAGAGCCGGTTGTCACGCAGCTCCCGCCACTCCTGCGTCGAAAGCTGGGGCCGATTCTGGAGAGCCTGCTGGCGGAGGACAAAGAGGCGCGCTGCCCGTCCTGGGAGAAAGCGGTTGCGGCACTAAGGAGGGCACGGGAAGGGAGCGGCTTTCACAAAGCAGGAGCCCTCCGATCGCTGCAGCTGCGTTGGATTTTGTCAGCCGTGGGAGTCATTCTCGCCGGGGCGCTCGTTTTCTATCTGGAGGGGCGTCGCGACGGGACCTCTCCTCCCCCGCCCGAAACTCGCTCGCCCGGGTGGGTCTACTATCAGCGGGGTCTGCAATATCTTCAGGAACAGGAGTCGGTCGCAGGAATCGACGATGCCATTCACATGTTCCACCGTGCCACCGAGGCCGATCCCAATCTGGCGCTAGCCTGGGCGCGACTGGCTGAGGCCTACTGGCTGCGCTATGAGGAGGTCCCCGGTGAATCCTCCAAGGAGGAGGCCGGTCACGCCATGGATAAAGCCCTGGCGCTCAGTCCGGAATTGTCCGAGGTTCAATATGCCCGCGGGCGCGGTTTCGTCGCCGAGAAGCGGTACGCGGAGGCCAAGGAGGTACTGGAAAAAGTCGTGAAGAAGGATCCCGACCTGGACGACGCCTGGGCGAACCTCGAAGTGGCCTACCGTGTACTGGGTGACTATGCCCAGGGGCTGCGCGCCATCCAGAAGGCCATCAAGCTCAAGCCGCGCTACTTCCGGCACCAGGTTTACCTGGGTAAATTTCTCTACGACTTCGGCGAGTACCCTCTCGCAGTCCCGGCGTGCCGAAAGGCGCTCGAGCTCAAGCCCGGGAGCCTCATGGCGTCGGACAATCTCGCAGCTACCTATCTCGCGATGGGCCGTGGGAAGGATGCCGAGAAGGTCGCATCAGAGTCCCTCAAGATTGAGGAGAACGCTTCACGCTTTTCAAATCTCGGCACCTCTTACTACTTCCAGAACCGTCTCGAAGAAGCAGTGGGGAGCTACCGGCGCGCCACGGAGCTGGAGCCCCAGAATGCCGAATACTGGGGCAATCTGGGGGACGCACTCACGATGCTCAAGCAGGACAACGACGCTCATGCAGCCTACCTCAGGGCTGCAGAAAACGCCCGAATTGAAGCCGAGCGTGTGCCGACCGACCCCTATGCGCACAGCATGCTCGGTCTCTACTGCGCCCGGGCGAGGGACAAGACCTGCGCCATGCACGAGGCGAACCGCGCGGCCGCGATGCAACCCGGAAACCTAGAAATCCTGTTCAGGAACGCCGCCATCTACATCATTTTCGGAGATGTCGACGGCGCCCTGGATTGGCTCGAAAGATCCGTGAAGCTCGGACTAAGTAAGACTCAGATACAGAACGATCCGGACCTGGTGCCGCTCCACAATAACCCCCGCTATCTGAAAATCCTCGAGCTGGCCAGCTGAGCCGCGGGGAGCCACCCCTGGCTCAGCATTCCCCCGGGCGACTAGGGCTGGCGTGTGATGATGACCGGGTCCAAAAACTCCACCACCTCACCCCCCGTCACATCACTCCATCCATTCACCGTATATTTTGCGAACATGGGTGATGGAAGTGGCACAGGATAATTCGGTACACGGCCGTAGAAATCTGCTTGTCCATTCACCAGCGCAACGCGACGCGAGAGGGGGGTGGGTGTAGTCGGGAAAAAGGTCGCGTCCGGGTGGGAGAACACAACCTCAACGGACTTGATCTTGGGGTTGGCGGAGTGGAAACACCAGGTGATGGCTTCGCCGCGGGGAAAGATTTCTGCCTCGTGGCGAAGGGTTGGCTTTCCTGAGTCCTGGAAGATTACGTTGATGTCGGGCATGGCATTCTCCTCGAAGGTAGGATTCAGACGGTTTGGGATCTCGACGGATTGCGTCACATTTCGGAAGGATTGGGGCGGGCTGCGAGAACTCGGAGCCAGCCGGGACATGGGTGTTGCGCCGACGTCAGGCGGCACTCTGCGCCGCCCGGTGCAAGAGACTCTTAGCGGACTGCGTAACGACACAGCCGGCCTCCGGACAAAGTCTTGAACTGATGGCGGCGGAAAAGAGTGACTTCAGGCTACGCTCACCCGGGGGGCCGTGTCAATCGGAATCGGGTGCCGGGGTTCTAGGTGGATGGCGGGCCGGTCTTGTCGATGAGCTTGGCCAGGGCCTTGCCGTCCTGCTCCAGGAGCTGCGCGATGCGGTCCTTGTTGACGTCGGCCACGATGATCTGGCCAACCTCCTTGTGGACATCGCTGTAGATGCCGTGATTCTTCATCTTGCTGGCCTGGTAGCGATTGTCCTCGGTGGGACTGACATAGTGCACGCAGACCGCCTTGTAGCGGTGGATCAGGAAAAGATGGATCAGCGTCATCAGCCGCTTCTTGCGCAGCGACTCCTCAAAGGTGTTCTGGTCGCGCACCGAAAGGATGCTGCGCCCGCGCCGGTCGTGGATGTCGGAGAAGATGACGTTGGCCACCTCGGCTCCGCCGTTGTTGAACACGCCCAGCTCCAGCACTTCGGAGCCGGGTGTGTGCGGCCGCAGCTTGATGCGCAGCGCCATGGGAAGCGCATAGTGCTTGGCCCACGCGCCCAGCCATTCAGCAAGCAGCTTCGTCGGCACCTCGGTCTGGACCAGGTGCTGGGTCTGCGTCGATCCCTTCCCCATGGCCTGGGTCGCGGCGGTGTGCCCGGTCGAGGCCATTAGCGCGCCGTCCAGCCGGGGGCCGCCCACCAGGGTCTGTGGGGTTCGATAGGGGGACTCCAGCAGGCGGAACTTGCGCTGCAGGCGGGCGAGAGCCAGCATGCCGTCCTGCTTCAAAGCGGTGGTGAAATCCTCCGCCGCCAGGCCGTCGATCTGATGTCCCCCGTAGGTGATGAAATTGAAGACGTACCCCAGCTTTCCCATCTCCTGGGGGAAGCGCCGCATCTCGTCGTCGCTCATGCCGGTCGTATCCCAGTTGAAGGAAGGGGAGAGGTTGTAGGCCAGCATCTTGTCGGGGAACTCGGCGTGAATCGCCTGGGCGAATTTGGCGGCTTCGTGGAGATTGGCCGTCTTGGTTTCCATCCACAACAGATCGGCGAAGGGGGCCGAGGCCAGCGATCGGGCGATGGCCAGGTCGATCCCGTTCTCCACGTGATAATAGCCCTCCGGGGTCTTGGTCCGCTCGCAATCCCAGATGATCTGGATCCCCAGGGATCGGGCTTTCTCAAGGGCCGCGAAGAAGGAAGCCTTGGCGGCGAACGCCTCCCACTCCTCCAGGCTCATCGGGAATCGCTCCCCTTCGGCAAGCCGGAACGCCATGACATCGGCGACCGCCTGCCCGTAGGTCTTCAGCCCCGCCTCGGCCTGCCAGGCGTCCAGGTATCGGCTGACGACCTTGTCCAGAATGGAGTCGAGCACCGGATCCTTCGAGGCCCGGAACGACTTCACGGCTTCCTCGATGGCCGGCTGCAATCCGGCGCGCGCCAGCCAGCCTTCCGCCGCCTCCTGCTCCGCGGGCGACAGCGCGAAGAGCAGATGTCCCCGGATCTCCTGAACTCCCAGATCGTGCAGCCGCTTGAGCAGGGTCACGTAGCCCGCCTTGTAGCTCGGCAGGTCCACATTGGTGGCGCCCAGGATGAAGGGCTGATCGCGCTCGTCCCCCCGGCCGTCCAGGAAGGTGGCCGCCTCGGCGTCGGTGCGCGCCACGATGATGCCCGGCACCCCCATGACGTCCAGCTGGAAACGGGCCGAATTGAGCCGCTTGATCTGCTCGTCCTGGGGAACCAGCACCTTGCCCCCCTGATGGCCGCACTTCTTGGCTCCCGGTTTCTGATCCTCGATGTGGTACCCGGGGATGCCCACCTCGACGAACCGGCGAATCAGATTGCGGACGTGGGCGTCGCCGCCGTGGCCGGCATCCGCATCGGCGATGATGAAGGGGCGGTAATCGACGGGAGGCGTGGCTTGGCGCTGCTCTTCCGTCATGCGCGAGCGGGCGAACGACTGGTTCTTGTCGGCGGCCAGCAGCATGCGCACCAGGGGAGCGGCCTCGTCCGGGACCTGGCCGAGCGGGTAGCTCGCCAAATCGGCGCCGGGATCTTCGGTGATCGATCCCTTGGCCGAAGTGGCCCAGCCTCCCAGATAAATCGCCTCGATGCCGAGCCGCTTGATGGTCACCGCCTGCCCGGGGGAGTAGGGGCCGAAAGTAGTAATCTGAGCGCGCCGTGAGAACAATTCCCTCAGTCGCGCGTAGAAACCCTCCGCCGCCGCGCGGGCGACGGGATAATCGATCTGGATGGAGCCGCGCTGCTCCGCGATGTCCCGGGGGGTGTGCAGGCGCACGATCCCCTGGAACCGTGGATTCTCGATCCAATTCTTGATATCCGCGAGGAGCTGTTCGAAGGATGACATCAGGGGTTTCCACCTTTCTCCACTGGGCTGAGGAAGTCCAGGTTTTGCGTGATGCGGGCGCCGGTCTTTGCGAAAGTCTCCAGATAGGTGCGGATCCGCCGGCGGGCCTCTTCCAGATCGTGATGCCCGAGGTTCAGATTGAGCAGGTCGACATACCAGGGGGGTTTGATCCCGGAGGTGACGTAAGACTGCACGATTTCCCGGGCGATAGGCAGCGTGGTCCGCTTGGAATTGTCGTGGACGTCCCGGTTGCCGGCTTGGCGCAGCTTGCCGTACTCCTCCTCCAGCAGCCGCGCGAACAGGTCTGCCCGGAACGGATCTCCCGAAACGACGCCGGTGGTGGGATCGTCCTGGTTCAGCCGCGCTCCCTTGTGAAGCCATTCCCACAGGATGCTGAGCCGGATCTCGCCGGTTGCCATGTCCTCCATCAGGTAGAGGACGTCATCATTTCCGAAATAGTCGGCGGGCTTGAGCGCTGCCGCCTGGTATCCCTGAGCAAAAGCATTGCCGTACTGCAAAGCCACGCTCAGCAGATCACGCGCGCCACGCACCGTGCGCGGTGCCGGCTCCAGCTGGAACAGGCCGTCGGCATCGGCCTGAGTGTAGGTGAGAGGCGGGAACTCGCGACCGAGCTGGTTGGCCTGCCCTGCCTTCTCCCATACCGGGCGCACGATGTGCACCATTTTCCAGTGGGCCACCCATTTACCACTCGCCCCCTCGCGCTGCTCCCGCTCGGCACCGGCGACCGCCTTGCGCATGCTGCTCTCGACACCCTCTTTCGAGCCGACGGGAATGTTGGGCTCCATGCCTCCCTGCCAGAGGGCGAAGCGACCCAGCATGTCCGGCGTGTTGACCGCGCGGCGCACCCGGTCTTCGTAGTTCCGCATGTAGCCGTAGGTCATGGTGATCGCATCGATGTTGGGATTCTGAAAGTCGGCTTCCCAGGCCAGCGCATCCGAAACGCTGTTGATGTAGTCCCAGCGCCCGGTGTTGAAGCCGACGAAGTGCCGCCCCAGCGCGGCGCGGATCTCCATGAGCTGGAAGCTGGCCTCCACCTGCTCGATGAGCACGTAGGCTTTGATGGCGCCTGCCGGCAGTTTCAGGTTCTCCTCCAGGCCTCCCAGGATGTCGCTCCAAAGGGCCGCTTCCTCGGCCGTCTGGATCTTGGGGAGATAAAGCACGATGGAGGAGCCGGCATCCAGCAAGGCTCGATGGTTGTGAACTACGTAGAGCGCCGTGTCGACGAGGGAAGCGGAAAAGCCACGCCCATCGGCGCGCCGCACGTGACGGTCGTCCAGATGCAGCCCGCGTGGCCGGAACAGCTTGGTGGTGAAGTCGAGCTGTCGCTCCCAATCCTGGACGATGGGGCGGCCGAAAAACCGCTGTCCCCATTCATTCATCTCGGCGGCCACTGCCTCGGCGATGCGCAGAAACAGGGGACTGCGATGGATGGCGGTCTTGAGATTGCGTTGATTCTCCAGCGACATGGTCGAAATCTGACCCAGGGCGTCCTCGCCGTCGAACATCCATCCATCGGCGCCGGAGAGCAGCGCGTAGGCGACGTTGCGCAAGCTGGTTTCCGCAGGGGCGCCCGGCCGGGCGGCCGGGCCGGTTCCCTGGATCCACTGACGTTGGAGATCGACCGGAATTTCGGCGCCCTCGAATTTTCCCTCGCGGGCATCGCGCACGGAGATCCGGGTCCGAGGGATGGTGCCGCCGGGATCCAGGAATTCGATCCGCCGCCGGTGCCCGGCCCGCTCCGAGCGGCGCAGAGTGCGGGCCTCCATGAGGGCTTTTCGGTCGGTGTCCCAGCGGGAAAGCGAGGCGACGGCAGCTTGCACGGCGGGGGTGAACAGATCCGAGTAGTCGCGCTCGATCCCGGCACGGTATTCCAGGGGCACTCTCTCAGGGGACGCTTGCCCCACGGGCGCGATTGGCTTTTCCGACTGTCCCATCGAGTTCCTCGCCCTGCCGGCCGCAGACAGGAATCCGGTCGGCCGCGATGGACGGCGGCGCGCTTTCCACAATTCCTATCGATTCGGCGTAGTCAAAATACTGTCGCCGCGAAATTCACGGGACGAAGGAAAGCGAAATATACGACATAGATTGGAAGATTCCAACCGGAAGGATTGAAAAATGCGCGGGAGCTTCAGTGGAAGTCGCTGATGAGGACGACGTCGTTCGAGGTCTGACCGCGGGACAGAAAAAGCTGCCTGCCGTCGGGTGACCAGTCGTACGAAAAAATCTGCAGCGCGGTGAAATTCGTAATCTGTTTGGGCGGGCTCCCGTCCAGCGGCTGGCTCCAGAGATTGCCGACACCCTCCGTCTCCTTGGCGTAGACCAGGGCATTGCCTGCAGGGTCCCAGCGGACGGCAAATCCATCCGGCCACG
>Ga0065705_10004508_pt1 | contig 15734 bp, 15 predicted proteins | sample SwibulcommuniRL2_FD_59092 | JGI IMG/M metagenome (GOLD analysis project Ga0065705, IMG submission 59092) | Bulk soil microbial communities from switchgrass field near Rose Lake, East Lansing, Michigan, USA - RL2 Bulk Soil v2 (version 2) | ecosystem: Environmental > Terrestrial > Soil >...
TGCCGGTGCCCGTGGGAAAAATCGATTGGCCTTAGTATGGCTGAAACGCCTACAGCGCAGCAGATGTTAGATCAGGAAATGATCGCGCGGATTGGCCGCCGCGATCAAAGAGCCTTTAGCGCCCTTTACGATCGGCTGAGCGGTCCACTGTATTCTTTGGCGATGAAAATGCTCGGAGACCCTGCTGAGGCGCAGGACGCTCTGCAGGATGTCTTCCTCCAAATATGGTCGCGTGCCGCAACTTACGATCCAGAACAGAGCAGCGTCTTCAGTTGGACCGTGCTGCTGACTCGAAGCCGAGTCATCGATCGATTGCGCGCCCGCGGCCGGCGTTCACGAATCGTGGTCGCCTCCACTGAAGATACACCCAGCGCCGCGGCCGATGCATCCACTGTCGAGAGCGCCGCGGATACCGTTGAGAAGAATGATGAGGCAGCGCGTGTGCGATATGTATTGACCAATTTGCCTTCTGAACAACGGGAGGCGATCGAATTGGCTTTTTTTGAGCATCTCAGCCATCACGAAATTGCGGCGCGGCTTGGGCAACCGCTGGGCACAGTAAAAGCCCGAATTCGTCGGGGACTACTTAAATTGAGAGAACGACTTAACAACTTATGATTCCGCAGGAACAACAGGATCAGGCAGCACTCTACGCGCTCGGGTTGCTCGGCGCAGATGAGGACGCTGCGTTCGAATCCGAGTTGAGAGCGGACGCTGAATTGCGCGATCTCGTCCGTGAGCTGCGTGAGGCGGCCAGCGCCCTCGCCCTAACCGCTCCATCGCTACTGCCGCCTGCATCGTTAAAGCAGCGCATCATGGGTGAGATAGCGTTGGAAACTAAACGGGTTGTTCCAATGCCGACGGGACGCGCTTCGTTTGGCTGGGTGCCGTGGGCCATAGCGGCGGCGTTGGCGGTGTTTTGCGGCCTCCTTGCTCTCGATCGCGTACGGCTCGAGCGCCAACTTGCCGATATACGCGCAGCCGATCCGTTGATGCAGACGACGTTTTACACTCTAGCGCCATCTGCGCCTGCTCCAGCGGACGCGAAGGCGACGGTCGCGTGGCAACCCGGCCGTCAAAGCGGCGTGATTCGCATCAGCAATCTTCCTGCGCCGCAATCGGGGAAAGATTATCAGTTGTGGGCGGTCGATGCCGAGCACAAGGATCCAATTAGCGCAGGTGTTGTGCGGGTAGATAAGAACGGTGTTGCGCAAATTCGCTTCAAGCCGGTTGAGAAGGCGGAACATGTAAAGGCCTTTGCGATCAGCTTGGAACGCGAAGGTGGTGTCCCCAAAAAAGAGGGGCCCATTCTGCTCGTCGGTTCTACCTGACATAGTTCGTAATCGTCTTGGCTAACGACTGATCCTGTCGCTAGCGAGCGTCGGGAGGAAGCATCCAGACGAATGACCGCGGCGTATTACCGGTCATTTGAGACTACGGATCGTTATTTTCATACTGGCCATCCTAGCCGCCGGATCGGTCGTTGCGGAGGAAAACGCCGCATTGTCCTCGCGGACGTTCACGACGGTAGAGGCTGGTTTCAATCTCGATTACAGCAACGATCAGATAACCGAACACGCCATCGACGAACGCACTATTGATCGACTTGAGTTGTTCGATGCCTCCGACAGTGGCCAGTCCACTCGTTACAGCGTATCGCTCGACCTGGAGAATGAAGACAGTGACTGGAGTTTCGAAGTCACTGTCACCATGAAATTTTGATTCGAACACCCGATAGCGCAGCCAAGCCTGGAGCGAGTCGAACAATTTCTGACGCTATCAAAAATTTTTCGTAGTGACTGCATCCAGTCGCTGCGTTGTGGCGTAATGCTCGCCGAACACAAAAAATGGAAACTTGCAAACAACGTGTCGGCGGAGCTGCCAGGAAACGCTGCGGAAAAATTCGGATTTCTGTCATAGCGCTGTTCCTGCCCACTGCTTGTCTGCTCGCCATTTTCCTTTCACAAAAGAGCAAGAACGAACCGAACAAGGCGCCAGCAGCTACAGCAACTTTCGATAGTTCGCTGGGCTTAGTGTTAACGCCGCAGACGGGCGAGAGTCGCACCGACAGAGAAATTTCCCAGTTCCAGCAACGGATTCGTGAGGGCAGAAATGTTGAACTCTGGCTCGACCGACTAGGCTGGGCGTTTGTTGCGAAGGCGCGCGAAAGTTTCGACCCAGGGTTCTACAAAGTGGCCGAGCAATGCGCCCGGTGCATTGAAAAGCGAAACCCGCAAAGCCAGGAAGCGATGCTGTTGCGTGCGCACGTGCTGCAGAGTCTGCATCGCTTTAAAGAATCCGAAGCGCTGGCGCGGCGTCTTGTCCAGCAGCGGGGACTTAGCTTTGATTATGGTCTTCTCGGGGATGCGTTGATGGAGCAGGGAAAGCTGGGCGACGCAGTTGAGGCCTATCAGCGGATGATGAATTTGAAGCCTGACCTTCGCGCATACGCCCGAGCGGCGCACATGCGCTGGCTCAAAGGCGATCTCGAGGGAGCGATCGAGGCGATGCAACTGGCTGTGAGCGCTGCCAGCCCAACCGATGCCGAATCCGCCTCATGGGTGAACACGCGATTGGCGTTCTACGAGTTTCAAGCCGGCCGTCTAAACGAAGCAGAACAAAGGTTCGCGCTGGCACTGTCGCTACAAGACAATTATCCGCCAACGCTCTTGCTGAAGGGGAAAATGCTGCTTGATCAAAGCCGGTTCGGCGAGGCCGTGGACGCTTTGCAAAACGCCGTGAAGCTAAATCCGCTTCCGGAATATCAGTGGACGCTAGCCGAAGCGCTGCGCGCAGCTAGCCGAGAAAACGAAGCATCTGGAATCGAAGTGCAACTTCGCAAGCACGGCGCGAGCAGCGATCCGCGGACGCTAGCGCTCTATCTCGCGACGCGACACGAGTCTCCGGAGACGGCGCTTCGACTTGCACGAGCAGAACTTGAATCGCGCAGCGATGTCTTCACTCACGACGCGTTGGCTTGGTCGCTCGCCGCGGCAGGCAACGTCGCCGAAGCGCTTAGCGAAATGCAGCGGGCATTGGCGGAAGGAACCCAGGACGCGCGCCTGTTGTTCCATGCCGGCGTCATCGCTTCACAAGCCGGTCACTCAGCCGATGCGGAGCGTTGGTTACGCAAAGCGAGCGAACTATCGCATCTGCTATTGCCGTCTGAGCGCAATGAACTTCAAAACGTGGCGGCGCGTGCCGCTAAAGAGAAAGCCTCCGCTGCCTCGAACCCACAAAAACCTTTTTCGCTCGGGCCAAGTACCGAGCGGAAAACCCAACCTCAAACCAAAACCTAAAAAACAGATGAAAAAAATAACATACCTCATGTCGCGCTGTGTAATGGCACTGATCGCGGCACACTTAATCGGAGCGGCGCAAGCCTCCAGTCACATGGATGCGCCGCTGATCACTCGCGATCCGGCAGCCAACACCACGGACGTTTACGCGTTCGTGCAAAATGAGAACGGAACGAAGAGTCTTGTCACCGCGCTGGGCGTGTACCCACACGAGGAACCTGGCGTCGGACCAAACAAGTACAACTTCGATGACAATGTGCTCTACCAAATCCGCGTTGCGACCGGAAACGACGTAGCTGCGGGCAGAGCCACGTTGAGCTACGAGTTCAAATTCAATACGACGTTCAGAAACCAGAACACGATCCTGCAGTCGTACCTTGGTGTCGTTAACGACGTCGGGGACGCTAATCAGAACCTGATACAGACTTATACCGTCACGAAAGTGGATCATAGTCACCACAACCGCCGCACGCTGCTTGGAACAGGCACGGTCCCGCCCAACAATCAGGGCATTGCCACTCCGTTCTATAATCAAGGCAACGACGGTAACAACCCGGCGAAGGACGGCGTCGCGACGGAAGGCCAGCTCGATCGTTATACAACACAAACGATCAAGAACCTGGGCGGTGGTTACTTCTCATTCGCAGGTCAACGCGACGATGGTTTCTACGGCGACATCGACGCCATCTTCGATCTCTTGCAGCTTCGTTCGCCGGGGAAGGACTCACAGGGCGGATTCAACATTCACATGATGGGCCTTGTCATCCCGGTAAACGAATTGGGCGGTGACCAGCAAATGGTCGGCGTTTACGCTACCACCAGCCGCAGTCAGATACAGATACTGCGCGATGAGACCAATCGTTCGGTAAGAAACGGTGGCCCGCAGTTGCACGGCCCCTGGGTGCAGGTCGCCCGGCAAGGCAATCCGCTCTTCAACGAGGGCCTGGTTGCTATCGCCGATAAGGATCGCTACGGCCGAACGAGTCCTGAGTCCGATAACGACTTGTTCCGCCAATATGCGGTAACTCCCGAACTGGCAAGACTGATCAACCAAATCATCTTCAATGGCCAGTTGCCCGACGTCGAGACAGGACGGACTGACATCGCGGGAATCTTTATTCCTGATTTGATCAAAGTTGATTTGTCCACAGATCCCTGCCGCCTGGCCGGCAATGGGACCCAACAGGGTCCCAACCCGGATGACCCTGGATTTTCCCGGCTGAGCATTTTTGGCAACGACACTCTGATCAGCCAAATTCAACCAGGCTTCGGCGATGGCGTTATTCCCGGGGGCTGGCCGAATGGTCGCCGTTTTGGCGACGACGTAGTGGACATCGCGGTGACTGCGCTAATCAGCAATCTTCGCGTGAACCCACCAATCATTCGCGGTCCGGCAGGCGACAATTTGGACTTCAACGACGTGGCGTACAACAAGGTCTTCCCGTACGAATCTACGCCGCAGAACGGCCGCAATCACTCCCATCCATAACACCCTAACGCGTCGCGGTCCGTCATTCTCTTATGGACTCTCGGAATCCCGGCCAGGCAGCATCGTCGCGCCTGGCCGGGTCGCGCGTTGTTCTAGGCGCGATTCTTGCGGTTGTGACTTCGCTGTTGTCGCTTCAAGACGCGGCGGCTCACGATCCCGGGCTAAGCAGCCTAACGATCCGACAGCGCACGAACGGCCTGGAAGCAACATTGACGCTGGCGGTAAAGGACGCGGCGCAAGTTGCCGACCTTGACGAGGATCACGACGGAGTTGTGACGCAAGCCGAGTTCGCACAGACACGATCGCAATTCGAGACGGCTGTGGCGAGGCAACTTTTCGTCGCGCCGGATGGCAAAGTCGCCAAGGCTCAATCTGTTCGCAGCCAGCTCGATGAAAATAACAACGTCGAAGTCCGTCTGAATTTCCACGTTGTCGGCTTTTCGAGTCTGGAGATTCAATCCAAAATCATCGCGTCACTGCCGCTTGGACATCGTCAATATCTCCAGGTACAAAATTCAACCGGTGAAACGCTCTTCGAACGGTTGCTAAGCGCGGCCGCAGATCGCGCGACAGTGGAAATGCCGGATGCCCATTCGAGTATTGGCGCGTTCGAAGCCGCTCGTTCGTTTGCGAATTTCCTTTGTCTGGGTGTGAAACATATTTTGACCGGCTACGATCACTTGCTCTTTCTCTTCGGCCTGCTGCTCGTGGCGCGTGGCTTTTTCTCCTCGCTAGGCATCATCACTTCATTTACGATCGCGCACTCGATCACACTGGCAGTGGCAACACTGCATCTGGTGCAAATTCCAAGTCGAATTGTGGAGCCACTGATCGCCGCTTCCATTGTTTTTGTCGGTATCGAGAACCTTTTGCGCGGCGACATTCCAACAGCGCGGCGAATGGTGGCTTTCGGCTTCGGTTTGATACATGGCTTTGGCTTTGCTTCGGCTTTGCGTGAGGCCGGCATTGGCTCGGGCACCGGCGGCATCCTGCTGCCGCTATTCTCTTTCAACCTTGGCGTGGAGCTCGGTCAGATCATGGTCGCTGCGGCGGCGCTGCCGGTTATTTGGAAACTCCGGGAGAATCCGATGTTTATCGCGCGATGGGCGCCGGCGTGTTCAGCAGCCGTTGTGCTACTCGGCAGTTTTTGGTTCGTTCAGCGCGTCTGTATGACGTGAGCTTTTTCCGAGTGGCTCTCAGCCGGTAGTCTGGTCAATATTGCGCCGCCACGGGATGATGCGATTCATTTGCCTATGGCTACCTATCCAAAGAGTCCCAAAGAAANGACGCGAGGCATGATGTATTTCCCGCGCATGNTTGACAAGATTCGACTGCATCTGCGTGGCGACCTCCACGAAGATTATCAAGAAAACTTCGGCGCGCTGAAAGCGGCAGACGGTGTGTGCTGCAATTTTCTGCGCGTGCACCATCGCGATCTGATTGAACGTGTGAAGCAGGGCGGGACCGACGAGGAAATTCTGGAATGGTGTTTCGAAAAGGGCCGCCGCTTGAACGACGGCGATCTCTTTGTCTGGAACGGATTCGCATCGAAGCTCGGATGGCGCGACTCAATCACGCCCCGTCTCGAAGAACGAAAAAAGGAGATGGGAATCGCCGATCGCAATGACATTCAGTGTATTCCGGACCTCATCGATTTCGACGAACGCCGGAAAAGTTAGANGTGTGTCGAATCTATTTCCTAAGTAGACAGGTTCGCCGCTGAGTGCGATGGAAAGATCGAATGGAGGATGGAATCATGAATGNAAAGGCGTTGTGGGTAGTGTTGGAGGCGAAGTCGGGCAAGGAGGCGGAAGTAGAGAAATTCTTGCAGGCTGGTCAGGCATTAGTGGAGGCCGAGCCGAAAACGGTGTCGTGGTTCGCCATCAAGATCGCGCCGTCCACATACGGTATTTTTGACACGTTCGCAGATGACTCTGGCCGGGATGCGCACCTGAATGGCAAGGTCGCGCAGGCCTTGAAGGAAACAGCGTCTGAGCTTTTGGCGAAGTCACCTTCGATCGAGAAAATTGACGTGATCGCGTCGAAGCTGCCCAAATAATTGCTGAAAGGGTTGCGCTCGTTCCGACCTCTAGCGGTGACTTCATCGAACTTGACTCGTCGCAGCTTAGGCTTTGGCGTTGCCATTTGCCTGTGCATTCTGGTCTTCAATGCGTGCGAGTACGAAGTCCCGATCACATCTAGTCCCACTCGGAAAGTGCAGGAACAACTCCTCGGGAACTGGGTTTCTTTGGACGGCAAGGAGAATATGAGAGTGCGGCGGCTGGATGATAGTACCTATGTCGTCTACTACGACGGTGATTTGTTTCGCGCTTACCACTCCGACGTCGCGGAAACACCTTTTGCGACTGTCCAGGACCTTAACTCGAGCGATCGCAAGTATGCTTACATCATTTGGAAATTGTCGGACGATGGCAAGAACTTGAGATTGCGAAGCGTCAACGACAAGGTTGTCCCAAAGGAAACCAAGGATTCAGCTTCCGTAGTTGCACTCCTGACAAAAAACGCCAGCAATCCTGAGCTCTTCGGCGAGGAGATCGAGTTTAAGAAANAAAAATAGTAGCGGCTTTGCTTATTCGAGCCTGGCGAACTCGACCAAGATGCTGTAGCGGGATTCNAGATGCCTGAGAATCAATTTCGCCGAGTCGCGCTTCTNTCANTCGCCTTGTTTCTCTGTGCTCAGCGAGTGGTTGGGCAACAAACACCGGCGGTCGCATCAAGTCCGAACGGATCGCCATCGCCGACTCCGCCCGTGTTTTCGCCGCAGACACTGTCGGAACTGAAACAGTTGCAGAAGGCAGCTCTGGAAAGCAATTATGCTTACCGGCAAGTCGCACATCTGGCTAACAACATCGGGCCACGTTTAAGCGGATCAGCGCAGGCGGCAAAAGCAGTCGAGTACGTCGCCGCCGAACTGAAAGCACTCGGCTGCAACGTGCAGCTTGAGAAAGTCATGGTGCCCCATTGGGTACGCGGCGAAGAGACAGCCGCGCTCGTTCAATTTCCCGGACAGGCACCGAATACCACTCAGAAGGTTGTCCTGTGCGCGCTGGGAGGCAGTGTGGCCACACTAACAAACGGGATCGAAGCCGAGGTCCTTGTGGTCAAAAATTTTGATGAGTTAAAATCGATGCCTCGTGAAAAAGTCGCTGGCAAAATCGTGCTGTTCAATTACCCGTTCGACAAACAAATGGCCGCGGAAGGTCGTAGCTTCCAAGCTTATGGCGAAGCGGTTGTTTATCGCAGTGACGGGCCGAGCGCAGCCGCGAGGCAGGGCGCTGTTGCGTGTTTGATTCGCTCAGTGGGCGGAGCCGACTATCGGCTTCCACACACTGGACTGACAGATTACGCGAAAGATGCGCCAAAAATTCCAGCGGGCGCTGTGACCGCCGAAGATGCGGATTTAATTGCTAATCTGGTACCGCAAGGACCGGTGAAAATGAAATTGGTTCTCACGCCGGAAACTCTGCCTGACATCGAAAGCGCGAACGTGATCGCCGATATCAAGGGGAGCGAGCACCCTGAACAGGTCGTCATCGTTTCCGGTCATTTGGATTCATGGGACTTGGGTACAGGCGCGATCGATGACGGCGCAGGCGTCGCAGTTTCGATGGAAACGGCGAACCTGATCCAAAAACTTCATCTCAAACCGAAGCGCACGATTCGTGTGATCGCGTGGATGAATGAAGAGAACGGTGAGGCCGGATCAAAGCAGTACGCAAAGGATCACGAGAAAGAGATACAAAATCATTTCGCAGCGATGGAAACAGACGGCGGCGCCGGGCACCCGATTGGTGTAAACATGAAGACAAACCCGGAAGTAAAAAAAATGTTCGCACCGGTCGCGAACATCTTGCAGGAATCAGGCGCTGGCATTCTCGATTTAGTTGAACACTGCGGAGCCGACATCGAGCCGCTCGAGAAAGCTGGTGTGCCGGCTTTTAGTCCGATTCAAGACAATCGTTTCTACTTCAACTATCACCACACGGCAGCCGATACTCTGGACAAAATTGTGCCGAAAGAATTGGCGGAAAATTCTGCAGTCGTCGCGGTGGTCGCGTATGCGCTGGCGACCATGGAGCAACCGTTGCCTCGTTAACTGTAGCCACCGGCCTGTGGCCGGTCCACTTTCCGGTCTTTTCCGACCGGGAGACGGCCAACAGGGCCGTGGCTACAGTGGCTACAATTTAATTCAGTTGCGCTTTAAATTGCGCGCCTCGTTGAGCACAAAATTCGCCAGCCGACGCCCGCGATTGCGAACAAATCGCCACGGCCCGGCATCGACGAAATAGGTCAGCAGAATGCTGTCGCGCGTTTTCACCTCCGGCCCGACCGGGTCAGCAGAATGCCAGGTGTTATCGGCTACGGCGAACGCGTAACCTGTATTCGGCGAGAACGGCATCTGCGCCTTCTTCGGTTTGCGTCCATTAGGCAACACCTCGTGGAAGATCGTGCCGATGTGCGGCGTGGAATTGTCCGCCGGTAAATAAAATTGGACGGTGATCCCTTTCCAAAGACTGTCGGTGTGCTTGAAGATACGGNATCCGGGNATGTCGCGCGTCAGGATTGGTACCGGATACATNTTCACCTTCGCAAAGTTTTCTCCGAACCGGCCTTTCAGCCCCNGCGCCAACCGTTGGATGAAAGCAGATTGCAACTCTTTGGAACGCAGCACGCGCCCGGTCGCATCCCAGACTGCGCGTTTTTTCGGCGGTAAATGGCGAACGTATTCGGGGAAGAGATCGATCTTGGTGCGGGTCGGTTTTCCATCGGCCCTGCTGCTGCCCATCTTGCTTTTGCCGGACATCGCCCGGTAATCCTCGGTTACCGGCATTGCTTCCAGCATCTGCTCGTAAAAATCATCAGGAAAAATGCGATCAAATTGCAAGTGATGGAACGGCGCATCATCTGCGTGGGCCTGTCGTACTGAATCGACAACGAATTGGATAAGATTTGCAACTGACTCGGATTTTTCCATCGATTGTCCTTTAGGCGGCTAATTTAGAAATGGTACTCTGTTGTGCAATGAATAAGCAAGGAGCGGCGGTCTCGAGGCCGCCGTGGTACCCGTGGCCGTAATAAACCAAAAGCGTTCGCTTCTCTCACGTGTTGGGCGCTGGACAGCGGAACTGGTCCTCGTTTTCGTAGGCGTTTACGCGGCGTTTTGGCTGAACAACTATCAGCAGCATCAGCAGGATGCCGAACGTCGCGATCGAATCCTGGCGTACATCGAGCAAACATTGAGCGAAGGAATCGAAAGCTCAAAAGTTAACCGCGCGAAAGAACAAGAACCAGAAGCGGCGGAGTTTCGGCGCGCGCTGGACGCCGGTGAGATGCCGCCGGTCCGTCCCTTTGTTTTCATTACCGACTACAGCCCAAGCGACTTAGCCACAATGCTGCAATCCGGAGGTGTCCAACTGTTCGACGTGCAGACGCTCAAGGCGCTGCGCGCCGACGAATCAGTTATCCGCTGGGGACTGGCCCGTATGGCGCGCTATCAAAAATTAAGTGACGATCTGATCGTGCCGAATCTCGACCAGGAAATTTCCTTCTTTTACGATCCGGGCACCAAGAAATTGCGAAAACAGTTCGAGATATATCCCAAAGCTCTGGAAGCAAGAGTGAACTTTGCGAACGAGCTTGAACGAACGCACACCGAACTGCTCAAACGAATCCAAGCCGAACGACAGCCCAACCGTTAACACGCCACGTCATCATGTCATTCTGAGCGAAGCGAAGCTGCAACGCAGCGGACGAAGTCCGCAAGGCCAGGCCTTCAATCTCAGATCATTTCTGGACCGCTCCTCATGGAGCNAAATCAGAGATGTTTGAAAGCCTGGCCTCATGCNTCGCATTTCGTTGCAGCGCTTCGCTCAACATGACACCGTCGTCTAAAGATGAGGTCTAACATGAACCCAATAATCCGAATCTTCGCATTCTTTTCGTCTGTCTTGGTTGCGAGTATCGCGTCCGCTGCAGATTATCCCACGCCGACCGAAGGCGATTTCACGATTCGCGATTTCAAATTTCAATTCGGCGAAACATTGCCTGAGCTTCGGATTCACTATCGCACGCTGGGAAAACCGGAGAAAGACGCGCAGGGCAAAACGACTAATGCCGTTCTGATCATGCACGGGACCACCGGCAGCGGCGCGCAATTTATTCGCCCGGAATTTGCCGACGAACTGTTTGGAAAAGATCAACCGCTCGACGCGACAAAATTTTTCATCGTGTTGCCGGACGCGATTGGCCACGGCAAATCGAGCAAGCCCAGCGACGGCATGCACGCAAAATTCCCGCGGTACGGCTACCTCGACATGATCGCGGCAGATTACCGATTGCTCACCGAAGGCCTTGGAGTGAATCACGCGCGGCTGGTGATGGGGACGTCGATGGGCGGAATGCACACGTGGCTCTGGGGCGAGCTGCATCCCGATTTCATGGACGCGCTTATGCCGCTGGCGAGTTTGCCGACACAGATTTCGGGACGCAACCGCGCGTGGCGCCGCATGGTCATCGACGCCATCCGCAATGATCCGTCATGGGAGGGTGGCGAGTACAAAACGCAGCCACCGAGCATGCGCACCGCTGCTGGGATGCTTTGGTTCATGAGCAGCAATCCGGTCCTGCGTCAGAAGGACGCGCCTTCGCTTGCGAAAACAGACGAAGTTCTCGACAAATTCGTTGAGCAAATCGTCAAGACGGATGATGCAAACGACGTTCTTTATGCGCTGGAAGCTTCACATGACTATGATCCGGGTCCGAATCTGGAAAAAATCCAGGCACAGCTTCTGGCAATCAACTCTGCCGATGATCTGATTAATCCGCCCGAGGTTGGGATCCTTGAGCNCGAGATAAAGCGCGTCCCGCACGGCCGTGCGGTCGTGATTCCGATGAGCGACAAAACGCGTGGCCACGGCAGCCACACCATTGCCACGTTGTGGAAGGATCAGTTACTGGAGTTGCTCAAGGAAACCGAACTAAGTCACTAAATCCGGAAGTTATAACCCCGATCCTTTCGGCAGGTCTTTGCTCGGTAGTTTCGAGAATTTGGCCTCCATTCCGCGTTCGATCCTTTGCTGCTTGATAGTTGCCTTTTCGTTCTTGAGGGTCATGAGCAGTTTTGTCATTCCCTCATTCAGCGCCTTGTTTCCCGCGTCCCATTCCGACTTCGGCTTAAACGCCACGCGAGGATAAATCTTTGTTAAATCGGGCACGATTTTCCCTTCTCTTTGAACTCTTTCGATGATCGGGACCAACTGATCGATGTCGCCAAAGGCATATCCGTTGATGTACGGGCCCACCAACTGTTGAAAGGCATTTTGCGCCTGGAACAGTTCGAACCCGGGATCGCCCATGCTGCCCATCCTGTCCCGATCGATCAGACTCGCAAAAAGACGCCCGCGATACTGGGCCGAATAAAACCAGTAAATTGACTCTTTTCTGAAACCCAGATCATAAAGGCGAATCGCGGCGACGTACGTCTCTGCGAAATTGAGGGTGTCCCATGACTTTTTCATTTTCGCGATCGTCGCGACGAACTCGGGTTCGTTTTTCGCGGCTAAACCACTGCTAAACGGGCCGACGTCGATAGCCGGGCCTTTGGAATTGTAGTACGGCGTGACATAAACCTCGATGTGAGCGGGGTCGGTGATGGTTTGGCCGGCGGCTATACCCGCACAACCAATGAAGACGAGAAGGGCGATTAGTTTGAGCTTCAATTTAGCTAAGGAGCCGCACGCTCAACCACCGCTTTACTTAGCGCAAGCGACCGCGCATTCGTCGAGCTCATAACGANNGGTGTANTTCATCCGGCAAATTTGATAGAGAGAAGAGTGANGAAGTCCGTCTGGCGCAAACATCTGATTATTTGTCTGGTTCTCGGGTCGCTGACGATTCCGATCTATTTCCTGGATCGNGCGTTGCTCGGAGGTGGTGGGGGCGGCAACTGGATCACGTTGGATTTTCGCNGCGTTATCTTTTGGACTTACATCACGCTGGTCGNTATCCACGTCACCTTGAGTTCCATTGCTGTCCTGTTATTTCCCAAGGCAGGAGCGTTGCGGATTCACTTGGGCTCGATGGTTCTTTCCGTGATCCTTCTCGTTACGAGNGTCGCCGTTTACGGCAAAGTGCGCCGTCTGGCCATGTCCAACGAATACCGAGCGTTGATGGAGAGTCGCAAACCTCTAATGAACGNGATTGAACTAAAAGAGTGGTGGTATGTCCCCGATGAGAATCATCCAACGGAGATCCGNGTGAGCGTGGTTATCCATCAACCGGGCCGATTTGCTGGCAACGTAACTGGCGAACAAACGGATTCGTTAGGNTCCTCGACANCCATTTTTGAATCCACCAATGGACCCGAGAGCCAGCGTCAGGTGCGTAGCGGAGAGGCTTTCACCTATCCATTCCTGCTCAAATTCCTAACCCCGGGGCGCGCCGATGACGTCCGTATCACATTGTATCTTTTCAAGGCCTCGAGTGGGCCTGATGGCGGCGACATTGCAAAAGTGTTTATGAAGTCGCCGCAGCATGACGACGACGGCGAGTACTTCTACGGTGTGCTGCCGCTCCCTTCTCAAGCAGAGAACAGACCGAGCGCGCCTCCTGCGGGCGAGTAAACAGTTACTCAACTCTGCAGTCGCCTTACTTAAAGGCGATCGCAATCGTAAGAGATACTCGGGTGTTGCCGTATCAAGACATTGAGTGTTTTCAGCAAGCGCGCCTCGTAAGAATCACACATGGGAGACTCGCCATTTGGCTGAATCCATTCGGGATGTTGAACCCGGAGGTCCTCGTGAATCTGTTTCCGCAGGTCTGTGTATGTATGGATTTGGTGAACCATGACCATTGTTCCCGTTTGCATTATTTCGCGGACGCTGCCATCGCGTTTGCCAATAAAATGATTGGCCAGATAGCGATGAACACAATCATCCCGAAGGCAGCCAGCTCGGATAAGTAACCGGGCTGTGCCCTGTATGCATGGCGATCACTGAAGAAACGAGAAGCACGAAAGAGCATCGAGTTAGTAGGTTCCATGTTCATGTCAACAATAGACAACGCGTCGAATCCTCGCGTTTAATCGCAAAGGTAACGCTCCTGTCACTTTGGCTGACGGCGACGAGGAGGCGGATTTACCCGCGGCTTACTCGCCGTAGTAGTACGCGCCGCCGTAGTAACCGTCCCATGGAAAGTACGGATAATAATCGGGCGCGTAGTAAGTATTATAGCGCGCCTCGGGCGAGCGAATCCCATTATTGGCGTAGTAAGCATCGGCGCAGCCGCCAAGCAGAAGTGCAAAAGCCAGGGCGCCGATCAGCGAAAAGATCGTTACAACTTGCCGACTCTTTTTCCGTTTACCTATCACGCGTTTGGGGCCGCTCATTTGACGGGAGGCCTTTTGCAAACGCAAGCTAAAAATTAAACGCATCGGCGCACCCGCAGATCTTGTGGCGGTGCACCGATGCGTAGCCAACCGCGCGTCGCGATTAATACCAGTCGCCATAAACGGTCCTGGTGCGATAGTAGCGCGGACCGTAGGCATCGTTGTATCGAACGCCCGAGCGCACCACTGTAGTATCGTAGGCCGGCCCGTAGTAGGAATACGGGTATGCGTTATAGTCGTACGTGTATCCCGTGTAATAGCCATTCGGATAATAACCGGGGCCATAGGCCACGTACGGTGCGTCTGTACATCCGCCCAGAAACATTGCAACGAGACCTGCGCAAAGTATTGACAGCAACGCTGCACTGCGACGCTTGGATTTCATCGTGGTTGTCATCAGATCATCCCCTTTCTTCAATTCTGATTTCCCTCTCTTCTCACGAAGCCGTATCCGCGGCTCCGCCGTTTCTGTACGATTCGAATCAGCCAGCTTGACCGGTCGCCGGTGTGGTGAAATCGGCGGAACCTTTTGGACTGCGGCGACATATCGATGCGCTCCAAAGCATTTTGCATCAATAGCGGTGTTCGCTACCGTCAGCCTCCCAATGAAACGAAATTTGTTTTGGCTCGGTGCGTTCCTGACGATTGTGGTCTCCGTGTTCGCAAGCCAGCCGTCCCCAGTGACACCCGAGGGAAATTTTGACGTGATCATCCGCAACGGGACAGTTTACGACGGCACCGGCGCCGAGCCGCGACAGGCCGATGTCGCGATTCGGGGTGATCAGATCGCAGGCATTGGCGATTTCAAATCGGCGAAAGCGAACACGGTCATCGATGCGAAGGGGCTCGCTGTCGCGCCGGGGTTCATCAACATGCTTTCGTGGTCAACGGAGTCGCTGATTCAGGATGGCCGCTCGCAAAGCGAAATCCGGCAGGGCGTCACGACCGAGATCATGGGCGAAGGCGAATCGATGGGGCCGGTGAACGATCGTGTGCGCGAGCACAAGATTCGCGAGCAAACCGACATCAAATACGACATCACGTGGAATACGCTAGCGGAATATTTGCAGTATCTCGAAAAGCGCGGCGTGTCGTGCAATGTGGCGTCCTTCATCGGTGCGACGACGATTCGCGAATATGTAGTCGGATACGAAGATAAACAGCCGACGCCGGAGCAGCTCGACGAAATGCGCGAACTAGTGCGCAAAGAAATGGAAGCCGGCGCGCTCGGGATCGGCACTTCACTGATTTATCCGCCGGCGTTTTACGCGAAAACCGAAGAGCTGATCGAGCTGTGCAAGGTCGCGGCAAAATATCAGGGCAAATACATCTCGCATATGCGCAGCGAAGGAAATCAGCTGTTCGAAGCGCTTGACGAGCTTCTGCGTATCGCGCGCGAAGCGAACATTCCGGCCGAGCTCTATCACATCAAAGCCGCCGGCAAAAAAAATTGGCCGAAAGTAGACGAACTGCTCACGCGAATCGAACGCGCGCAAAAGGAAGGACTGAACGTCCGCGCTAACATGTACACCTACCCCGC
>Ga0065705_10104442_pt1 | contig 15674 bp, 16 predicted proteins | sample SwibulcommuniRL2_FD_59092 | JGI IMG/M metagenome (GOLD analysis project Ga0065705, IMG submission 59092) | Bulk soil microbial communities from switchgrass field near Rose Lake, East Lansing, Michigan, USA - RL2 Bulk Soil v2 (version 2) | ecosystem: Environmental > Terrestrial > Soil >...
GGAGCCGGTGGCCGCGAAGCTCGCTCAGCGGGCCAACGGAATCGTTTGGGAGAACGCGCTGCCAGCCGCGGCTGAGGCGGTGGCGAGGGCCCTTTCCGCCGAGGGATGTCCGGCGCGAGCGATCGCCCAGAGCTGCGTCCCTCAGCTCGGTCAGCCGCGGCGCGTCCACTCGCTCAAGCTCGACGGCGAGCATCTGGGCATTCCGCTCAAGTACAACGGGCCGCCCGAATGGGTCGCCTGGAACGACGTGATCGTGATCTCCTGCGGTGCGTTTCAGACCGAAACGACGCGAACAATCGAGACACAGACCCAACTGCTCGACGGCGCAATCGTGCGCGACGAGCGGGTGCAGGTCGATCTGACGCGCGAAATCGCCGCCGATTTGCTGGCAGTCTCACTGGCCGACCGGACACGGCTTTTGCACGTGCGGCTCAACAGTCACGGGTTCAACTATGCGCTCACGCTAGGAAGCACGGTCCACGAAAGCTGGCGCGAGAAGTTCGCCCTGCTCGTCGCCAAGCTGGGCCTGCGGGCCGAGCGGGCCGTGGTCAGTCCACAGACTGAGGCGCTGCTGGCCGCGGGCATGATGCCGCAGAACTGCTCGATCAACTGCTATTTCGACTCGGACGAGGAGTTCACCGCATACAACCGTTGGCTGGTCGCCCGCGCCAGGGCCGGACAAATATGACCAATCCCTATCAATCGCCGTCGGTCGTGCAAGGCTCGACCTGGACCGCGACCGATTTGTCGCAGCTTGCGCCGCTCCGCAGCCAGATTCGCGTGTTGCGAATCATCGTCTTCTCGCTGGCGGCGGGCGTCGTAGGGTTCGGCGTGTTTGCGATCGTCCAAAATGCCAGCCGGCCGCAAGCCTTCGCAGGCAAACTGGACTTTCCGGGCATCATCGTGGTCGGCATGGGCCTGTTCCTTGGGCTGCAAGGGCTCATCTTGCCGGGCATCCTATTCCGGTTCGTCAAGCCGAATCCCGCCATGGCCAGCCAGTTTGCCGCCCACAGTCCAGATGTCGCCCACGTGCTGATGATTCAAAATCGCATTCAAACGGCGACGATCGTCGGCTGTGCACTGTTTGAAGGGGGCGCGTTCGCGAACCTGTTCTGGTACCTGACTACGGCGGAGCTGCTGCACCTGGTGATGGCTGGCCTCTTACTACTGGGCATCTTGGTCCGCTTTCCTCTACCCGGAGCATGCGAGCGGCGGATCGAGGATGAGCTGCGGCGGGAGCGCGAAGAGGCGAGTATCAAGCGGTAGCGACGTGCCAACTGCTGCACTATTCCTTTGCGAGGCCGCGAAAGATCCGATAGCCCAGAGGATTTCGCGTCGAGGTGAACTCGCCATCGCTCTTCTCGGCCAATGCCGCCAGCGCCGTTTGGAACTTCGCATCGACGTCGTCCGCGAAATGGACGAGCAGGGCCTCTGGCGTCATCGGCGGCTTGGGCGAGCCCCATTCGGCCAGCCGTTGATGCGAAACGATGATGTGTTCCAGACGGAGCAGCGTTTCGGGATCGAGCGGATGCTTGGCGGCAGCGGCGCGCACCAGGTCGCGGCCGAGCAGGATGTGACCGACGAGTTCGCCGGCCGCGGTGTATTCGGCTCCGGCTGGCGTGAGCTTCATCTCCTGCACCTTGCCAATGTCGTGCAGGATCGCGCCCGCCACGACCAGGTCGCGCGACAGCGGCGGATCAAGCTCGGGATAGTCGCGGCCATATTTGTCGGCCAGGAACACGGCATTCCGCGTCACGCTGACCACGTGTTCGAGCCAGCCGCCGACGATTGCGTGATGGTTCCGCCGGGCTGCCGGCAGGGTCAACAAGATTTCGCGATGCTGCTCGAGAAGGCTGGTGGCCAGCGCGGCCAGCGCCGGCTCGCGGATCTCGCGGCGGGCCAGCTCGACCAGCTCGGCAAAGAGCTTCGCCGGATCGAACTTCGTCCGCGGCAGGAACATCGTCTCGTCGAAGCCGTCGGCCTTATCCTCGGCGGCGATGGGGCGAATCTTGCGGATGTCGAGCTGCGGGCCGTACTTGGTCTCGGTGTAGATCGCCCGCACCTTAAAGAACTGTCCCGGCAGCCACTGCTCGCGGCAGGACTCGAAGTGGACAGAGTCGCGCCAGATCGGAAACGACACCTCCCGGCCGGCGTCGCGAAACGTCACCCGAAAAAACGGCTTGCCGTCGCGCGTTGTGCCGTCGGTTTTCGCCGCCAACAGCACGAACAGATCGGCCTCTTGGCCTTCGACCATCTCGGAAAGTGGCACCAGTTTCGGCATCGTGAGGTTCCCAGCTCAGCAGTGTTCCCGATTACCCACGGCTATGCAATGGCTCCGCTCGCGCGGCTCAAGTTACAAGATACTGGACTCCGCCCTTTCCACTTTCTCCCCTCTCCAATTCGTCTCGGCCCGCTTCAGCCGGCGCCCTGGCGCGAACGCTTGACGCTGGAATTCCAGGGCTTTAGCGTGGTGCGCAGCGACACTGACCGGGGCAGCCCTGGGAAAGGACTTCTCGTACTTCAATCGGAGAATCACATGGCCAGGAAAATCAAGATCACTATCGTCAAGAATTGCCATATGTCGGGCACCGACCACTACTGCATTTCAGGCGGCAGTTCGACGTGCTACATCATCAAGCAGGTCGCTTCGCAGCGCGTCGCGCCAACCAAGGACTTGACGTTGTGCGTGTCGGGCGCACGGGTCGCATGCTACCCCACGCCGTCCAAGAAGCCCAGGAAGGCACGCAGCGCCGCGAAAAAGGCAGGCCGGAAAAGGTGAAGGCTAGAGAGGAGAGTTAGGAGGGGAAGTGTCGGCTGCCACCTCAGCAACGAGCAGCAACTTGAAGCATGACGTCACTCCGGAAACTCTCTCTGGTTGCGCGTCAGTTTCCGCTCAAAGTTCTCGCGCCCGATGTAGAGCCGGGCGCGAGAATTGGCGGCCGAGAGTTCGACGAAGGACTTTTGCAGGTTCTCGCGCCGCTCGGCGGTCAGCGGATGCGTGCGCAGGAAGGCCGGCATGAAGTTCGGGGCGTTCTTCCCGTTGGCTTCGAACGTGTCGTAGATCCTCAGCACGGCTCGCGGGTCGTAACCGAGGGCAAATGCCCACTGAATGCCGTCGCGGTCCGCGTCCAATTCCTCCTCCGGGCCAAACGGGCGCGAAAAGAGCCGCGGCATCAGGCTCATCATCTGCATCATCTTGTCGGGCGTGGCGGCCTTGCCCGGCTGGAATGACTCCTGGGCCAATTTCCATTGCCTGGTGCGGCGAAGCAAATGCCCGCGGTCGAGGTGGGCCAGTTCGTGGCCGGCGGCGGCAACCAGGGCCGCTTCGCAACCGGCTGCCTCGATGAGCGCCCGTGAGAAGAGCACTTGCCCGCCGGGCAGCGAATAGGCGTCTGGGTCGTTCGACTCGATCAGATAGACGTGCAGTTTGCGATAGCGGGCAGCTTGGGTCATCTGCGGCCGGAGCAGTTCAACCAGCCGGGACAAATAATCGACTTCCTTGCCTCGGGTCACCAGTTCGCTCCGCCGCGCGGCGAGTTGCTGCTTGAGGGCATCAAGGGCCTGCTTGCCGAGTTTGGATTCCTCCTCGAAAGTCACTTCCACCTTGGCCAGCGCCTCGTCGCTGGCGTCGCCGGCGCCCCCCTTGCCGAAGAACTGGTCGAACATCTTCTGCGGGTCGAAACTGGGCAGCTCGCCCGGCTTGGCGGGATCGAAACCGGGAAATCCAGGGAAGCCCGGCAATTTGGCCGGATCAATCTGTTGCACCCGGACTTGTGCGGCGAGCGGCGCGGGTACGGCCAATGCCAGCAGGGCAAGCAAGCAGGTTGCCAGCGGGATGGTCTGCGTGGACATACGCGGCTCGATCGGAGAATTGCCCCACTGGCGGATTATAGTCCGTTGCAAACTAGTAGTCACACTCCGTGTGCCGTCCCACTACCACGGTACAAGGAGCGTGCCTACTACAACTGACGTTGGCCAGCGACCGCCCCATGCGCTACCATATTGGCCGCCAAGGAGGGCGGGAATGAACATCGGCGTACTGCTGCCCAACTGGGTCGGCGACGTGGTGATGGCCACGCCGACCCTGCGCGCCCTCCGCCGCCAATTTCCGCGGGCCACGATCACCGGCATCGCGCGGCCTTACCTGCTGCCGCTCTTGGCAGGAACCGATTGGCTGTCGCACACGATTGCCTGGGAGCATCACGGCCGCGGGTGGATCGGTCGCACTTGGAAGCTCGTCCGCCAACTTCGCCGCGAGCGGCTCGATACCGTGGTGGTTCTGCGAAACTCGGGATTCGCCGCCGGTATTGTCCGCCTCTGCCGGGCCCGGCAAGTGGTCGGCTATGCCCGCCGCGCCAGTCGCTTGTTCCTCACGACGGCGCTCGCCGCGCCGCGCGAAGGGGGCCACTTCACGCCCATTTCCGCCGTCGATTACTATCTCGAGTTGGCCTACGCCTTGGGATGTCCCAATGAGCCGCGGCAACTGGAGCTGCCCATCACTGCGGACGACCAAGCCGCGGCCGATGCGGTCTGGCAATCGCTCCGGCTGCCCGATTCCGACGAAGTCGTGCTGCTCAACATCGGCGGGGCCTACGGCAACGCCAAGCATTGGCCGCGCGAGCATTCGATCGAGCTGGCCCGCCGCCTGGCCGGCGACTTGGGCCTGACCGTGCTGATCCTCTGTGGACCAGGTGAACGAGCCGATGCCGCTTCGCTGGCCGCTGCCGCCGATCATCCGCGCGTGCACAGCCTCGCCGAGGAGGATGTCCGATTCGGCCCGACCAAGGCCATCATCCAGCGCGCCCGCCTGCTCGTTTCGACAGACAGCGGTCCGCGGCACATTGCGGCTGCGGTCGGCACGCCGACGATCACCCTCTTTGGGCCGATCGACCCGCGGTGGAGCGAAAACTACCAGCCGGATGCCATCCACTTGCGCCTTCCGCTTGAATGTTCGCCCTGTGGCCGCCGCATTTGCCCGTTGGGCCACCACCGCTGCATGCGCGACCTCACACCGGAGCTGGTCCTCGCGGCGGTCGAGCGACGGTTGCGCACCCTACCAATCCCGGCAGCCGCCTAGTACGTATCCTCCTGAACCCTGAACCCTCATCCCTGAACCCACGGCTCGACCGGAGCCTCGCCGTCCCAACCAAACACCACATACACCAAACACCGGAACCAGGTTTGGTCCCGGCTAAGAACATCGAACGATGCCCAAACTCACCGTCCTCATTCCCTGCAAAGACGAACGCCGGCACATCCGTGAGTGCATCGAGTCAGTCCGCGGGCTGGCTGACGAAACTCTCGTGGCCGATTCCGGCTCGACCGACGGCACGCTCGCAATCGCTGAGCAGCTCGGGTGCCGAGTGATCGAGAGGAACTATGTCAACTCGGCCGACTTCAAAAATTGGGCCATCCCGCAGGCCCGCTATGAATGGATACTAGTCGTCGATGCGGACGAGCGGGTCACCCCCGGTCTGGCGGCCGAAATCCGCGGCCTACTCGCCACCGAGCCGCGGCAGGACGCCTTCGAGCTCAAGCGCGACCTGTTCTTTCTGGGGCGCCGGATCAATCACTGCGGCGTGAGCAACAACTACCTGGTGCGGCTCTTTCGCCGCGACGAGTGCCGTTATCAGCCGCGACGCGTGCATGCCGACGTGGTCGTGCCGAGTGGAAGGATCGGCCGCCTGTCCGCACGGATGCTGCACTACTCGGCGCTGGACATCGATCACTTTCTCGCCAAGCAAGAGCGTTACAGCACTTGGGCCGCGCTCGACGCCTACGAGGCAGGCAAGCGCATCTCGCTCGTCAAGATGCTCGTGCACACGCCGCTGCGATTCGCTCAGCTCTATTTGTTTCGTGGCGGCTGGCTCGACGGCCGGGCGGGGCTGGTCGTCTGCGGCATCATGGCCTACTACACGTTTCTCAAGGATGCCAAGCTGTGGGCCTTATGGAACGGCAAGACCGACAAAGGACCGCCGTCAGTCCCAGTGGCTGAGCCGCCCGTGCGCTATAAGTCGGCGGCGTAGTGACTCGCCCTATCCCTTCCGCTGGGCGCGGGCCGATTGCATGATCCGGGCAATGGTGTCGTCCACCACGGCCGTCGTCCGCTCGCGGATTTCTGCCTCGCTCACTGGCGCCGGTCCCCACAGCCCGCGATAGATGCCGCCGCTGCCCCACAAGGCGAATACAATGCCCGAGGTGCCAAACATTGCCACCACGATGGCAAAGTAGGTCCAAGTCGTGCCATAGTCGGGCGCGTATTGAAACTCGAATGGCAGCAGCTTGCCTTGGTGTACTTCCTCAAACTCATCCTGGATCGCGGCGAATTCATTCTTGTTGTCTTCGGTCTTGGGAAGCAGAATCTCGCCTGAAATGACGTTCCCGGCGAAGGCCGCCGGCACGACGGCGATCAGCCAATGGTCGCCGGCCGGCAAGAGGATGTACTTCGCAACAATGACCTTGTTGCCCCGCTTATTGATCTCTTCGATCTTGTGCTTCGTGTCGAACGCCTTCTCATACTTCAGCTCGACCCACGTGCTGGGGAGCTGCTGGGGACGCTCGATATTGGCGAGATCGGCCAGCGCGACCGCGGTCGGCCCCTTTCGGGCTGTCCAGAAATGGTGCTGCCACAGGCACCAAACGACGAGGGAGCCGCACACGATCACGAGCCCAAACAGGGCCAGTCCAGCGCCTTGCGCGAGGGCGCTGTGGTTTTTGATGCGCAACATCCTCATTCTCCCCATGGGTGGCATGTCTGCCCGACTTTGCAAGCCTAGCTCACGGCTAATTGGCGTTTGCTCCTCTTACCGCTCCCAAACGTGAGAGTTCGTCGGCCCCGGCGGATCGAAGATGCCGGTTATATCGCGTGGAGGGGGCGCCCGCTGGGCATTTCTGCTCTTCAGTCGCCGCAACGGTTGCCCCCGTCGCTACAACCGGGCGGCACATACCGGTCGAAGTCCGCGGCGAGCGAGCGGTCGATAACTCCGAAGCAGCCTGGCGAAGCCGACAACGATTCGGCAAGGGACTCGCCAGCTGCCGGCGCAACGAGGCATACCATGCGCTATCGCGAACCACTCGAATTCCTGGCGCTGTTCGCCGTGGCCGGGCTGATCCTCGCCGCGAATTCCCAGCTTGGCCCGGACTTTCGCGTTGCCCTTTCGGCCATCGTCGCCGCCTGGGCGGCCTGCAAGACGGCGTATTACTTCGCCGAAACGCTGCGTCACCTGATCGACGCCACCGCGACCGACCAGGCTTATCACGCCTTCCTGCTCTTAATCGCCTACAACATGGCCCAGATTACGCTGTCATACGCGATCGACTTCTACTGCTTGTACCTCATCGACCCAGGGAACATCAGCGGCATCGATTCCAGTCTGGGCGGTGCGGCTCTCATGTTCGAGTGCTTCTACTTCAGCGTGCTCAACTTCTCGTTCTTCGGCTACGGCGACATCATTCCGGCCCGCATTCCAGGAAAGATCGTGATGCTGCTGGAAGTAGTGACCGCCTTCTCGACGGTGATCTTTCTGCTATCCGACTTTGTGAGCATGAAGGAATCGATGCGGAAGAAGCGTTGAGGCCCGCCGCCAATCCGGCGTGCGTTCAATCGGCCTCATAGAACTCCAGGTAGGCGACTTTCGGCTCGCCCCCTTCATCGACGACGACTGCGTCGGCGTGGAAACTGCGGACGATCTCGTCGTTTTCAATCTCCAGCACGAACTTGATCTGCGCAACGCCGAGCAGCTGAGCGTACTTGATGTTCTTGGGCATCCCGTCCCATTCGCCGAACTCGTCCGCCGCCGGCATCCAAGGCTCGACCTCGACCTTCACGGGCCGGGCCCCCTCGCTTTGAAGCTGCCACTGATTTTTGACGTCGGCGGTAAACTGCTCCTCGGTCTGGCGGCTTTTGAGCTGCGCCGAGCTTAGGGTATAGGCCGCCGCGTGATCCCCTTTACTTAGAGCATCGCCGAGTTGCTGCCCGACCTTTCTGATGCCGGGCTCATTCTTGACCGGCAGCGGGGCGTCCCCCTCGAGCACGACCCGCACAAGATCGCCGCAGCCGGCCAGGCCCACGGAAATGCATAGGAAGACGAACCAGAGCGCCGCAGTGGGGAGGTGGAGGGTCATCTGAGGCATCCTGTGAATTGCTGTATCGTCGGTCAGTCGCCGGCCACAATCAACGCCGCTCGCAAGATTTTGATCTATCCTTGTTACGATTGATTTTGGCCAACAGCGGGCATACGTTACAGCGCCGCGGGTCGCACAACCGAGAACAAACTGGCGGGAAGGAACATCCTATGTTGGAACTAGCAATGGCTGTTTGGGGCGTTATCGTCCTGTTCACGGGGCGGCTCAAGGTTTCGAGCACCAAGGTGGTCGAGGGGACCGCCGCTCGGCTACTGGGACTACTCATGCTGGCGCCTCTGCCGATCGCTTTCATGGTCGGCATCGCCGTCGGAATTTGGGCGGGCGCGAATGGCCGCGCCATGGACGATATCCGAATGCCCCTCCTGGCTTCCGAGGTTGGCATCGTGATCATCACCGCCATCATCGTCTTCAGCATCGCGCACGCCATCGGCAAGCCGCCGGGTCAGCAGCAGCTTCCGCTGTCGTGGCAGCCGAACCAGTATCCGCCGAACCAGTATCCGCCGCCCGGACCGCCGGCTGATCCCAACAATCCCTATCATCCGCCGCGATTCTAGGAAGCTCTTTGCCTCATTTCGGCTTCCTGAGCCAGCCGATTCAGCCTGCGCCTCGCCGCAGCACGATCCGCTGACAGTGGCCCAGCGCGGGGACGATCGCTTGACGATCGTGCTCGTCCCAGAGACTGACCGACCAACCACGATCCTCGGCCAGCCGCAAAAACTCGGCCGCCGGTCCGCGGCCGGCATCGCCAAACCAGGCTTCGCCACCGGGCGAAAGCATTCGCTCGACGGTTGTCAGGAGCGGCGGAAGGTTCGTCCGATCGTACGTCACGTCTGCGGCCACGATCAGCGGAAACTGCTGGTCCGGCGGCTCGCGCCAGTCGAATACCAGCCCTCTCGCGCCTGGTAGGCCGTTACGGGCTGCATTCTCCAGGGCGAGCTCGACCGCCTGCGGTACGTAATCGCTGAACGTCACTTCAAAACCGGCCGCTAGCGCTGCCAGCCCGGCCAGTCCACTACCGCAGCCGAGTTCGAGGCATGTGGACTTTGAATTAGTCTGTCGCAGAACAATCTCCGCCAAATACGTTGCCGCGGGCCAGAGCTTGGCCCAGTAGGGATCAGCCAGGTGCGGCTGCGACGTGTCGGCCGGCTCGACGAGGTGATTGAGGAACGCGTCGGGATCGGCTGGCGTGAGCAGGCGAAACGTGTGCGGCCCGACCGTCACTTCCCGCTCGGTCCAGCCGCCGGGGATCGGAAGGCTGGTGATTGATGATTTGTCGGAAGGCGACTTCGCCGCGTGACTGTCGCCAGCAAGGTCCGTTTCGATAGGGCCAAACCGCTGCACGCCATTACTCCGGCAGCTTTTTGAGTTCCACCTTGCGAAACTCGATGGGGTGACTCTCTGACTGCAGCGAGATCGTGCCGCCGCTGAGCTGCTTGGTCCCAGCCTTGGCGATCAGCTCCTTGGCGTGCGCGTCGCGGTCGTCGAGTTGCGGCTGGTTGTATTCCAGGACCGTCTTGCCGCCAATGATGTGCTTCATGACCTTATTGCCGTGGACCTCCACCTCGACCGTAACCCATTGATCGCCGTGATAGGTCTCGGACGTCGAGTTGGTGCAGTGCCGCGTGATGAGTTCGCTTTGCATCACAACGTTAGTCCCCGGCGTGCAGAGATTCGCCGTGGTCCGCTTGCCGCTCCCCGATCCGCCGAGCAACTGGACCTCGATCGACGCAGGAAAATCCTGGTCCTTGGACATGGTCTTCGGCGACTCGCCGTGTAGCATCGCCCCACTGTTGCGGATTGCCCAGCCGGGCCCGCCAGGGCACTGCTCGCCGACGAAGCGATACTCGACCCGCAAAAGGTAATTTGAGAACGGCTCGTTGTAAAACAAGTGGCCGAAACGCTCGCCGAAGGTGGGATACTTCTCCTTGTCATAGACGACTTTGAGCAGGGAGTCTTCGACGCGGAAGGTGTTGCCGTAATTGTCGCCCAGCTCGCTGTAGCGAATCTTGGGCGTCCAGCCGTCGAGATTCTTTCCGTTGAAGAGCTGAATCCACTCGCCGTCGGGCTTATCCTCGGCCAGAGCGGCGGAAGCGGTTACGACGAGCACGACAACACATATTAGCGAGCGAAGCATGATGAGTTTCCGGCGAAGGGGAGGGCTGCGAAACGGGCGCTAGTTGACCATGATGGTAGCGTGATTCAGCATGTGGGGTCCAGCATTGGAGAGCAATCATGGCGCGGAAATGGTGCTCGTTAATGACCCTGATCTTCGTCGCACTTGCGCAATCGCTCCCGGCCGCGGCCGCTGAGCCGGCCGACCTTGTTCTCCGCGGCGGCAAGGTCGTGACGATGGACCTGAATAGGGCCGTTGCCGAAGCGGTGGCCATCACGGGCGATCGAATCGTCGCCGTGGACACAGTCGCGGCGATTGCTCCGCGAATCGGTCCGACTACGAAAGTCCTTGATGTTACGGGCAAGTTCGTGATGCCCGGATTCATCGAAGGACACGGACACTTCCTGTCGCTGGGCGAGCAAAAACTCAAGCTCGACCTGACCGACGCGACGACCTGGGAGGAAGTGGTCGCCGCCGTTGCCAAGGCCACCGAAAAGACTCCGCGCGGCAAATGGATCGAAGGCCGCGGCTGGCACCAAGGGAAATGGAGAAAGGTTCCCGAGCCGAATGTGGAAGGCTACCCGGTTGCCGATGCCCTGAGCCGCGTTTCGCCCGACCATCCGGTCGTCCTCTCGCACGGCACGGGGCACATGTGCCTGGCCAATGCCAGAGCGATGGAGCTGGCGGGCGTGACGGCCTCGACCAAGCCGCCGGCTGGAGGCGAAATCTTGCATGACGCGAAGGGGCAACCGACGGGCGTCTTTCGCGAAGCGGCGATGGACCTGATCTATCGGGCGCTCGGCCGCGCCCAGCGGGAGAGATCGGCGGACGAGGTTCGCGACGAGCAGCTCGCCGCGATTCGGCTGGCGACCGAAGAGTGCTTGAAGCACGGCGTGACAAGTTTTCAAGACGCCGGCAGCTCCACGGCGGACGTCGATCTCTTCAAGGAGCTGGCGGACCGGGGCGAGCTGAAAGTCCGGCTGTGGGTCATGCTCAATGAGGGGAACGACGTGCTGGCTCGGAAGCTGGCGAGCTATCGGACGATTGACCACGGCAAAGGGCACCTGACCATCCGCGGGATCAAGCGGATGATCGACGGGGCTCTTGGCACACACGGGGCGTGGCTCCTGGCGCCCTACGACGATCTGCCCGGCAGCAGCGGGCTCAATACCCTGCCAATCGAAGAGCTGCGCAAGACTGCCGAGATGGCGATTCAGCACGACTACCAGCTTTGCGTTCACGCGATCGGCGACCGGGCCAATCGGGAGGTGCTCGATCTGATGGAAGAGGTGTTTCGCCGGCATCCGGAGAAGAAGGACCTCCGCTGGCGGATCGAGCACGCCCAGCACATTCATCCGGACGACATACCGCGGTTTGGCCAGCTCGGCGTCATCGCCTCGATGCAGGCCAATCACGCCACAAGCGACGGGCCGTTTGTCGTTCAGCGACTCGGCCAGCGGCGGGCCGCGGAAGGGGCCTATGCCTGGCGGCGGCTGTTGGACGCCAAGGCGGTCGTCATCAACGGCACGGACGTACCTGTCGAACGGGTTGATCCCATCGCCTGCTTCTATTCTGCCGTGACCCGCAAGATGGCCGACGGCGTGCCGTTCTTTCCCGAGCACGCGATGACTCGCGATGAGGCCCTCCGCAGCTACACGGCCTCCGCCGCGTGGGCGGCATTTGAGGAACAGAAAAAGGGGACGCTAACGCCGGGCAAGCTGGCCGACCTGGTCGTCCTATCGGACGATTTGCTTTCGGTCCCTGCGGATGAGATTTCCAAAGTCCGCGTCGAAATGACGATCGTTGGCGGTCAGATCGCTTACCAAGCGCCCGCTGCAACGCGTCAATAGCGGTGTCACGAGCGCCGTCGTTGCGCGGCGGCCAGTGCCGCCAAGACCTCCTCGTACACGCTTTTCCAGCGCGGATCCGATTTGAACCAAACGTACCTCTTATCCAGGACCTTGATGTCGTCGGAGCTGTAGTCGGACTGTTCGGGGCTGTTTTCGAGCGAGAGTGCCTTTTTGCGGTAGGATAGCAACCTCGAGACCGTGAGTTGGCGAAGCCGCTGGCGCGACAGAATCGTAAGTCGCCGAGGTGGTCGCATGATGTGACTCAGTTGACGTGCCCGCCCGTGGCTTCGCGGAAGCAATCGTCGAAGAGCAACTGCCATTCGACGCGGGCAATCTCGCGCGCCAATCGCTCGGCCCGCGAGCGGCCATGGGCGATCGACTCGCATAGATCGACGAAGGCGAGAGAATCCCAACCCGACGCAGTTAGTAGAAAAAGAGCAGACCTGTCCAATGCGGTGCGAAAGCGAGTGAACAGTTCTGGTGAAACTCGCCCGGCCTGTACGGCCGATTCGCGTTGGGCGAGTTCACGCACGGCGGCGGCCAGCGGCGCGTGAATCGGATGATTGGGCACTCGGCGAAACCAGTATTTCGCGTTGCCGTAGTCGGGCTCTCGGCGGTGCATGATGCCGTGCCAATAGCTTCCCTCGATCGTCTCGATCTCCTGGCTGAGCGCGTGCGATTCATCGAGGAAGTCATGCCACAACCAGAGCGCGGCATAGCAGCAGTTGGCCGCGGCTCGATCGACGACCTTCTGCCCGCCGAGGGTGCGATTCATTTGAAGCGCAGCGATCTTCGGACGTGCGGACTCGTTGGGAACGCCCGGTCCAAGTTCCGGCAGGCGGTCGCCGACGAGAAGATCGGCGATGGCGGGGCCGTATATCTTGGGATCGAACATCCTACGAAGCCCCGACCATTGTTCGGGGTGAGCTTGGGATCGACGCCCGCTCGCCCATCACCCTGACCACTGGTCAGGGCTTTTTCTCTTCGGGCTTCTTCTCTTCAGGCTTTTTCTCGTCGGCCTTTTTCTCTTCCGGCTTCTTCTCCGCTGCGGCGGCCGGTTTGGGTTCGGGGGGAGGGGGAAAGACCTCGGCCTTGCTGGCGAGGTTCCAGAGCTTGATCGCGTCGCTGTGGCTGCCGCTGGCCAGCAATGTGCCGTCGGGCGAGAAAGCCACGCACCAAACGGTGCTCTTGTACGGTCCGAGCGTCGCGATTTCCTTCTTCTCCTTGACGTCCCAGAGCTTGACGGTGCGATCGTGGCTGCTCGTAGCCAACAGCGCCCCATCGGGCGAAAAGGCCACGTCGGTCACCCAGTCCCTGTGTCCCGCAGCCGCCTTCTTCTCCTCAGGCTTGGGCTGCTCGGCGGCCGGCTTGTCTTCGGCAGCGGGCTTCTGCTCGGCAGCCGGCTTCTCCTCAGTCGCTGGCTTTTTCTCTTCGGCGGCCGGCTTCGCTTCGGCAGGAGGCAGCGTGGCTTGCTCCTTGCCTTCAGCATTCCACAACTTCACCTTTCGATCCGCCCCGCACGTGGCCAATAGCGAGCCATCCTTCGACCAGGCCACAGCCCAGACCGCGTCGCCGTGCCCCTCCAGCTTGGCCTTCTCCGTGCCGGCATTCCAATCCCAGAGCTTCGCGAACTTGTCGGTCGAGCAGGTCGCCAGCGTCGCGCCGTCGGGCGAGAAAGCCAGGTCATAGACGGCCGCGTCGTGGGCCTTCACGGTCTTGAGTTCCTTCAGCCCCTCCGTCTCCCAGAGGACGATGTTGCCGTCCTCGCCCGCCGTGGCGAAGTGCTTGGCGTCAGGCGCGAGCGCCACGCACCGGCACCACGACTTGTGCTTGTCGAGCGTTTGCTGCGGTTTCTTCTCGGCGACGTTCCAGAGGATGACCTTGCCGTCGTAACCGCTGGTGAGCAGCGTCTTCCCATCGGCCGACATGGCGACCGACCAGACGTTCGTCGGCTGGCCCTCGAAACTGGCCACCAGCGCGCCGGTCTTGGTATCCCACAGCTTCACGTCGCCGGCGCGGTACTGGAGGCTCTCGCCGCCGCCCGTCAAGAGCTGCGTGCTGTCGCCGCTAAACGCCAGCGACGTGACCCAGCGATTGTGCTTGGCAATGGCGGGGGGTTCTTGTGAAAGCGAGGAGGCAGCGAACGTCAGGCCAAGCCACAAGGCGAGCGTTGGTCGAATCATGTTGAAATTCCTCGGAGAGTTCAGAAATCTGTGAGCACTCTGCTATTGCCTATAGTACTTACTTCGCGCCTCCATCGGGATTGATGGCAACCAGAGATGCCAATCCGCGATTGTCGTGCGTTGGCCGCGTCACCACGAACAGGAATCGCCCATCCGATTCAGGAGATGTGAATGTTTCAGAATCGCCGGCCGGCCGCAGGCTCCAGCGCTCTTCGCCGGTGCCTCGATCGAGGGCATAGACGGTCCCCTCTCCCGCCGCGAAATAGACAGTGTCCTTGGTCAAGAGCGGATTGGAATAAATGGCTTTCCGGCGAGCGTCCCGCGCGGTGTCAAACTTCCAAAGTTGTTCGCCATCGGCTTGCTTGAGTCGGTACATACACCCATCGCACGAGGCAACATATATCGAGTCGTCGTCGAGCGTGCCAGCCGATTCGATCCTCCCTTTGGTCGCAAACGTCCATCGTTTGGCTCCCGTCAATTTGTCGAGACAATGAAGCGATTTGTCCTGGCTGCCCACAAAAATGCGATCCGCGCCCACCGCACACTCTCCGAAAATCCAACCGTCCGCCTGGTACGACCACAGGACTTTGCCCTTCGCCAGTTCCACGGCCACCAGTCGCGATTGATCGAATACGCTCTGATAGGCTCGCTCCTCGTCGAATGCCAGTCCAGTCGGTCGGGCCAACGTGCCGCTCATTCGCGCATCGTGGCCTGGATAGCCGGGACGATCGGCGGGTGCATCAGCCAGCAAGCTGGCTTTCCAGCGAAGGGCCCCTGTCTTGGCGTCCAAGGCGTGCAGGAATCCGTCGTAGCCTCCTGCGAGTACGAGATTTTTTGCCGCCAGCGCAATGCACCGTTCCACGCCATGCGTGATCGGGTAGTTCCAAACAAATGCACCCTCGGCACGAGACACGGCTGTGACTCCCCGCTCGGAGACAAAGTAGATCCGATCGGCATCGCAATTGGGTCGGCCATAGACGCGTTTACCGTGCTCATGATTCCAAATCACCCGCCCATCTTCGCACCGGCGAGCTTGGACCCATCCGTCTCCGGTTCCGACGACTACCATGTCACCTGCAACCAATGGATTGCTAATACTCGTTTGCGGTGAGCTGGCGCTCGAGGTCCAGGCTATAACCGGTTGTTTCGTCTCCTGGGCGATTCCCGCTGAGCCAAGTTCCACATTGAGGACAATGGTCAGGGCGAAGCAAAGCGATTTGTGCCACATACAAAACCTCCCAGCTCATGGTGGTTCACACTTTCAGATCTTCACGCCAAAAACGCCGAAAGCAAGCTGCACACCACGATTCCGTCGAAAGTCCCCGCTCCGCCGATCGAAAGCAGTCCGGCCGACAGCCGCTCGAATCGCCGCAGGTTGAGCAG
>Ga0065705_10001998_pt1 | contig 15672 bp, 12 predicted proteins | sample SwibulcommuniRL2_FD_59092 | JGI IMG/M metagenome (GOLD analysis project Ga0065705, IMG submission 59092) | Bulk soil microbial communities from switchgrass field near Rose Lake, East Lansing, Michigan, USA - RL2 Bulk Soil v2 (version 2) | ecosystem: Environmental > Terrestrial > Soil >...
CTCACTCGGGCGATCAAAAAAGCCCTGCCCGATCTGAAATTCGAGATCGGCCAGCACCCCAACGCCGCCGAAGTCGCCCCCCATCGCCTGCGCAGCCCGCTGGATATCTCCCGAGCCAATAAAGAACTCGGCTGGTCGCCAAAAATTTACCTCGAAGAAGGCATTGCGCGCCTATCTGCTTGGCTCGTTGCGCACAAACCAGATTTGCGACTGTAACGTCTCCTGATTTCGGAGGTGCACTTTGACCCGACAACCATGGCTTTGGAGTTTTGCTCGCCTAATCAACGTCTTTTGCTTGTCCCTTTGCGCGGCGGGGGCGTTCGCCGCCAGCCCGCCGATGTCGCCGGCGCAGATGGCTCTCTACCAGGGCGCCGACCGAGAAAAAATACTGGTCGAGGGAGCGAAGCGCGAAGGTCAATTCACGCTCTATACCTCCCACACCTGGTTTCGCACCTTCGTCAAAGAATTCGAGAAAAAATATCCGTTCGTCAAAGCTTCCGAGTGGCGCAACGATTCGAAGAACCTCATCCGAAAGGTGCTCGAAGAAACCAAATCCGGCCGTGTTCTGGTCGACGTCGTTGAAACCACCGCCGATGGCATGGGGATCTTGAAGCGCGAGGGGCTGTTTCAAGAGTATTTTTCTCCGGAGGCGCGATTCTATCCGAACGACCTCAAGCCGAGAGGAAAAAACGGTTTCTTTTATCTGCCCAATCGCGAAACGTATAACAGCCTCGGATTCAACACCAAACTGATTCCGCCGGCCGCCGCGCCGCGCACCCTCAAGGACCTGCTCGATCCCAAATGGAAAGGCAAAATGGCCATCACCAGCACATCGACCGGGGTGCGCTGGATTGGCAACGCGCTGGAGACCCAGGGACGCGAGTATCTCGACAAAATGTCGGAGCAGGAGATCAGCGTCCAGGACATGGCGCCGGCGGCTTTGATCAATCTCGTCGGTTCCGGTGAGATAGCTTTGTCCCCGACGATTTTTGACGCCAATGTGACGATCGCCAGGCAGAAAGGCTCGCCGGTGGAGTGGCGTCCGCTCGAACCGGTGGTCACCACCGTTGGTTCCGCCGCGCTGATGGCGAAGGCGGCAAACGCGCATACCGCCCTCCTGTTCATCGACTATCTCCTGTCCAAGGAAGGCCAGCAACTGATCATGAAAGGCGGGCTCTGGTCGCCGCGCGAGGACGTCGGCTCGGTGGATCAAAAGTTCAAAAAGAGTTATTTGGACGAGAAGTACACGCTCGAAGAGATCGAAGCGAAATACGCCCAGTGGGAAAATTTGCTGCGCCAACTGTTTATTCGAAAACGTTAGATTTATTTGCGCGTGGATGAAATATGTCTTGCCTTGAAAAAAGTTTCAATTATCCAGCGCGAAGCCGCGTATTAATTTACCCTCTCCACCACGTCTGCGTGGGGGAGAGGGCGAGGGTGAGGGGGCGAGGATGAAATCGCTCGTCTGCACTGAAGGCGAGGAATTAATGATGCGCCCACGTGTTTCCAACGGAGGCAATTTCATGTCTAAGATGCGCGCTGCCCGTATATCGGCAACCCTTTTTGCGCTGGCATTCTGCGTCACCACGGCTAGTGAAGCCTTCGCCGCCGCAGCGCCGATGTCGATTCCCCAACTGGCGCTCTATCAAGGCGCGGATCGGGAGAAGATTTTGATCGAGGGCGCCAGGCGCGAAGGCCAGGTCGCTTTCTACAACTCGCACACTTGGTTTCGCACTTTCGTCAAAGACTTCGAGAAAAAATATCCGTTTGTCAAAGTCGCCGAATGGCGCAACGATTCCAAGAACGTGATTCGCAGAGTCATGGAGGAATTCAAGTCCGGCCGATTTCTTGTCGACGTGATCGAAACCACGCCGGAGGTCATGGGCCTGATGAAAAACGACGGCGTCTTTTTGGAATTTTTTACGCCNGAAGCGCGCAGCTACCCGGACGACGTCAAGGCCANGGGCAAGAACGGACTCTACTATCTGGGCGACCGGGAAACCTACAACAGCCTGGGCTTCAACACAAAATTGATCGCCGCGGCCGAAGCGCCGCGCACGATGCGCGATCTGCTCGACCCGAAATGGAAGGGCAAAATGGCCATCGCCGGCACCTCCACGGGCGTGCGTTGGATCGGCAACGTGCTGGAGAACCAGGGCCGAGGTTTTCTCGACAAATTCGCCGAGCAGGAAGTGCGCGTGCAGGACATGGCGGCCGCCGCATTGGCCGGACTCGTCGTATCCGGCGAAGTGCCGCTGTCGCCGACCATCTTTGATGCCAACGTATCCGTCGCCAAACAAAAAGGCGCTCCGATCGAATGGCGGCCGCTGGAACCTGTGGTCACCACCGTCGGTTATTCCGGCATGACCGTCAAGCCGCCGAATCCCCACGCCGCCCTGCTATTCCTCGATTTTCTCCATTCCAAAGAAGGCCAGCTCGGGATCATGAAAGGCGGGCTGTGGTCGCCGCGCGAAGACATCGGCAGCACCGAGCAGAAATTCAAGAAAATTTATCTGGACGAAAAATATTCGGTCGAGGAACTGGAAGTAAAATTTTCCCAGTGGGAGGGTTTAATGCGCCAGCTTTTCATGCGAAAACGATAGGCGCGCCCACGGCGCAACAACCCAAAGGAGCTTTCTATGAAACCCCGTCCATTACCTTATCCAAACCGGATCTTATACAACGGCAAGATTCGGACCTTTACCAGCGAAACTTCCACTTGCGAAGCGCTTGCCTGCTCAGAGTCGCGAATCGTCGCCACCGGCAGCTCCGAGAACATTCGCCGTCTCGCCGGCCCGGATACGGAGATGATCGATCTCCAGGGCCGCACCGCCATTCCTGGGTTGACCGACACCCATGTTCACTTGTCCGAAAAAGGCACGGCGGAGATGGAGCTCGTCGACTGCCGGGATTTTTACGTCGACGTGAATTCCGTCTCCGATATCTTGCAGCGCCTCGCCAACGCTGCCGCGAAAGCGCCGAAGGGCTCGTGGATCGTGGCGCACGGCAGTCCGATGCAGGACTTTCGCATCGACGACAAGCGTTTTCCCGACAAGCATGATCTCGATCGCGCCGTGCCGGATCATCCAGTGTCCATTTCCTTCGGNGCGCACATAACNATCGGCAACACTCCTGCCNTAGCCGCGGCGAAAATCACCCGCGACACGCCCGACCCCGCCGGCGGTCANATCCGGCACGATGCGCAAACCGGCGAGCCCACCGGCGAATTGCACGAGCGCGCCCAGTTGATTCTGCGAAAAGTCGCGCCGGAATTTAATTATCTGCAATTAAAAGATGGAATTGCCTTCGCTCTGAATCAATGTCTGCAGCGCGGCGTAACCACGGTGCACGATATCGTGCGCTACGCCGAGCCCGTGCGCGCCTATCAAGAGCTTTACAAAGAAGGCCGCATGCACGCGCGGGTCAGCATCCTGCCGCGGGTGATCGAATCGATGATCGAGACCAAGAGCTTGACCCAACTCGGCTTGATCACCGGCTTCGGCAACGACTGGCTGCGCATCGGCGGCGTCAAGATGAGCATCGACGGCGGCATCACCGGCCGCAACGCTTGTTTCCATGAGCCCTACGAAAACGATGAGCACAACCACGGGATCATTCGCATCCAGCAGGACGAGCTGAATCACACGGTGCAGGTTTGCCATGACGCCGGCCTGCGCTGCTGCGTTCACGCCATCGGCGACAAGGCGTTCGACATGGCGCTCGACGCCTATGAAAACGCCATCGAACACTCGCCGCGCAAGGACCACCGCCACCGCATCGAGCATATGGGGAATTGGCTCGCCACTCCCAAGCTTATTCAACGCATGGTGCGTTCGAACATCGTCGCGATACCGAATATCGCGTTTGCCTACTATATCGGCGACGCGATTCTCGATTGCGTCGGCGAGAAGCGGCTGACCAAAGCATTCCCCTTCCACACACTCTTGAAAAACGGCGTGATCATCGCCGGCGGCTCCGACTCGCCGGGTTACTGGCCGGTCGATCCGCTGCGCGATATCGCCACCGCGGCGTCGCGCAAGATGCGCTGGGGCGAGGTCTGGGTGCCGGAAGAAAGGATCACCGTCGGCGAAGCCTTCGCCATGCATACGACCACCGCTTCCTGGGTCGGCTTCGAGGAAAACGACAAGGGCACGCTCGATGTCGGTAAGCTCGCCGACGTCGCCGTGCTGGCGGAAGATCCGTTCGCCATCGCGCCGGAAAAAATCAGAGAACTACAAGTCGAGATGACTCTGGTAGGCGGAGAAGTAAAGTATCAGGCCTAGCTGCTACTTAATTCTTGGCGACGCTGACGAAGGGACGGTGAGCCTGGCGCTCCGAGACTAGATTGATCTTCTTACGGCTCTTGTAGATGTGGATGCAGAGCTCTTCGATCGTCGTCAACGGCGACGGGCTGACGCCCCGATCGGCCTGAATCGGCTCCCACTGCACGGTGAGCGACTGAATCTTGTCCGATTGATCCTGCCAGCAAACCCGGATAAGGCGTCCGCGCGCGCGATCCACATAAGTTCCGGCGAGACGCAGAACCTCCGGCAGGCTGAGAAGATCCGGCGGGCCGGCGACGACCCGTCGCTTCTTGCGCCCTTCTCTGTCGAGCGCGCGAAGATCCTCCAATGTGTAATGCTTTTCGAAGTCCATCGCCATGGAAGTGCCGCGGTGCCACCCCTGCAGGATAAAGTCCTCGCCATGGGTTCTAACCTCGATCGCCTTCAGAGTCATTTCGCCGAGGCCCTGCCCAAGGCAGCGCAGCAGGGAGGAGTAACGCATTTTCGCCGCCGTCACTTCGGTTTTCGCGGCATTTGTAGCCATACGGCTGCAATCAGCAAGTAGAATGCCAGGGAAAACCGCTCCGGCATTCATGAATTTGGCGGAAATCGCCTCATCGATGTGCAAATTTGTCCGCCAGAGCAACAAACTCGGCGCTCCGCGGTCAGTAACTGAGTTGATTATTACTGTGGCGATAGGTCGCGTCTGGTCCGCGCCGCCGCCTGATGAAATCAGGCGGCGCGCACCTACAAACGCAAATGGCTAGAAGAGAATTCCGAAGACGCCGTCACTTAATCGCTAACGAATTTTCATCTCATTGGCGATGATCTTTTCATCCGGCCGCGCCTTCCAGATCACGTTGCGCGCGACGCCGTAGATCTCCGCGAGAGTGTAGAGCGGTACGAACGGAACATCTTCCATCAAGATGCGTCCGGCTTGATGCAAAATCGTAACGCGCTTTTTCGCATCGCCCGTCCGCTGCTCTTCGTCGACGAGCTTGTCGAACTCGGGATTTTTATACTGAATGCGCGGCGTGACGCCGGAGCGATAGTATTGATCGTAAACGGTATCCGCATCCGCCGCCGGCCGGCCAACGTAGTAAAAGCCCAGCTTGCCGCCATTGACGCCTTCCTTGCCCCAAAAAATTGCAAACTCCTGGGACACCAGCTCGGCCTTGATCCCCGCCTTCGCCAGTTGTTCGGCGATCACCTGGCATACTTCTCTGGCCTTGGGGTAGCGGTCCGGCGAGAAATAGAGCTTGACTTCGAGACCCTGCGGAAATCCGGCCTTGCCGAGCAGTTCTTTCGCTTTCGCCGGATCGTAGGGATAGCGCTTGATCTTCGGATCGAAACCGATGACGTTGGATCCCAGCGGCCCGTTCATTACATAGCCGTTGCCTTCGTAAATATGTTTGATGATCACCGCAGGATCCACGGCATAGTTGATCGCCTGTCGGACGAGTTTGTTATCCAGGGGCTTGTGCGTACAGTTCATCGCGAGAAAATACATGCGCACGCCTTCGGCCTTTTCACCGCGCACGCGCGGATGCTTTTCAAAACGAGACAACTCTTCCACCGGCACATTGTTGGCGACGTCGCCTTGCCCGGCTAGGAGTCCGGCTACCCGCCCCGCGTCTTCTTTGACCCGTCGCACGACAATTTCCTTGATCGCCGCCTTGTTTCCCCAATAGTTGTCGTTGCGGGTCAGCACCAAGTTTCCGTCGCGCTGCCAGCTGACGAAGCGATATGGGCCCGTTCCGACGGGCTTGCGCTCGCCCGGCTCGCCGCCCTGCGCTTCGGTGCCTGATTTCCCCAGTATGAAACGGTTCTGTAAGCGATCGAGAAAAATCGCGTTCGGCGCTTCGGTAACGAACGCGACTGTATGCTCGTCGATCGCTTGCATCTCCGTCAAGTCTCTAAAATTGTCCTTCTGCAAGCTCTGCTTGTCGTTCTTCATCCGGTTGATCGAATAGATAACGTCCTGGGCGGTGAAGGGCGACCCGTCGTGAAAGCGGATGTTTTTGCGCAGCTTGAACACCCACTTTTTCCCCTGGAATTCCCATGACTCGGCAAGCACGCCGAAATAGTCTCTTTTAGCGTAGTTGACCTCCACCAGCGGCTCGATCATGTTGTTCCAGATGCCGTAGTGGGGGCTCGAGCTGTGGGCATAGGGATGAAGCGTTTCAAGGCTGATGCTGCTGAGAATCGTCAGCCGCTCCCGCGACGCGGCATAACTCGTGCGCACGGCGGAATTGCCGAGCACGACGCCCAAGCTCGCGAGCGCTCCTTGTTTGAGAAAATCTCTGCGCTTGATGCCATGATTCCTTTTACTCATCCAACCCTCCAAACTGAACTTCCAATTTACGTGACGAGACGAGCTATCGACCTAGCGTGGCGTATCTGAAATTCGTTGAATCATTGCTACGGCGTTCGGGTCAAAAATCTCCCCTTCCCCTCTTTTCCAAAGAGGGGTGAGAATCATTCCCCCTTGGAAAAAGGGGATCAAGAAGGATTGGGGCGTGATTTCAGCCACTGCCATGTGCTCCATTTGTTAAACGAACTTTAGTTCCAGGACACTAGCGAATCTTCATATTAAAGGCGAGGACCTTTTCCTCCGGATGCGCTTTCCAGATCACGTTGCGCGCCACGCCGTAAATTTCCGCTAGAGTGTACAGGGGAACCAGCGCCGCCTCTTCCATCAGGATGCGGCCGATCTGTTGCAGCAGCACAACGCGCTTTTTTTCGTCGCCGGTCTTATGCTGTTCGTCGATCAGGCGGTCGACCTCGGCGTTTTGGAAACTCACGCGCTTGGTTCTTCCGGACCGGTAATATTGATCGTAGACGGTGTCCGCGTCGATGGCCGGCCGGCCAACATAGTAAAAGGCAATCTTCCCGCCGTTAACCCCGTCCGAACCCCAAAAAATGGCGAATTCCTGAGAGACAAGCTCGGTCTTTACGCCGGCTTTCGCGAGCTGATCGGCGACGACTTGGCAAACTTCCCTTGCTTTGGGATAGCGGTCCGGCGAAAAATGGAGTTTGACCTCCAGACCATTGCCGAAGCCGGCTTTGGCTAGAAGTTCCTTGGCTTTTTTCGGATCGTAGGGATAACGCTTGGTCTTGGGGTCGTAACCAATCACGTTGGTGCCCAGCGGTCCGTTCATGACATAACCGTTGCCTTCGTAGATATGCTTGATGATGACCGTCGGATCGACGGCGTAGTTGAAGGCCTGGCGCACAAGCTTGTTGTCGAACGGCTTGTGCGTGACGTTCATCGCCAAGAAATACATTCTCAGCCCTTCGACTTTTTCCGCGCGCACCCGCGGGTGCTTGTCCAGACGAGCCATCTCTTCCACCGGAACGTTGTTGACCACGTCGCCCTGTCCGGAGAGCAGGCCGGACATCCGCGCCGCATCCTCGCCGACTTTCTTCAACACGATTTCTTTAATGGCCGCCTTCGAGCCCCAATAGTCGTCATTGCGCGTCATGACCAGATTGCCGTCGCGTTGCCAGCTGACGAATTTGTAAGGTCCGGTGCCAATCGCGCGTTGATCCACGTCATCGCCGTATTTCTCCGCGGCGCTCTTGCTGACGATAAAGCGGTTTTGCAAACGATCGAGCATCACCGCGTTCGGCACCGCGGTCGTGAAAATCACCGTGTAATCGTCGGGGGCTTGTATTTCCGTCAGATCGTCGAAGTTGGATTTCTGCAGGCTGCGTTTGTCGTTTCTTATGCGATTGACCGAATGGACGACATCCTGCGCGGTAAACGGCGAGCCGTCGTGAAATCGTATGCCTTTTCTCAGGCGAAACACCCAGGTGTTGCCCTGAAACTTCCACGATTCGGCGAGCACGCCGTAATAGTCCTTGCGCGCGTAGTTGATCTCCACCAGCGGCTCGATCATGTGCTGCCAGATGCCATATTGCGGGCCGGAACTGTGGGCGTAGGGATGCAGAGTATCCAAACCGATGCTGCTCAAAATCATCAGCCGTTCTTTGGACGCCGACCAACCAAGCCGGGGCCACGCCGCGCCGGCAAACGCGCCCAGACCGGCGACCGCGCTTTGCTTTAGGAATGTCCTGCGCTTGATCCCATCCGAAGCCATCGTGTCCTCCAGATTGCTACCGTCGAGAATTTGCGCGGCTCGCGCAAATTATTTTACCGCCTGGACCCTAAATGTCCCGAACCAAACCGCAAACACGATTTCAGATCGGTTCACGGCCGGGGACGCGGAGGGGAAAACCAAACGTATAAACTCTGCCGCGCTGGGTATCTCCGCGGTAAATCCAGTTTCTTCTTTAGTCGCGGCTTACCCGGCCCAGGTTTAGCACTCGTCAAGCCTCCGGGTCTTGCGTGCCGGAGGCTCGTGTCCCAATCGACCACTCACTTGATCTTCATGTCCCAACCAAGCACTTTTTCATCCGGGCGCTTTTTCCACACGACATTTCTCGCCACACCGTAAATATCGGCGAGATTGTAAAGCGGGATAAACAGCGCTTCCTCCATAATGAATTTGCCGGCTTTTTGTAAAATCGCCACGCGTTTTTTTTGGTCCGCGGTCTTCTGCTGCTCTTCAACAAACTTATCGAGTTCCGGGTTGCTGTAATTTGTCCGTTTGGTCGTGGCGGTGCGAAAATACTGATCGTAGAGCGTGTCGGCGTCGGTGAGCGAGCCGCGGCCGATATAATAGAACGGCAATCTGCCGCCATTGACGCCTTGCTTGTCCCAAAACAATGCCCATTCCTGGGAGATCAACTCGACGCGGAAGCCGCCCTTGACCATCTGCGCGGCGACCACCTGACAAACTTCTCGGTCTTTCGGGTAACGGCCGGCGGAATAATACAGCTGGATGTCGCAACCGTTCGGGAAGCCGGCCTTGGCCAGTAGCTCCTTCGCCTTATTGGGATCATAGGGATAACGTTTCAGCTTGGGGTCCGCGCCGATGACGTTGGCGCCCACCGGGCCGTTGCACGAGTAGCCGATGCCGTCGAAAATGTTTCTCACGATCGCCGGCGCGTCGACGGAATAATTGGCTGCCTGGCGCACGAGCTTATTGTCCCACGGCTTGTGCGCCATGTTGAAGGCGAGAAAGAACATGCGCAGGCCCTCGACCTGGTCGATGCGCACGCGCGGATGTTTTTGCAACCGTGCCACTTCGTGCACGGGGACATTGTTGACGAAATCAGCCTGACCCGATTCTAGCGCAGCCAGGCGCGCCGCGTCCTCAGTGACTTTTTTAAAGACGACTTCTTTGATTGCCGCCTTGCCGCCCCAATACTCGTCGTTGCGCGTGAAAACCATATTGCCGCCGCGCTGGTAGCTGACGAATTTGTAGGCACCCGTGCCGATCGGATTTTCGTAGAGCTTGTCGCCGAACTTCTCTCCCGCGACTTTGCTCAGAATGAAACGATTCTCCAGACGGTCGAGAAAAATCGCCAGCGGCTGCTTGGTGACGAAGACGACGGTCTGGTCGTCAGGCGTTTGGACTTCAGTGACGTCCTTGAAATTGGGCGCCTGCAAGCTTCCGTTCTTTTCATCGCGCATTCTTTCAATCGAGAACGCAACGTCCTTCGAAGTCAGCGGCGCGCCGTTGTGAAACTTGACGCCCTTTCTAAGCTTGAAAGTCCATTTATTGCCCTGGAATTGCCAGGATTCGGCGAGCACGCCGACATAATCTTTCTTATCGTAGTCGAGCTCGATGAGCGGCTCCATCACATGCTGCCAATTGCCGTAGATCGGGCTCGAGCTGTGATTATAAGGATGAATGGAATCGGCGACGCTGCTGTGAAAAATCGTCACGCGATCCCGCGACGCCGCAGAGGCGCCGCGCAAGATCAGGGGCCCCACGGCTGCGCCCATGCCCAATGCCGCTGTGGTTTTCAAGAACCGCCTTCGGCTGATATTTGTCAAATTTGTCGCCATAAAAATCTCCGAGTTATTTCAGATGTCTTCCGGTCTCCTTGTCCCTTCGCTTTGCCCTATGCGCTATGCTCTCCGCTCCTTACCTCTGGCGCCGCAACTTGGGATCGAAAATGTCTCGCAACCCATCGCCCAGCAGGTTGATACCGAACACGGTAATAAAAATCGCCAGGCCGGGAAAAATCGTCAGCCACGGCGCGCGATTGATGTAACTTCGCCCCTCGCTCAACATCGAGCCCCAGGTTGGAATGTGCACCGGCACGCCGAGGCCGAGGAAACTCAAGCTCGCTTCCGTGATGATCACAATCGCCATGCCGAATGTTGCGATAACGGTGACACTCGCCAAGGTATTGGGCACCACATGGCGGAAGAGCACATACCAATCCTGGCCGCCGAGGGCCTTGGCCGCGGTGACAAAATCGCGTTCGCGGATCGACAAAACTTCGCCGCGCACCACCCGGCAATACTGCACCCACCGGCTCAGCATGAGCGCCATGATTAAGTTGCCGACTCCCTGGCCGAGAAAGGCCATGATCGCGATGGCGATGAGCAGGAATGGAAACGCGAGAAAAATCTCCGAGACCTTGCTGACGATTTCATCCGGGGTCCGACCGAAATATCCGGCGATGGCGCCGAGCGTGCAGCCGACAAGGCCGGCGAAGATGACTGTTGCCGCGCCCACCATCAGCGATATGCGCGAGCCGTAGATGATCCGGCTGAGCATGTCTCGGCCGAGATTGTCGGTGCCGAGCAAGTAAGCGGGTGAGCCGTTTTCCGTCCAGCGCGGCGGCCGCAAGCGGTCCTCCAACGTCTGCGCCTGGGGATCGCGCGGCGCGAGCAGCGGCGCTGCCACACCACAGATGCACAATACCAGCAAGATCGCCCCGCCGACCCAAATTTTTAGATAGCGCATCGACAACATCAGAATTTGATCCTCGGATCGATCGCACTATAGAGCAAATCGACCATCAAGTTCACGACAAAATAGGTGACGGCGAACATCAGGATCAACACCTGGGTGAGCTTATAGTCACGCGCTGAGATGGATTGAATCAACAGGTCGCCGATGCCCGGATAGGAAAACACCGTCTCGGTGATTACCGAACCGCTGAGCAAAGCGCCCAACTGAAGACCGAGAATGGTGATGATCGTAATCAGGGCATTGCGCAAAATGTGGTGCCAGATCACGGTCCTTTCGCTCAACCCCTTCGCCCGCGCGGTTGTCACATAATCCTGGCGCATCACTTCCAAGACGCTCGATCGCGATATTCGGGTGACGATGGCGGCAAGCGCCGAGCCCAACGTAACCGCCGGCATCAAAAGATGCTGCAGGGCGCTCCACAAAGCCGCGAAGTTTCCGGTCATGAGGCTGTCGAGGAGATAGAGCCCGGTAATCGATTTTATTTCAATGCCATACTCGATGCGTCCTGCGACTGGCAACAGGTTGAGTTGGCCGCCCAAAAAATAGATCAACATGATGCCGAGCCAAAAATTCGGCAGAGACACACCGATGAGCGCGACGCTCATGCCGGCATGATCGAGCAACGAGTTGTGCTTGATGGCCGAATAGACGCCCAGAGGCACCGCGATCATGATCGCGACACACAGACTGGCAAACGCGAGTTCGAGGGTGGCGGGCAATCGCTCGGCAACCAGCTTCATGACCGGTTCATTGAATTTGAGCGACCGGCCGAAGTCACCCGTGACCGCGCGCGTAAGAAAATCCCAATACTGCACCATCAGCGGTTGATCCAAACCCCATTCGTGCCGGGTGCGCTCGATGTCCGCGGGCGTGGCGTCATCGCCCAAGAGCAGTGACACCGGATCGCCCGGCGCGATATGCATGAGCAGAAAGATGAGAAAAGAGATGCCGATAAGGACGGGGATGGCCCCGACAAGCCTGCGACTGAGCGTATTCATGCGAAATGAAAACTCAGAGTGACTCTAAATCTCCGACGGCTCGCCATCGGCAATGTTTCACTGACCCAACTGCCCGAAGGATTGATCCAGGGCCTTGAGCGCCTGGTCGACCTGATCCTTGTTGACATTGAGCGGCGGCGCCACGCGTAGCACGTTGCCGTAGGTGCCGCCTTTACCGACGAGTAAGCCATTTTTCCTGGTCAGTTCCATGACCCGCTTGGTGTTTTCCACGTCGGGCTTTTTCTTTTCGCCGACGAGCTCCATGCCCTGCATGAGGCCCATGCCGCGGACATCGCCGATGATCGGGTACTTGTCTTTTAGCGCGATTAAACCTTGACGCAAGCGCTCGCCCATCACCCGGGCATTTTCCACCAGGTTGTCTTCCTCGACGACTTCGATGGTGGCGCGGGCAGCGGTGCAGGTTACGGGGTTGCCGCCGAAGGTGGAAATCGTGTTGCCCTGCATGCTATCGGCGACCTCGGGCGTCGCGATGGTTGCGCCGATGGGCACGCCGTTCGCCATGCCTTTGGCGAAAGTCATAATGTCGGGATCGACGCCCCAGTGCTCGATGCCGAACATCTTGCCGCCGGTGCGACCCCAACCGGTTTGCACCTCGTCGCAGATGAACAAACCGCCGTATTTTCTGATGATGCCGACGATTTCCTTGAAATATTCCTTAGGCGGCACGATGAAACCGCCGACGCCCTGAATCGGCTCGGCGAGAAACGCCGCAACCCGCCCCTGAGATGTCATCGTTTGAATCGCCTCTTCGGCGTCTTTGGCGCATTTCAAATCACAGCTCGGATAGGTCAGGCCGAAGGGGCAGCGATAGCAGTAGGCGTTGGCGATATGATGCACGCCGGGAACGACGTTGGGCATCAAGCGCCAGCTCGATTGCGCCGATAAGCTGAGCGCCAGATAGGACCGGCCGCTGTAACTATGCCGCAGCGTGATAATGTCCTGGCACTTGGTGTGGATCTGCGCGAGCAACACCGCCGTTTCGTTGGCTTCCGTGCCGCTGTTGGTAAAAAAAGACTTCTCCAATCGTCCGGGCGTGATTTGCGCGAGCTTCTCCGCCAAGCGCACCTGCGGCTCATTGGCGTAGAGCGTCGACATGTGCTGCACTTTGTGAGTTTGCTCATCGATGGCCTGGGTGACCTTGTCGTTGCAGTGGCCGACGCTGACCGTGAGAATGCCGCCGAAGAAGTCGAGAAACTCACGACCGTCGGCATCATAGACGTATTGATCCTTGGCGTGATCGACGACCAGTGGTTCGTCGTAATAAGTCGCGACACACGAGAAAAGATATTTTTTCTGCTTATCGAGTATTTCTTTTTTGTCCATCGTTCTAGAATGAATGCCCGGCGTTAATGGCGCCGCAAAAAATCAAGAATCGGCGGATGGCCTTTTTCCGGCATCTCGCGCAAATAGCCGTGCCGGCCGCCCTCGACGAGAAACAACTCGGCGTCCGGTATTTTTTCGGCGAGCACCCTGGCTGAATCGACGTGACTGCCCGTGCCACCCTCATGGGTGTCCTTGCTGCCGACAATGACCAGAGTCGGCGCCTTGATCTTATGGATCAGATGCGTGGTCTCGTGGCATTGCCGGGCGACGACGTGGCGCAGGTAACATTTTAACGGCGGCACCTCGTCGACAATCAGCTCCTGGTATTTCTTGACGACGTCCGGCCGCTCCTTCATGAACTGCTCGCTAAACATAAAACCCGGACCCCAATGATCGCTTTGATACTTCTCGTAACCCTTCTCGATTATTTCCAAGGCGGCATCCATGGGCACGCCGCGCGGATAATCTTCGAGCTTGTCGCTATATTTTCCCGAGCCCGGCCCGGAGAGCACCAGGGTGCGCACTTTTTCCGGATAATCCAAGGCAATCCACTGGCACACCCGCGCGCCCATCGAATGGCCCATCATGTGCGCTTTTTTTATACCGAGCGCGTCCATCAAGCCAACGCAGTCCTTGGCGAACAGCCGGGTGGTATAATGCATATCGGGCTTGTCGCTCCGGCCCAGGCCGCGATGATCATAAATCAAAACTTGATAATGCTTGGCAAACTCAGGCACTTGCGATACGCGCCAGGGAGCCAGGCTGATGCCCGTACCGGCAACCAGCACCAGCGGATCACCCTCGCCGTAAAGTTCGTAGTAGAGATTGACGTCGTCGACTTTGACTTTGCCGCTCTTGACCGGCCTAAGCTCTTCCAAGGTCCCCTCCCGGAGTATTCGGCGCATCCGCTTTGCCGCCAACGATTGGTGACGTGACGCTACCGAATCGCCCTATCCCTGTCAATATAATGAACTCGGATTGACAGCTCACCTTTACTGGGATAACCGAAGGCGTGAATCGCGGTAAGGATCCAAGGTTGGAGGAAACCATGTCGAGGATCGTATTATTTATCGCCGGTATGTTGCTTGTCGCGACGATGGGCTCCGATGCCGCCCGCGCCGCCACGGAAACCGCCGGGTCGGTGCTGGGCAAGCTCAACAAACTGCCCGCCGAACAGCGCCAGAAAATCCTGCTCGAAAAAGCCCGGACCGAAGGCGAAGTTTCGTTTTACAGCTCGCTCCAGGCGCAGCAGATCGAGCCCTTCATTCAAGTCTTTCGCAAGCGCTATCCGTTCATCAAAGTAAATCCCTATCGAGTTTCGGGCAACCGCCAGATCATCAAGATCCAAACCGAGATGAACGCGGGCAATCACCTGTTCGATGTGACCAATGGATCGGCGGAACAGGCCGCAGCCATCAAAAAAATCGGCGCCATCGATCCCTACAACTCGCCTCAACGCGACTTTTTCAACGTTCCGAATAAGGACAGGGAAGGATACTTCACCTCGCTCTACACGATCCCGATCGTGCTCGGCTACAACACCAACCTGGTCAAGCGCGCCGAGGCGCCGCGCACCTATGAAGACTTGTTGCAACCTAAATGGAAAGGCAACATGTTTCTCGATGACGAGGCCTACGAGTGGTTTGCCGTCCTGCTCAAACACATGGGCCGGGAGAAGGGCCTTCAATACATGCGCAACCTCGCCAAACAAGATTTAAGAATGGTGCGCGGCCGCACCGCCCAGAGCCAACTCTTATCCGCGGGTGAAAGGCCCCTCGCCATCGCTCTTTCGGGGCACACGGTTCTCGATCTCAAAGCGCGTGGCGCGCCGATCGATCATGTGATCCTCGATCCCTACTTCGCGCAAGCCAACAAACTCATGCTCGCCCGACACGCGCCCCACCCGCACGCCGCCGCGCTGTTCGTCGACTGGTCGCTCTCCGAAGAAGGCCAGAGCATAATCACGACCTTCGGCCGCGTCGTCGCACGCAAAGGTGTGAAGCAAAGATTTCCCGAGCTGGTGGAAAAGGACAGTTTTCTGGTCGATGTGGAGTTTATCGCTCCGATCCTCGATCAAAGCGGCAAGGAATTCAGTCAGATATTTTTGGGGCGCTGACAATCCAAGTTCTTGGCTGCTTGAACGATTCGAACGGCTTGATAAATTAGCAACGAAGGAGTTGATCGATCAAGATTTTCAAAGCACGCCGG
>Ga0065705_10002362_pt1 | contig 15668 bp, 15 predicted proteins | sample SwibulcommuniRL2_FD_59092 | JGI IMG/M metagenome (GOLD analysis project Ga0065705, IMG submission 59092) | Bulk soil microbial communities from switchgrass field near Rose Lake, East Lansing, Michigan, USA - RL2 Bulk Soil v2 (version 2) | ecosystem: Environmental > Terrestrial > Soil >...
CTCCAAGGCGTGGAGATCAACGATAAGCACATCGAGATCATCGTGCGCCAAATGTTGCGCAAAGTGAAGATCACCGATCCCGGCGATACCTCGCTGCTCTGGGGCGATCAGGTCGATAAACTCGACTTCGAGGAAGAGAACAAGAAAGTCGTGGAGAAAGGCGGCAAGCCTGCGGAGGCCGTTCCAGTGCTGCTCGGCATCACCAAGGCTTCTTTGGAAACTGACAGCTTTATTTCTGCGGCTTCGTTCCAGGACACGACCCGTGTTCTCACTGAAGCTGCTACGCTGGGTAAAATCGACCGGCTACGCGGCTTCAAGGAAAATGTGATCATGGGTCATTTGATTCCTGCTGGAACCGGCTTCCCGGAACACCGCCAGCTCAAGCTGGTCGAAAAAGGTGAACCGGTCGGCGCGCCTGTGATGGAAGAGGCCGAACCGCAACCTGCGGTCGGTTAGAAGCAATGGAGTAGTGGAGTAATGGAGTGATAGGCGACAACAAATCCTATTACTCCTTTACTCCACCACTCCAACACTCCAGTTAGTTCGCCGTGTCCATCGTCACTAAAACTGGCGACAAAGGCGAAACTTCGCTCATGTACGGGCGGCGAGTATCGAAAACCGACCCGCGAGTCGATACCTACGGTTGCGTCGATGAGCTAAACGCCGCCTTGGGACTGGCGAGGGCTTTGTCTCAAGACCCGTTCGTTTCCGATCAGATTCTCGCTGCACAGAAAGATCTTATCGTTGTGATGGGCGAACTGGCGACCGCGCGCGAAGATGTAGAGCGTTATCTCAAAGACAGCTTCCGGCTGACAACGGGCACGATGGTAGACCGTCTCGGTGGCGTCATAGTGGATATGGAAAAGGACAAGTCGCTTTATCCAAAAGACTGGGTGATCCCGGGTAAAAACCCGCCCTCCGCCGCTCTTGATCTCGCGCGCACGATCTGCCGCCGGGCTGAGCGTCGCGTGGTTTCGGTCGAGGATGCAAATCCAGAGATCTTGCGTTATCTCAATCGGCTTTCCGATCTTTGTTGGGTCCTCGCGCGCTGCGCGGAAAAGAATTCCCCCACGCAAGAACGGCCCTGATTACAGTTGCAAGTGATCGCTAAAAATTGGCAACGCTCCGGCAGCGATCTCTGTCTTATTCCGTTAGGTTCGAGCAATGAAGCCATTGCTCACTTTTTGTTGCGCCATCCTTGCAGTCGTCAATTTGTCTTTTGCTGAATCCTCCGACCAGCAAACAGCCGTTAACGCCGAATTGCTCAAAGAACTGAAAGCGCTTGAAGCAAAAGTCGCTTCGTTGGAAAAGCGCCTTGAGCGTTATGAAAATGGCGNTGTTCGAAGCGAAAGAACAGCGTNGGCCCACGCCACAACGAAATCGTCCGACAAGACAATNNTCACCTCGGCCGAGACCAATGCGGTCACGACCAGCGAAGAAGTCACTTCCTCATCGAGCAAGCCCCTTTTTGGACTTGGCTACCGCAGCCACGCTGTTTTGAGCATTGGCGCTTATGGCGAATTGAAATTCGGCGGCAACGAGCAGGAGTCGGGGGGATGGAAGAACGGATTTGATGCGCAACGCATTGTGCTACTGCCGACTTATCAAATCACCGATAACATCATCTTCAATGCCGAGATTGAGTTCGAGCACGGCGGCATTGCCGAAGACGCAGATGACAAGCTGACTGGCGCGATAGAGCTCGAACAAGCCTACGTCGACTTTCTGTTTAACGAGCACTTCAACTGGCGCTCGCCTGGTGTCGATGTTGTGCCTTTTGGCTTCATCAATCTTTTTCACGAGCCGACGCAGTTTTACAGCGTGAACCGGCCGGAGTTAGACAATGGACTGATCCCCACAACATGGTTTGAAGGCAGCACGAGTATCTACGGTAAGATCGTCAACAACCTGAACTATCAATTCCAAATCAACACAGGGTTGGAAGATATCGGTCAAAACGGCGGCGTCCCTGATGATGGCTCGCCTTACGAAGCCGGAATTAGTGGAACCGAAGCGCTCGATCTAGCTCGCACACCGATAGGCGACTTCAATCAAACCAAGAATGCGCCTGGCTTTGCGTTGCGTCTTAGTTACACGCCGCCATTTATCCCCGGCCTAAATGGAAGCTCGAGTGTTTTCTTTACCCCGAACGTCACGCCGCGCGGTGCATATGGCGATGAGGGGAATTCGTTAGGTCAGAACAGCGTGACGATGCTCGATACCGAGGTGCGTTACCGTGTGCCGAGAACCGGTTTAGAGCTTCGTGGTGAAGTGGTTGACGTGATCATCGGCACACCGCGCAATCTCCGCGCAAACAACGATGGTGATTCGGAAAATAATGTGGGTAAACATCTCTGGGGTTTCTCGCTGGAAGCGGCGTATCATATCGATCTTAGCGACTACATCCGCAACGGCTGGGAACTCGTGCCGTTTTATCGCTATACTTACGAGAATTTGCAGACTGGCGGATTTGCCGGAACTGATGAGAACTTGCCAACCGGTCAGGGTCAGCGACAATTTCACACTCTTGGCATGGCTCTGTTCCCGACGCCACAAGTCGTCTTGAAAGTGGACTACCAGTTCGCGCTCGATAACGCGCCGGACTCGCCACGCGCAGATCATCTCCTCGGGGCAGTCGGTTTCTTTTTCTAAGAGAGCCTCAGGCATCTTTGCATGACTCACATTCCTCGCTGGCTCCTGCCTGCCGCGATCAGCGTTACCGTTCCGCTGCCTTCCTATGCAGAGCAATACCTGACTGTTTTGGCGGCGCAGAAATTGTGCTTTCCGGAGTGCGATCAATTTGTCCCGGCGCATGTTAAGTTTACGCCCGCGCAGATCAAAGCGATCGAGGCGAATAGTGGACAGAAACAACTTTTGCGCGGCCAGGAAATCTGGCGTGCCATGCAAAATGGAAAACTTCGCGGGTTTTTTATTGTCGACTACGTCATCGGTAAACATCTCGTGATCGATTATGCGGTGGCGCTTTCGCCCGAAGGAGCGGTTAAGCAAATCGAGATTCTTAATTACAGGGAAAGTTACGGCGGCGAAATTCGCAATCCTGATTGGCGAAAGCAATTCGTCGGCAAACGACCGGGCTCGCGGTTCGCTCTCAACAACGGCATCAACAATATCAGTGGCGCAACACTTTCCTGCCGGCATGTGACCGAAGGCGTGCGACGGGTCCTGGCGACTTATGAGGTCTGCCTCAAATAGAGTGCGGCGGGCCCGTCCCTCTCTCGGCACGTTTGTCGAGATCACGGCTCGAGGCGATAACGAAACAAAGCTGCACGACGCTATCGATCGCGCGTTCAATGCCATCGCCAGGGTGGACCGACAAATGAGTTTTCACCATCCCGACAGCGATGTTTCGAGGATCAATCGTGACGCATTTCAGCGCAAGGTGAAGGTCGATCCCTGGACATGGCGGGTGTTGCATGCGGCACAGGAGTTGTCGTATGAAACGGACGGTATTTTCGACATCACGGTCGCGCGGAAACTGATGCAGTGGAAATATCTTCCGCGACGATATCGGAATGTAAGCGAGGGGAACTGGCGTGACATTGTTCTCGAAAAGAATAGCACTGTTCGATTTCGACAGCGCGTGATTGTCGACCTTGGCGGCATCGCCAAGGGTTTTGCGGTCGATCGGGCGGTCAAAGCTTTGAAATGTGCGGGGGTTCGATCTGGTGTTGTGAATGCAGGCGGCGACCTGCGCGTTTTTGGATTGAAATCGGAACTCGTTCATTTGCGCCATCCGGCCAAGCCCATGCGGCCAGCGGGCGCGATCACCTTGCGTGAGCGTGCCCTGGCGACCTCCGGAATTTATTTCGCCCAGAAAAGACGTGGCAGTGCGGTGATCAGCTCGCTTCTCGACGGCCGCACACGTCGATGTTCGCGTAAGTTAGTCAGCGTCAGCGTAGCGGCGCCTGTTTGCATGATAGCCGACGCTTTGACCAAAGCAGTGTTCGTCCTACGGGAGAAATCTGCGCCCTTGCTCGCCCGATATGATGCGGATGCATTGTTGCTTGAGGGCGATGGCGCGCCATCTTGGATGTTTCGCTCATTATGCGACACCAGCGACCGGACAGGATTCGATTAAGGCGCTTGCAGAGATATTTTCTCTACGCCGTGCTGGCGCTGGTTTTTTTGAGCGGAGTGGCATGGGCATGTTGGAATTATCTTGCTGCGTCGCCCGGTGAATTTGAGATGAGCGCGAAAGCCTGGGCGATGAAAATTCATGGCGCCGCGGCAATGGCAGTTTTAGTACTGGTCGGGATGCTCTTGAACGAGCATGTGCGGCTCGCGTGGCGTGCACGCCGGAATCGAGCAAACGGATCGGTTTTTCTGGGTGCGTTCGCGTTTTTGACCATCACTGGCTACGGCCTTTATTACGCGGGCGGCGAAAGACTGCGCGCGTGGACGAGTTGGATTCATCTCGTTATAGGCTTGGTTTTGCCAATCTTGTTGCTGATCCACATCTTTCTGGGAAAGAGGACACGCCCCACGGTTTAACCCTCAACGAGATCGCGTTTTGCATCTGGAGGCGTCGATGATCGACAGCCAAAGTCCCATTATTACGGTTCCGGCGAAGCGTTAACGAGGGTGTAGCGGAACTGAATTTCAAGTTGCGCACCCGCACGGCCTATAGCATCTTTCACGCTCCCACTCTGGGAGCGTCCCGCCTTCGGGAATCTCGCTATGGCAGAAACAACAGAATTGGTACCTGAATTATTGGAAGCTGGTGTTCATTTTGGACACCAGACGAAGCGTTGGAATCCAAAGATGAAGCCCTTCATCTTTGAGCAGCGCAATCAGATTTACATCATCAATCTTGACGAAACGGTAAGACAGCTCCGGCGGGCAACCGATTTTCTCCAGGAGGTTGCGCGCCGCGGGGGTCGGATTTTGTTCGTTGGCTGCAAAAAACAGGCGCAGGAAGCGATAAAAGAAGCCGCATTAGCATGCGGGCAATTCTACGTGAACCAACGCTGGCTTGGTGGCACGCTGACGAATCTCACCACGATCCGCAAGAGCATCGGCCGATTGAAATATATCGAACAGATCGAGCAGTCGCCGGAATACAAGAAAATGGGTAAGCAAGAACTGGCTGCGCTCAATCGTGAGGCTGCAAAATTGAGGCGCAATCTTGAGGGAATCCTCGACATGCCAGAACTGCCCGATGCGCTCGTGGTGATAGACACCCTCCGAGAGCAAAACGCCGTCAATGAGGCGCGCCGCCTCGGGATCCCGGTGGTCGCCATCGTGGATACCAACGCCGATCCCGAACTCATCGATTATCCCATTGCGGGCAACGACGACGCGATCCGTGCGATTCGAGTGATTTTGCAAAAACTGGTCGATGCCATCGTTTCGGCCAGCAGCGAAGCGCGCATCCGCGAACAAGTGGAAATGGCAGGCGTATCGGCCTGACGCGAGCCGCGTCGGCGGTTCAACTCTCTCACGCTTAACAATTCTAAGACCTATGAACGCAACAACTGAAATCGATCCAAAACTCGTCAAACGACTCCGTGAAAAGACCAATGCCGGATTCATGGATTGCAAGCGTGCTCTCGTCGAGAGCGGCGGCGATTTGGAGAAAGCTGAAACGATCTTGCGCACCAAAGGCATCGCGAGCGCCGCGAAAAAAGCCACCCGTGCGACAAAGGAGGGAATCGTCGCCTCCTACATCCATTTGCAGGGTAAAGTCGGTGTGCTCGTGGAGGTGAATTGCGAAACCGATTTCGTAGCGAGAAACGAAAATTTCCGAGAGTTCGTAAAAGACATCACGCTGCATATCGCCGCCGCGCACCCCCTCTACGTCAGCCGCGCTGATGTCCCGGGCAACCTGATCGAATCGGAGCGCGAAATCTACAAGGCGCAGGTACAAGGCAAGCCGGCACACGTTGCGGACAAGATTGTCGAGGGCAAACTCGAGAAATTCTACAGCACAGTTTGCCTGCTCGAGCAGGGTTTCATCAAGAATCCCGATGTAACAATTAGCGACTTGCTGAATTCGAAGATTGCAGAACTGGGCGAGAACATTGTCATTCGTCGTTTCGTTCGGTACTTGGTCGGCGAGCCACTCCCGAGCGAAGCATAGGTGGAACGGTCGCCGCGGCGACTCCCCAACGCGTTGCGTAAGTGTTGCGGTTTTGCCGCCTGATATCTGCGGCTTCGGCGACGAGTCCGGCGTCGTCTTCGGGAGAAGACGATCCACCTTGGTGTCCATCTACTTCTTGAAATCCGTGCTATCGCCGTGATCCGTGGTTTATTTGAGCGGAATGGCGCTGACCGAATACAAACGCAAACGCGACTTCAAAAGGACCAGCGAACCGGCTGGCAAGCCTGCTCCAAAAAAGGTCAAAGGCGCGTCGCGATTCGTCATTCAAAAACATGCTGCGCGCCGGTTGCATTACGATTTCCGCCTGGAAATGGAAGGCGTGCTGAAATCATGGGCTCTGCCCAAGGGACTTCCGTGGAAGCGCGGCGAGAAACATCTTGCCGTTGAAGTCGAAGACCATCCCATTGAATACGAAGAGTTCGAAGGCGTGATTCCCGAAGGTCAGTATGGCGGGGGCACAGTGATGGTCTGGGACCGCGGCACCTACTACGTTTACGGCGAGCAACCGCTTAAATCGCTCCGAGAAGGTAAGCTGCATCTTCTTCTCGATGGAAAAAAAGCGAGAGGTGAATGGACGCTCGTACGGATCCGCGGCCGCGAGGGCGAAAAGAATCAGTGGCTGATCCTAAAGACGGGCGACGAGGTCAAACCGATTTCAAGCAAGCGCGACGATGAATCGGTAAAGACGGGTCGCACCATGAAACAGATCGCGGATGCGCGCGACGCCGAGTGGCAGTCCGGTCGTACAGAGGATCAAAGTCCCACATCTCAATTCAAGGCGCGAATCCGCGAGGCGATTAAAAAAAAAGTAAAAGATGAATCGGTGGGGCGCGACCGCCGGGCGCGCCGGGAGACTCTGCCAAAAGAAGCGCGCGGGCGGCTCGGCGAGCCATCACTAGCCAAATTGCCCTCGGCAAAACCGCATTTCATCGACCCGATGAAAGCGAAGCTGATAAAGAACCCGCCCGCGACTGGCGACTGGATTTATGAGCTCAAATTTGACGGCATCCGTCTGATTGCGACCAAAGGTCACGGAAAAGTTTCGTTGCTGTCGCGAAATCAAAATGATCTGAGCGCGCGTTTTCCTGAGATCGTTGACGCCATCAAAAATTTACCTGCAGAGGAATGCGTGCTTGATGGCGAAGTGGTCGCGCTTGATGAAGAGGGACGCTCTTCGTTCCAGCTTTTACAAGCGCTCGAGATGGAAGGACGAAAATCGCCCGTTTATTTCTACGCGTTCGATCTTCTTCAGCTCGACGGCAAAAGTCTTTTTTCGCTGCCGCTCGAGGCACGCAAGAACGTTTTGGAGAAACTGTGTGCCGACGCACGTGATCCCCGGATTCGCTACTCCGGCGCGATTGATGGAGATGCCAACCAGCTCCTCAGCGAAGTGCGACGCCACGGTTTGGAAGGAATCATCGGTAAATTACGTAAATCGGTTTACGAACCCGGCCGGAGAAGCGGCGCCTGGATCAAACTCAAATGTGTCGACGAACAGGAATTCGTCATTGGCGGATTCACCCCACCGCAAGGGGCACGCAAACATTTCGGCGCGGTTCTGGTCGGTTACTACAAGGATCGCGACCTCGTATTCGCCGGCAAGGTTGGAACCGGATTTACAACAAAATCACTGGCCACATTTCACAAGAAATTCCGCGCCGAGGAACGTGCCAACTGTCCGTTTGTCGATCTGCCGTCAAAGCAAAACGGCCAATGGGTGCTGAGCATCACGCCTTCGATGATGAAAAAGATACACTGGATCAACCCGAAGTTTGTCGCCGAAATCAAATTTGCCGAGTGGACGCGCGACGGAAAATTGCGTGCACCCGTTTTCATCGCGTTACGGGAGGACAAAAAGCCGGGCGAAGTTGTTCGCGAAACGCCAGCTACTTGATAGCGGGCGCGTGCGGCGCTGTCAGGCCAACGCATTTCTCGGAAGTGAAAGGCACAGCGTGCGCGCATTTTCGTGGCCGTACTCGAACATAAAAAGCCGGGAATTTGGTTACGAGGATTAAGGCCCGTCGATAACGGCCTCTGCTATCGCATAGATGATTTGACCCGGTTGCGCGGGGTCGAGAAATTTCACAGACGGAGACCTAGTTTTGTAATGGCCAGGGGAGAAGTGATTCGTATCCGGAACGAGTTTTACATTCGTTCCTCTTCAGCTCGCGTTGACGTGCGCACGCGGGTTTTGAAACAGGGAGACATGTATGCTGTTTTCGATCGATTTGGCGACGTCGAGACATTTGGCACCGGCGAACTCGGATTGTTTTACCAGGACACGCGATTTTTATCCCGACTGACCTTGAAACTCGGAAGGGATCGGCCCCTGCTGCTGAGCTCGACTGTTCGGGAGGACAACGCCGTTCTTGCCGTAGATGCTACTAACCCGGACGTCTGGCGCGACAGCGAGATAGTAGTGCCAAGGGGAACGATACATGTGTTTCGCTCAAAGATTTTATGGGACAAAGCCTGTCACGAGCGGCTTCGTATTCATAACTACGGACGTGCAGCTGTAGATTTCGTCTTATCGATCGAGTTCGATGCCGATTTTGCCGATATTTTCGAACTGCGTGGCATGCTTCGGAAGCATCATGGTCGTCGCCTGGAACCTGAGATCGCTGACGACGGACTCGTTCTGGCGTATGAGGGATTGGATAAACGGCTTCGCCGAACGCGGATTATGTTCGATCGGAAGCCATCTCGGGTGACCAAGTCTGGCGTCGCCTGCCAGGTCCATTTGGAGCCGGGCAAGAATGCCAATTATCATTGGGCAATTGCATGCGAGGTGGACGGCCATTCGCATGGCGCCAGCGAGTCTTACGAAAAGATCATGCACGACGCGACGGCTGCGCTCGAACGCACCCGCGCTCGTGAACCTCAGATTTTTGCCAAGAACGAACAGTTCAACGACTTGCTGAACCGTTCGCTGGCCGATCTTCACATGATGCGAACGGAGACGCGCTATGGTCCCTATCCTTACGCTGGTGTTCCCTGGTTTAGCACTGTGTTCGGACGCGACGGAATCATCACAGCGTTACAATGTTTGTGGTTCGACCCATCGATCGCGCGCGGCGTCCTGGCGTATCTCGCCGCCAATCAGGCCGATGCTGAGAAGCCCGAGCAAGACGCGCAACCCGGCAAGGTGCTGCATGAGTTCCGCGATGACGAAATGGCCGTCTTGGGTGAGGTGCCGTTCAGGCGCTACTACGGGAGCATCGATGCGACGCCCCTTTTTGTGATGCTGGCAGGCGCATATTACAAGCGCACGGGTGACCGTGCTTTTGTGGAGTCGATTTGGTCGAACATCCAGCGCGCGCTTGAGTGGATCGACCGTTATGGCGACGCTGACGGTGACGGTTTTGTCGAATACAGCCGCAGGTCGAAACACGGTCTCATTCATCAGGGCTGGAAAGATTCTCATGATCCCATCTTCCACAGCGACGGCGCTCTTGCCGAAGCGCCCATCGCACTGTGCGAAGTGCAGAGTTATGTTTACGCCGCGAAGCTCGCTGCCAGCTCCCTGGCTTTACTGTTAGGAGATGGCACAGCTGCACGAGAGCTGGAGAACCAGGCTAAAAATTTACGTCGCCGGTTCGAGGAAATTTTCTGGTGTGAAGACATCTCTACATACGCTCTGGCTTTGGACGGCAGCAAGCGGCCGTGTCGGGTGCGAACGTCGAATGCTGGTCATTGTCTTTTCGCGGGGATTGCGACAGAGGAACACGCACGTCGCATTGCGACCACACTGACCGATGAAACATCCTTTTCCGGATGGGGAATTCGCACAGTAGCAACCAGTGAAGCGCGCTACAATCCGATGTCGTATCACAATGGTTCGATTTGGCCGCACGATAACTCCCTGATCGCTGCAGGCTTTGCCAGGTACGAGCTTAAGGGATCGGCTGCCATGGTGCTCGCGGGTTTGATGGACGCGAGCATCTTCTTTGATTTACATCGTCTTCCGGAACTATTTTGCGGCTTTCCGCGACGGCCGGGTGAATCGCCTACTTTGTATCCGGTTGCCTGCGCTCCGCAGGCGTGGGCTTCTGGTGCGGTATTTCTTTTGCTGGAAGCGTGTCTTGGTCTCGATGTGTTTGCTCCAGAACGAANGCTGGTATTTTCGAAACCATTCTTGCCGCAATTTCTTCCACAAGTCNGCATTCGTGGTCTAAACGTGGGAGACGCCAGCGTTGATCTTCTGCTCACGAGACACGATGAAGGAGATGTAGGCGTGAATGTCCTGCGACGGAACGGCATTCTTGACGTCGTGGTTTTGAAGTAAATGGCAGCGATTGCGCTTGTCGCCGCAGATCGCCGCAATATTGTGCGGTGATGAACGCCAGGGTGATCGTGATGCCAAAAGCCGCCGTGCTGGATCCGCAGGGAAACGCGGTGCGTGACGCGATGCGCCACCTGGGAATGCCGGAAGTCCGCAGCGTTCGAATCGGCAAATACATGGAGATCGAGATCGAAGGGCAAAACGGCGAGCTAGAATCGCGGCTGCACCAGCTTTGTCGCGATTTGCTGTCGAATCCAGTGATCGAAGATTACGAATTGCTGAAAAGTGGATCAGCAAACAATAAGAAGAGGAAGACGAAGACTGGCCGGAAAAGGAAGAGTTTGTGAAAGCGCTCCGATATTTTTTCTGTGTGGTATTTCCGCCGCTTGCGGTGCTGATGACCGGACGCATCGCGAGTTTTTTTCTTAGCATCATTTTGACGTTGCTGGGCTGGATACCGGGAGTCATCCATGCGTGTCTCGTAGTGAATGATTACCACGCGGAGCAACGCGCAGCCGCACACTCGCATTAGAATCGCCATGAAGTTTGCTGTCATTCAGTTCCCCGGTTCCAACTGCGACCAGGATTGTGTCGCCGCGATTAATGGTCTTGACGGATTGCAGGCGGAATACGTCTGGCACAAAGAAACTTCGCTCGATAATTTCGATGCCATCGTGTTGCCAGGCGGATTCGCATACGGCGATTATCTTCGCTGTGGAGCCATCGCGCGGTTTTCGCCCATAATGAAGGCAGTGATCAGCGACGCGCGCGCTGGCAAGCTCGTGCTCGGCACGTGCAACGGGTTTCAGGTCTTGTGCGAAGCTGGTCTTTTGCCGGGCGCGCTCGTGCGAAACCGCTCACTCCGATTTGTCTGTGACATGGTCATTACGCGCGTTGAGGTAGATGATTCTCCCTTCACCCACGGCTGTCCGAAAGGTACGCTTCTGCGCATGCCAGTGGCGCACGGTGAAGGCTGTTTTTTTGCTGACCCGCAAACGTTGAGTGAGCTGAACGTCAATGAACAAGTAGTTTTACGGTACGCGAACAACCACGGCCAGACTGTCCCCGAAGCAAATCCAAACGGCTCAATCCAAAACATTGCGGGGATTTGCAATCGCGAAGGTAATGTTTTCGGGTTGATGCCGCATCCTGATCGCGCCTCTGATCCGCAGCTCGGCAGTGCAGATGGCGCAAAAATTTTTCTCTCGATGATGGAGACAATTCGCGCGGCTCGCTCAACTAATGCAGCCGCGCGCATCAAACAGGTGGCGTGACCCCCGCTACCTAAGAGAAAACCGTATAGTCCTGCAATTCTGAGTGTTGTGATCGTTACAGCGCTGTACCAAAAACGAACACTAATCGGCTTACAGGCACCGGATTCGCCTTAGAGAGCCGATGTGGCATCGCTATTGCTCTAGAAAGAGGCGAAAACCAACTCAATCTATGCTCCTAGAAAAAACATTACACATGAGCCAACCGGTGGCCGAGTGCAAAGCGCGTCTGGCCAGTATTCAATCTTATCGGCGCCAGTTCCTAATGGTGACACGGGCGACCGTGACGTCATCCAAGACAGTCGATTTCAGCTTTCGCGGACCGTTGGGTTTCGAGGCACATACTGTTCTGCTGTCGGTCGACGGCGATTTGCCGAGCCAATATGCGTTCGAGTCCGTGGGCGGAAACATTTCCCTGATGGGCATCGTTGATTTCGCTGAGATCCGGCCGCACTGCACCGAGGTCACGCTCGCGGTCCACTACGAAATCAAAAACAAACTTTTCGCTTGGCTGGATCGCCGTCTTCATTTTGTGGACAGCTTTGTGAACGCCGAGCTACGCAGCATCCGCGCGCATTTCGAGGGAATCAGATCAAGCTATCTGGAGCGCCCGCGCGTCCTGCCCGTACTCCAGACGGCTCACGCCTGACGAAGCGGCATTCGCTGTTGCAAAAACCGAACGGAGAATGTGGGTCACCCGGGCTAGCCTATTCGCACGGCACGTTTACGGTCGAGGCGGAGAATCTGGCCCGGGTGAAAGGTCATTTTCGCCTTGGGATCGCGAATTTTGGTTCCATCAATTTCCACGCTTCCCTGCTTGATCAGTCGCGAGACTTCGCTGTGCGATCTTTCTGATTGGAACACCTTCCGATAAACATCCGTCACGACCGTGACGGCTGTGAGGTCTTGTTGTTCAGCAAGTGAAAACGCTGGCAGATCAGCGTTCTTCAAGTCGCGCTTGCTGAAACGCATGTTCCACTCATCAAACGTTCTTTTGGCCGCATCCGTCGAGTGGTAAGTCTGCACGATTTCGAACGCGAGCTGCTTCTTGGCCTCCAGCGGGTGGAGTTCTCTCGGCGCTGCGCGTCGCAGGAGCAACTCGTAGTACCGCGCCATCAACTCGTCCGAAATGCTCATCACTTTGCCGAACATTTCTGACGGAGACTCGTTGATGGCGACGTAGTTACCCAGGCTTTTGCTCATTTTTTTGGAGCCGTCCAAGCCTTCGAGAATCGGCAGCAGAAAAACCACCTGCTGCGGCATGCTCTCTTCTCGTTGAAAATCGCGGCCGATCAAAATGTTGAAGAGTTGGTCAGTCCCACCGAGTTCTACGTCGGCTTTCACCATCACCGAATCCCACCCCTGCATGATTGGATACTGAACTTCATGGGCGCGAATCGGGTGCTTTTCTTCGATTCGCGCCTTGAAATCTTCCCGCTGCAACATCTGCTGCAACGTCACGCGGCTGTTCAAGCGAATCACGTCTTCGAACGACATGGCACGGAACCAGTCACCGTTGCAGACTGTTTCTGTGCGCTCGGGATCAAGAATCTTAAACGCCTGCTCGCGATAAGTCTCCGCGTTTGTGGTCACCTCGTGGTGCGTCAGATGCGGCCGCGTAACGGACCGGCCGCTCGGGTCGCCAATCATTCCGGTAAAATCGCCGATAATGAGAATCGCCTGATGCCCGAGATCCTGAAACTCTCTCAATTTCCGCAACACAATCGTGTGCCCAAGGTGAATATCCGATGTCGTCGGGTCGACCCCAAGCTTGACGCGTAACGGCCGGCCCAGCGCAAGCTTCTCGCGCAGTTCGCTGTCGCTGATGATCTGCGCCGAGCCTTGTTTCAACAACGCAAGCGCTTCGTCCGGTTGCATGGTCCAGCCACAGGATAGCGCAGCCAACTCGCCCGGACGAGCGCTACTTGTTTTTGTTTAACAACTCGCGCACCTGCTCGATCGTGAGCGGCTCGTTTTGTCTGTTGAGCGACTTCTGCCTTGTTCCTTCGCCCAGAAACGGCCTATTACCTGCATACTCACGAGAGGCGACCTTTTTTCCGGACTGAGGTGCGTTACGAACACCGCGGGCAGTTTGATTTGCGTACGTCGCCTTGGAATTTGCAACTGTTTGCTGCGACGAAACCTCATGGGCAGTGCGTCCGCCGCGGTAGGTCTGGGAATAAAATTGCGTTGTCGAGAAGTCTCGTGTTCCGCCAAAATCCTTCGAGCGAGGTTTCTTATGAACGAAGAACGTCCCGACGTTTGCGCGTTTATTGATGGACGCCGAACCGTCTCCAGTAAATTTCTTGTTTTGCGCATCGTTCTGCAGCGCCATGTCCGGCTTGAGAAGCCGATCGAGCAATTTTTTCTCCTGGTCCTGAGCGCGTACGCAGCACAAAGCAGCTATTAGCAGGAACCAGACTGCAAACGAGGTTCGCACAACGCGAGGCTGGCGGAACGAGTATTGGTTTGTAAAGCAAATTCCGTATTAAGTAATTGGCGCGTCCGGTTTGCTGGGACGGAAGGGTTTTTATTGTTTTCGCCACTAGTGCGGCAGACAATCCGCGCATGGCTGAACACGTTTACAAGAAAATTGAGATCGTTGGCTCTTCGCCAAACGGAATGGAGGAGGCAGTCCACAATGCCCTGTCGCGGGCGAGCAAGACGATTCGCAACATGCGGTGGTTCGAAGTGACCGAGACCCGTGGCTATATCGACGACGGTAAAATCGAGCACTGGCAGGTGACGTTAAAGATCGGGTTTACCTTGGAAGAATAGGTTCGCAGTTTGCGCTTAACGCTCCCTTCGACCGCGATAGCTTTGCCGGAGATCGGGGACCGTTTGACCGCAGCTGAACGTTTCGGACTACTCCCGTTCCTGAGCGGCCTTGTATAATCTGGCGGCGCCATAGATCAAGATCGCGGGTCTTAGTGCGATCAACAGCAGGCGAATTAGTCCGCCAAGCACGAGGCGTAGCGGCAAACGATTTAGAATGTAACCGACCGCAAATGCATACAAAAGAGACTGTGTCGGCTTTTCGCGGACGTACTCTCCGGTTTCATTGACGGCCGCCTCGACTCGGTCCTTCACCCACTGCATTCCGCGTTCGGGAAACTCAGCAACCATTTCGGCAGATAACTGATCCATGTTCTTTAATAATTCGCATTCTAAACCAGTCTTGCGCGCATCCAACTATTATCGCAACGCAAGCCAGATGGAGCTTGCGCCAGTGCGATATGGGAAATCAGGCAGCGGCAATGGCCGGTGAAATGCCGCGATTCGACGCATTTCTTTGAGGCAATAGCGAGCCATCACTTCGAGCGCACGCTCGCCTAATGCAGAACAATTCGTCGAGACTAGGACGTGGGCGTCGCGCTCCGCCACTGCCAGAGCGCTCATGAGCAAACCTTCGAAATCATCTTGGACTTGAAACGTTTTTCCTTTCGGAGAACGCGAAAAAGTTGGCGGGTCGAGAATGATGGCATCGAATTTTTCGCCTCTCCGAGCAAGCCGCGGCAGGACGGATCGCACGTCGTCCGTGATAAAGCGATGATCGATCGTTGACAGGTTGTTCAGCGCGAAATTCTCGCGTCCACGGGCGAGATATTTTTTGGAAAGGTCGATGTTGAGAGTGCCCGCTCCGCTACAGGCTGCGTACACGGAAAAGGAACAAGTATAAGCATAACAATTCAGCAGTCGCTTTGGCGCGATATGACGCACGTACCGGCGATTCTCCCGCTGGTCCAGAAACAAACCCGGCGAATAGCCGGTGCCGAAGTCTATGCCGAACCGCAGATACCATTCGCTGGCGACGGTGTGTAAATTCTCGGCGGGATCGCCAATGACCAGGGCCGGTGATTCGCGATGTTCGCTTTTTGTGGGAATCAATCGCGCAAAGACACGTCGCACTGGGAAGCCGACCGAACCTGCCCAGGTTTGGAGCTCTTCCAGCAGCCGTTCGCGGGCCAACACTCTTTTGAACGAGATCAAAACG
>Ga0065705_10002227_pt1 | contig 15624 bp, 12 predicted proteins | sample SwibulcommuniRL2_FD_59092 | JGI IMG/M metagenome (GOLD analysis project Ga0065705, IMG submission 59092) | Bulk soil microbial communities from switchgrass field near Rose Lake, East Lansing, Michigan, USA - RL2 Bulk Soil v2 (version 2) | ecosystem: Environmental > Terrestrial > Soil >...
GTTGTTTGACAAATTCAATCCCGCCGATGGGACTTTAATGTCTCGCGTGGCAAGGTCAGGGGCGGAGGATGTTCGCGCCGCTGTTGAGGCGGCAAAAACCGCGCAGCCCGGATGGGCCGACGTTACCCCGGTAAGACGAGGCGAAGTCTTGCACGACATCGCAATGGGTTTGAAGCAGCGCCGTGAAGAGATGGCGCGGATGGTCGCGACTGAAACGGGAAAGTCTTTTAAGGACGCGTTGGGAGAAACGGACGGGGCGATTGCCCTCGGCCTATTTATGGCGGGCGAAGGGCAGCGACTATATGGTCGCACGTTGACTTCCGCAGTCAGAAATAAATTTCCCATGACCATACGGCAGCCGGTAGGCGTTGCCGGGCTGATCATTCCCGCTAATACTCCCATTGCAAACGTGGCCTGGAAAGTCTTCCCCGCCCTGATTTGCGGCAATGCTGCTGTTCTTAAGGCCTCTGAAGACACACCCGGAACGGCTTGGGTTTTCAGCAGTATTGCGCATGACAGTGAGTTGCCGCCCGGTGTCCTCAACGTCGTAAACGGATATGGCAGTGAGGCGGGAGCGCCACTCGTCTCTAATCAAGACGTGGGAGTCGTAAGCTTTACCGGCTCCACGGCAGTTGGACGTCAAATCGCAACTGAGGCTGGCGGGCGACTGGCGAAAGTTTCCCTCGAACTGGGCGGTAAGAATCCACTTGTAGTTTGCGACGACGCAGATCTTGATAATGCGCTCAAGTGGGTCTTGCTTTCTGCGTTCAGTAACGCCGGTCAACGGTGTGCCTCTGGCAGCCGGATTATTGTCTTCGATACAATCTACGATCAGTTTCGCGATTCACTAATAAAAGGTATTAGGAAACTTCGGATCGGAACTGCCGATGAAGATGACTTTGGACCGGTAATAAACGAAAGACAATTGCGAAGCATGCTCGGCGCCATTGAGCGAGCGCAACAGGCTGGGGCCAAACTTCTAACTGGGGGAGAAAGAATTACAGATGACGGACACGGCAGCGGCTTTTATCTCGCCCCGACGCTAATCGAAAACGTTGAGGCCGATGACGAAATTTCGCGGTCGGAACTATTCGGCCCCGTAGCCTGTCTGTATCGCGTAAAAGATTTCAGTGAAGCGCTATCCCTCGCAAACGATTCCCCGTATGGATTGACGGCCAGCATTCACACTCGCAACGTGCACCGGGCCATCCAATTCACCCAGTTCGTAGAGGCTGGAGTTGCCGTTGTTAACGGAGGCACTTTTGGCAGTGAGCCGCATATGCCGTTTGGTGGCCTCAAGCAATCAGGCAATGGCTCGCGTGAACCAGGTACCGAAGCTCTGGACATCTACTCGAATTTGAAGGCTGTATACATCAACACCGATCCAGAGCAAGTTTAGTTTGGGAACATATAGACTTGACCGAGAAAACTCCCAGCGTCGTCGCGCTTATCCCGGCTCGGGCAGGCTCAAAACGCGTGCCCGACAAGAACGTGAAGCTGTTAGCCGGACATCCGCTAATTGCTTATAGCATCGCGGCCGCGATACAAAGCGAGATCTTCGCCGCGGTTGTGGTATCGACGGATTCCGAGCAGTACCTTGAAATTGTGAAGCATTACGGTGCGGAAGCGCCTTACCTGAGACCCCCGGAGATTGCTGGAGATGATTCGCCCGACATCGACTGGGTTACCTATACGCTGGATCGTTTACGAAACGAGGGGCGCACTTTTGACTGTTTCAGTATTCTCAGGCCCACTAACCCGTTTCGTCAGGCACTGACGATCCGTCGCGCTTGGAATCAGTTTCTCAAAGAAGACGGCGTCGATTCGTTGCGAGCGGTAGAGAAGTGTAAACAACATCCAGGCAAAATGTGGGTCGTGCGGGGCAACCGGATGGTTCCCTTGTTGCCCTTAAGTCCCGCGCAGAGGCCCTGGCACAGCAGCCAGTATACGACCCTGCCGGAGGTTTATGTTCAAAACGCGAGTTTGGAGATTGCCTGGTCCCGCGTGGTTTCTGACGACCGTACGATCGCCGGTAACGTTCAGATGCCCTTCTTCACCGAAGGTCATGAAGGATTTGACGTGAACTACCTGGAGGATTGGCGTGAGGCTGAAGAAATTGTGGAAACTGGTGTGGCTAAACTGCCGCCCGTTCTGCAAACGCAGTATTCGGTTGGAGAGTAAATTAAATATTAATGGTTGATATCAAACTAATACCCGCCGTTGAGTTCGAACGCATCAATAAGACCCCGCTCGATAAATACGCTAGATTGCAATTGCTGGCCGACATGTGCCGAGCTAACACGTTGGCTTCAGTAAAGCGCGCCGGCTCAGGCCACCTCGGCTCGAGCTTCAGCGCGATGGACATCGTGACATTGCTTTACTACCAGGAGATGAACACGGTTGAGGCAGGCTTCGAAAACCCGGATCGAGATGTTTACTTCTCGTCTAAGGGGCACGATGTTCCCGGTCAGTACTCAGTGCTGTTCTCTCTTGGCATACTCCCCAAAGATAAATTTGTCAGGCTCAGAAGACTCGGAGGCACATACGGCCACCCCGATGTCAGTTCCCCGGGAATGGAAGCGAATACCGGCTCGTTGGGAATGGGAATTTCTAAGGGCAAAGGGATCGCATTTGCTAAGCGTTTGCGCGGACGCAACGGTCGCGTATTCATCATGACCGGAGATGGCGAGTTGCAGGAAGGGCAAATATACGAGTCACTGCAAAGCGCGGTTAACCAGCAACTCAACAATTTGACAGTCATCGTCGATCACAACAAATTGCAGTCAGACAAGCCGGTTAGCGAGATCAGCAACCTGGGCGATCTGGAGCGCAAGTTCAGCGCTTTCGGTTGGCATGTGGTGCGTTGCAACGGGCACGATTTCAGTCAGTTGGAGAAAGCCTTTAACGAACTCCGCGGAATCAGCGATAAACCTAAGATTTTAATTGCCGATACCATCAAGGGACGAGGCGTTTCNTTTATGGAGCATCCTGCTGCTCTGAAGCTTGGCAAAGGCTACTATCGTTGGCACGCTGGNGCTCCAGACGATGAGTCATTCAATGCCGCATACGACGAGTTGATCACNCGCACGAANAGTTCGCTAAAGGAGCTTGGTCTGGATCAACTCAGCCTTGAGGACTATCCAGCGGACGCCAAAGGGGCCAGCGGCGTTTCTTCCGAGTATGTCGTGGACGCGTACGGCGAAGCACTCGCCGATGTCGCCGCAGGGCGTGACGATCTCGTGGTGCTCGGCGCCGATCTGACTGCTGATTGTCGCCTGCGCAGTTTCGAGACGCGGTTTCCTGATCGTTTTATCGAGAATGGAATAGCTGAACAGGACATGGTGTCGATGGCTGGCGGGCTCGCACTTGCCGATTTGTTGCCTGTGGTCAACACCTTTGCTTCTTTTCTATCTGCCCGGGCCAATGAACAGGTCTACAACAATGGCTGTGAGCAAACCAGGATTATTTACGCCAATCATTACGCCGGGCTGATACCGGCGGGACCCGGCCAATCACACCAGAGTATTCGTGACATCTCACTCTTCGGCGCGCTGCCGAATTTCGAGATTATCCAGCCGTGCAATGCAGCCGAAACGCGCATGGCCGTAGAATACGTTGTCAATGAGTCTACGGAGAATTGCGTCCTACGACTGAACATTGGGCCGTCGCCACGCCTAATTGAATTGCCCGCTGATTATCACTTCACAAAAGGTCGCGGTGTAACACTCGCGGACGGGAAAGATGCAATTCTTTTTGCTTANGGCCCGGTAATGCTAAATGAGGCCCTGGTGGCAGCCGAGCTATTGCAAACGAAAGNTTTTCAGTTGAAGGTCGTCAACCTGCCCTGGCTCAACCGTCCGGATGTGAAGTGGCTNATTGATGCGGTCAGCGCGTGCCGGGCAATTTATGTTCTGGAAGACCACGCNAAAGTCGGTGGATTGGGCGATATGCTTTTGAATACCTTCAAACGAGAGCGGCTCTTTGAAACACTTCCCTTTCAGATATTCGGTGTTGAAGGTTATCCCGCCTGTGGCACGCCGGCTGAGGCGCTGAATTTTCACGGGCTCGACGGAGCCTCGCTTGCGGAAGCAATCCTGGGGCAATCATAAGTCAGCGGAGATTACATACGGAGCTTTAGCTAGATGGGAATATCGCAAACGCAGGCGCGCGACGCCATCAAGTGGTACCACGAATTCGACTTCGGCAACGGCCTGAAGGCTCGCTCCACCACCCCAGATACCGCGCATCATCGCGCGAGGCAAGTTTTTATGCAGTGCGTCCCGATTGAGGGCGACAATTCCACACATTATTACTGCCCACCGTTCGCACTTCATAAATACAATAGTCGGTGGATATCAGAGGCGGGCGGCTTATGAGATCATTTGCAGGAAAAATTCTGCGCCGCTTGAGACCTCAGCCGCCGCAGCTGAATCCGTATCCCGAATGGCCGCGACTCCTGGAAAAAGATCGAGAGCTTTGGGCAACGGCGCTATCTGAGTCCAGGAGTGGCCCACGCATACTGATCGCCACCAGCGCCGGCGGATTTGTGCCTGGGGCAATCGTGGAGAGCACGTTGGCCCTGGCCCTGACCTTGCGCGGCGCACAGGTACATATCCTGTTGTGCGACGAACTCCTCCCCGGCTGTATTCAAGGAATGCTACACACTTCTGACCCACAGGAGTACGCCCGCTATGGGCCGCAACGTCGCCTGTGTGCCGAATGTTTTCCGCCTGGTAACAAAATGTATCAGGCTCTGGGATTGCCCGTTCACCGTTTTAGCGAGTTTGTTACAACTGAGGAACGGATGGCCGCTCGACAGCTTTCCTCAGAAATCGCCTACAGCGATATTGGCAATTATAAGCTGGACCACCTGGCCGTGGGTGAACATGCGCTTGCCGGTGCTCTTCGCTTTTTTGCGCGCGGAGACCTGGAGGACGAGCCGCACGCGGAAGTTATCCTGCGTCGATATTTCAATGCTGCTCTGCTCACGACTTTCATGACTCGACGCCTGCTCGGGACTTACCCCTTCGCTAGCGCCTGTTTTCATCACGGCATTTATGTACCGCAGGGATTAATTGGTGAAGTGGCGCGTCAGGAGAATGTGCGGGTCGTGAATTGGAATCCGACCTATCGAAAGCACTGTTTCATCTTTAGCCATCATGATACTTACCACCATACGTTGTTAGAGGAACCGGCGGCGAGCTGGGAAAACATCGAGTGGACCCCTGAAATTGAAGTAGAGACGATGGAATATCTCAAGAGCCGTTGGCAGGGAACTAAGGATTGGATCTGGTTTCATGAAAAGCCGCAGGAAGAGCTTTCGTTAATAGCCGCTGAACTAGGGGTGGATTTCTCGCGGCCATGCATCGGGTTGCTTACTAATGTCATGTGGGACGCCCAACTCCATTATCGGGCCAACGCTTTCTCAAACATGCTGGAGTGGGTCCTGCAGACGATTCACTATTTTGCCGGGCGCCCGGAGTTGCAACTGCTTATTCGCGTTCATCCTGCGGAGATCCGAGGAACACTCCCGTCGCGTCAGCCGATTGTTCCCGAGATTCAGCGGGCCTTCCCTACTTTGCCGGCGAACGTCTTCCTGATTCCGCCGGAAAGCCAGGTCAGTACCTATGCCGTTATGGACCAGTGTAGTGCCGTTATTATCTATGGCACCAAGACCGGTGTAGAGTTAACCAGCATGGGTATACCTACCATTGTCGCCGGTGAGGCCTGGATTCGTAACAAAGGCATTACTATGGACGCGAGCTCCACCGACGAGTATTTCAAGTTGCTTGATCAGCTCCCGCCGAAGGAGAGGTTAAACCCGCGTTTGACCCAACGCGCCCGCAAGTATGCGTATCACTTCTTCTTTCGCCGTATGATTCCTTTGTCATTCATGGAACCACACCCGGAAGGGCTATATCGGCTTGAGATTCAAGGGATTGACCAATTGCTACCGGGCCGTGAGCCAGGTCTTGATGTGATTTGTGACGGCATATTGCAGGGCACGGAGTTTATCTATCCCTCCGAACGAATAGCTCACCAGGCTGACGGTAGCATGTTAGAGGTGGCTTCGTGACCTTTGCGCGCGGATGATCTAGCTCTCGGTGTCGATCTTATTCACGGTTGAAGCGCGCGAACTTTGCGCGCAGGTATCTTAATTCACATGTTCGTTTTTCACCCGATCAAATCAGTGAGAGCTATTCTCAGATCTTTTGAAGAGCGACTTAGCATGCTTCAAAGAGACGTTGATCGGTTAGAACACCTACAAGAGGCTCTCGGGAGAATTGAGGCCCGCCAGCTGAGTCGCAGCGCGAGCCAGCGACTGGCGGAGCACGAATTTCGCGTGTTCTCGCAATGGGGCGAAGATGGAATAATTCAGTTTTTGCTGCGACACATCCCAATTGAAAACAAGACGTTTGTCGAGTTTGGTGTTGAGGACTATACCCAGGCGAATACCCGTTTTTTGTTGGTTAACAATAACTGGCACGGGCTCGTGCTCGACAACGATAGCGATAATATAGCCAAAATAAAAAACACCGCGACGCATTCCAACTACGATCTAAAAGCAATTCCGGCGTTTGTCACCAAAGATAACATCAACGAGATTTTGAAAACCAACGACGTAGCCGGCGAGATAGGGTTGTTGTCGATCGATATCGACGGTAATGATTTTTGGGTCTGGCGCGCGATAGAAGTGATCGATCCAATAATAGTAGTAATCGAATACAACCACAGATTTGGCAAAGACGCCGCGGTGACTGTGCCTTACGAAGAATCATTTGATCGTTTTCGCTCATCGCGACCGTTAGTCTATTTCGGAGCGTCTCTCAAGGCGTTGTGTATGCTCGGAGAGCGTAAGGGTTACGCTTTCGTCGGATGCAATAGCAACGGCGTGAATGCGTTCTTTGTTCGTAAGGATAAGAAACCTGATCAAATCAGCGAGCTCTCAGCGGAAGAAGGTTTTGTCGCCGGTAATTTCAGCGAGTTGCGCGACGCCGCTGGTAAGATTGTGAAGAGCACGCCGGAAGCAGAAAGGCTAATGATAATGAGTCTTCCGCTTGTGAATGTCGCAGATCTTGAATGAAGAATAAATAGAACTCAAGCGGTCTTAGGAGTCCCGGAACAGAGCTGAATAGTTTTATAGTTGGCCGATTCCTACCTTGTGTCGTCGAATGATTCGCCTACCAGATCGCACCCGGCGTTTTCCCAGTGTCTAAATATCATGAACGTCATTTACGACATTTCTGTGCTGGCTCAGGCCCAACGTGATCCGAAAGCCCGGACTGGAGTGTTCCGAGTCGTTGATAATGTCGCGCGAGGTTTGGCTAATTCACAAGAATTGAATGTTCGTTTCTGCGTTGCGGAAGGCGTTAACGATCCGGTCGATTTCCTGGCCGGCGACGTTCAACTAAAAGATATCGACCTCGCGCTTTCCGCCTCAGCCCGCTTCAGGCTTCACCTTTACCGCCATATTTATCGGTTGACGGATCGAGTTGCCACCGTCGAACCCGGAATGAGGCTCAGATCGATTAAAGCGCTTCGAAAGTCGCTTTATCGCCTCTCTGAATTTTCCACCTGGCCAGGCCGTGTTTTGAACGACCGGGATTTAGCGTTCGCGGAAATTTATCACTCCCCTTTTAACCCAATCCCCAAACAGGCAAGGGAGGCGCGCGGTCTCAAACGGTTTCTAACTATCTACGATTTAATCCCAATTCTTTGCCCGGCACTTTTTGATGCGGATCTGAACAATCTTCTACGTGAAGCTCTTGCCAGCTTGGGACCAGAAGATTTTGCCATCTGCATTTCGGAGTCGACTAAGAACGACTTGTGTAACCATCGACCTGATCTTGATCCCGCAAAAATCTTCGTTACGCCACTCGCGGCATCTGGACTTTTCTACCCCTGCAACGATACCGACGCGCTAGCGCAAATCCGAGTTAAGTATGGGATTCCGGAAGGCGTTCCTTATCTGCTCAGTCTGAGCACGCTTGAACCCAGGAAGAATATCGAGCAGGTCATCAAGGTCTTCGCCCGTTTGGTGAAGGAGGAAAGTATTAAAGACCTGCGCCTTGTTCTGGTAGGCACGAAAGGTTGGAACTACGACAAGATTCTCGAAGCCGTAAGAACTATGGAACTATCCGAAGAGCGGATTATCTTGACCGGTTACGTGGCCGATGAGGACCTGGCGCCGTTCTACAGTGGTGCGCTGGCCTTTATTTATGTTTCACTTTATGAAGGGTTCGGGCTGCCGCCGCTGGAGGCGATGCAGTGTGGTACTCCGGTGATCACATCCAACCGTTCTTCCCTGCCAGAAGTGGTAGCAGACGCTGGTATTATGTTGGACCCGTTTGACGAGGACGGCGCTTGCCAGGCAATCCTGGAGTTGTACCGTAATACGGCGTTGCGCGAACAGATGCGTCGTCGCTCTTTAGAACGCTCGAGGCAGTTCAATTGGAACCGTTGCGTTAGCGAAACTATCGCGGCTTATCGGATCGCGCTCACGAACTAGAATGCCTTGGTTGACCCGAGTACGAGGCGAAGCATGAACTTTTACGAAACTGAGTTGGAAGGCGTGTTTCTGATCGAACCCGCACGCTTCGAGGACGAGCGAGGCTTTCTCGCGCCTTCATTCTCACTGTGTGAGTTTGAGAATCTTGGACTGAATGGCCGCTTTGTCGAAAACAACATTTCCTACAACCATCGCCGCGGCACGCTACGCGGATTGCACTATCAGGCCGCACCACATGGCCAGGCCAAACTGGTTCGTTGCACACGCGGATCGATTCTCGACGTCGCAGTTGACCTGCGTCCCGAGTCTCCCACCTTTCGCAAGTGGGTCGGCAATACTTTGTCGGCGGAAAACCTGCTCATGATGTATCTGCCAAATGCCGTGGCCCATGGCTTTCAATCGCTGGAAGACAAGACGGAGGTCTTCTATCAAGTCTCGGAATTTTACCGCCCGGACGCCTCCAGAGGTCTGAGATGGAATGACCCGGCGTTTGGCATCGAATGGCCGCTTCCGGATGAACCTATTATTCTGGCGCGCGATTCCTCTTATCCCGACTTCAAGGCTTGACTGGCACCGGGGTTACGCCGAAGCTTCCAGCTCGTCAGCTTCGAGAAAGGCAGGATCATAATTTGAAGGCTCTGATCACGGGCATAACCGGACAAGACGGCAGCTACCTGGCGGAACATTTGCTCTCGCTCGGCTATGAAGTACATGGACTCGTGCGGCGCGTCGCGCTCGAGGATCCCGAACGCCGCTTCACGCGCATCAGCCATCTGCTGGACCGAATTAAGCTTCATGCGGCTAGTTTGGAAAGTTACCCATCACTCTTCGCCGTCGTCAGTGGTCATGAATTTGACGAATGTTATCACCTGGCAGCGCAGTCGTTTGTCGCCGAAAGCTTCGCCGACGGTTTCTCAACGATGAATATCAACATCAATGGCACGCATTACATGCTGGCCGCTTTGCGTGAATTGCGGCCGCGGTGCCGATTTTACTTTGCCGGCTCTTCTGAAATGTTTGGCCTCGTCCGGGAGACGCCGCAAAGCGAGACCACACCATTTCATCCGCGGTCACCATACGGCATCAGCAAGGTTGCGGGCTTCGATTTAACGCGAAACTACCGCGAAGCTTATGGAATGTTTGCAGCGAGCGGCATCTTATTCAACCACGAAGGACCACGACGCGGATTCGAGTTTGTTACGCGGAAGATTACTTCGACCGTCGCGCGCATCCACAACGGACAGGCCTCTGAATTGCGGCTCGGCAATCTTGATGCGCGTCGCGACTGGGGCCACGCCGAAGATTACGTGCGCGCTATGCATCTGATGCTCCAGCTCGACGAGCCTGACGATTTTGTGATTGCCAGCGGTGAATCCCACACCGTTCGCGAGTTTTGTGAACTGGCCTTCGGCGAGGTTGGTCTCGACTATCTTGACTACGTCGTGGTCGATGAGCGTTTTTACCGGCCCGCCGAGGTTGAGGCACTCATCGGCGATTCAACAAAAGCTCGGCGCGTGCTCAAGTGGCAGCCTTCCTATACGTTCGCGGAATTGGTGAAACTTATGGTGCGAAACGATCTTGAATTCATAGCTCGCGGAAGTGTCACGCAGGCATCGCCACTCGCAAATCGGTCGGCGGCTACGACTGAGTGAGGGCTGGAGTCGCACCGAATTTTCCATTTCTCATCTCTCATTTGTCATTGCCTCGGGGGCATTCGGAGTAAATGACGAATGTCAAATGAGAAATGACATATGGAAAATCTTCGGGCTAGTGCTTGGGGTCTTGGCGGTTAGGTTACGTTAGCGACGGTCAAACAATGCAGGTGCTCTATGACGGACACATCTACCTCATGCAAGCTGCCGGTGGCGTCAATCGCTACTTCGCAAACTTGATCGGCAGGCTGCCCCCCGACGTCATACCTTATCTGACCATGTGCGGCCCGCGTTCGATAAACTTCCCTGTCAACTCACGCATGAAAGTTTACAGTTACCGGCGTTTTCGTCCGGCGAGTGTATCTTATCGGCTGGAGAAGTTGTTCTTCGAGTATGCGAACAAGGCGCGAAGTTATGATCTCGCACATCCCACTTACTACACGCTACTCAGTCGGAACGAATTTGAGCGGTTTCGCTGCCCCGTGGTAGTAACAGTCTGGGACATGATTCACGAGTTGTTTCCCGCCGAGCTTGATCCGAAGGGGCGACACGCCGAAGAAAAACGCCGAGCGGTCATGGCTGCACAGGCAGTTATTTGTATCTCCGAGAATACCAGGCACGATCTACTCGAGCGCTATCCGGTGTCGCCAGAAAAAGTCAGGGTGACGCATTTGGCCTCGGAAATCGACGCCAGTCTGGCCCAGGGTCCGGAGGCTGTTCCCAACAGACGCTATTTCCTTTATGTAGGCTTGCGCTATCGTTACAAAAACTTCAACGGCTTGCTTGCCGCTTTTGCCAGGATGCTCTCTGCGCGGCCGGGGCTCGCACTATGCGTGGTGGGCGCTCCTTTTAATGATACTGAAAAAAAACTGATCGTCGAGCTTGGTCTTGATTCAGCCGTCGAACATTATAGACAAGTCAGCGACGCGCACTTGGCAAAACTGTACTATCACAGCGTGGCCTTTGTTTATCCCTCGCTCTACGAGGGATTCGGTATCCCGCCGCTCGAGGCGATGGCTTGCGGCACACCCGTTGTGGCTTCTAATCGTTCCAGCATTCCTGAAGTAGTTGCTGACGCCGGCTTACTATTTGATCCGGAGAGGACGGATGAGCTAACCGACATTTTGATAGCCCTGGCGGACGATTCGTCCCTAAGAGAACAATTGATAGCGAAGGGATACAAGCGGGAGAAAGCCTTTAGTTGGGACAAGACCGTGTCCCAAACATTGGAAATTTACCGTGAGGTAACTGGGAAGTCCGAGCCTCGCCTACAAAATTGAGATGAGCTTCGAGAAGATCACTATCGTCACGCCTTCCTATAATCAGGGCCACTTCCTTGAACAAACGATCCTGTCCGTGATTGGCCAGCAGTACCCCAATTTGGAATACATCGTCATGGATGGCGGGAGTACTGACAATAGCGTTGAAGTCATAAAAAAATACGAGAGCCAGCTGACACACTGGGAAAGTGAAAAGGACCGCGGCCAGGCTCATGCCCTCAACAAGGGTTTCGCCAGGGCTACTGGAAAAATTCTCGGCTGGATTAACTCTGATGATTTTTATTTGCCAGGCACGCTGGCATTTGTCGCGGAACACCTGGACCCAAACAAACCGGAACTCTTGTTTGGCAACTGTCTGCACTTCGTAGATAACGAGCCACGAGCATATGGCAGTGATGTTCGACACGAACACGAAAACCGAGACTTGCGGCTCGCCGATTACATTATCCAACCGGGTAGTTTCTGGACCCGTGAGGCGTGGTCAAAGACGGGTACGCTCGACGAATCGTTACACTTCGGCTTTGACTGGGACTGGTTCATACGGGCCAAGGAAGCTGGTGTAGCTTTCAAGGCAGAAGATCGATATCTCTCAACCTATCGAATCCATGGTGAACACAAGACCGGGGTCGGCGGTGACAAACGCCGCGTAGAGTTAGCTTCAATTTACGGGCGGCATGTTGGCCCAAATTATGAGCAGTTGTATCTGCGCTGCCGCACGAGACGCCAGCTGGCCTTCAGTCGCAAGTGGCTTTCTCTCTTGAGGCTTAAGAGGTTTGAGCCCGTTTTTCTCAAAGCCGCTTTTCCGAGCCTATTTCGCGGCTTCAGGCAAAACGAGATTAGCGATATGATGACTATGCTCTCAACGAATTCTGAGTAAAGCCCAGGTGCATGGGCTTCCAAGGCAATAAGTCCTGCCAGCACCGATTTCTGTTCACCAGCTGCGGCGCGATTCAAAGCGCGGCTCTTAATATGCGAAAGGCAGATTACATCGAGTGAAGAAAGCTTTGATCACAGGGATAACCGGGCAGGATGGCTCTTACCTGGCTGAGTTCCTACTTGCCAGGGGTTACGAAGTTCATGGCATCATCCGCCGTGCTTCAACTTTTAATACCGGCCGTATCGACCACCTTTACAAAGATCCACACATTAATGACGTAAAGCTCTTCCTGCATTACGGGGACATCGCGGATTCAACAAACCTTATTAAACTGCTTTACCGAATTCAGCCGGACGAGGTTTACCACCTGGCGGCGCAAAGTCATGTACGGGTCAGTTTCGACATTCCTGAGTACACCGGCGACGTGACGGCACTGAGCACCATTCGCATCCTCGAAGCAATTCGCGAGACCGGAGTGAATTCGAAGTTTTATCAGGCCAGCAGTTCGGAAATGTTTGGCAAGGTGCATGAGGTTCCGCAACGGGAGACCACTCCTTTTCACCCGCGCTCGCCTTACGGCGTCGCCAAAGTCTATGCACATTGGGCAACAGTTAACTACCGCGAGTCGTACGATCTATTTGCCTGTTGCGGCATTCTCTTTAACCATGAAAGCCCGCGCCGTGGTGAAACGTTCGTTACGCGCAAGATCACGCGGGCCGTGGCGCGTATAAAAGCCGGCCTGCAGAAGAAGCTCTATCTTGGCAACCTCGACGCCAAGCGCGATTGGGGCTACGCCAGGGAATATGTAGAAGCAATGTGGTTAATGCTGCAGCAGGACAAGCCGGACGATTACGTTATCGCAACCGGCGAGACTCACTCAGTTGAAGAGTTTTTGACGGAGTCTTTTTCCCACCTCAATCTCGACTGGCACGATTATGTCGAGCTTGACCCCAAGTATTTGCGACCCGCAGAAGTTGATCTGCTGATTGGCGATGCCTCGAAGGCCCGCCGTGAGCTTGGGTGGACTCCGCGGGTGACTTTCAAGGAGCTGGTCCGACTAATGGTGGACGCCGACGTTTCAATGGTTAATCGAAACGAGCACGAAGTTTTCGGCGATACTGACCCGGCGGAAACAGCCCAGTCCGTGCTTAAGAACTAACTATGGAAACATTTAGCGAAAGTTTTCCTTACCGGCGGATCGTCGTTACCGGCGGTGCAGGTTTCCTTGGGCGGTTTATCGTAGAGCGTTTGCGCGCCTTTTCAGGAGTGGAAATGTTTGTGCCGCGCAGCGCTGACTACAACCTGGTTGAAGCAGCCGACATCAAGCGTCTGTTTGCCGACACGCGTCCGGACCTTGTGATCCACCTCGCCGCCGTTGTGGGTGGCATTGGCGCAAATCAGAAAAACCCGGGAAAGTTCTTTTATGAAAACCTGATGATGGGGANNCAACTTATCGAACAGGCGAGGCTTCACGAGGTAAAGAAGTTTGTCGCTACCGGAACGGTTTGCGCTTATCCNAAGTTTACCCCCACACCTTTTCGCGAAGANGATCTATGGAACGGCTATCCCGAGGAAACAAACGCGCCTTACGGGCTGGCCAAAAAGATGATGCTGGTGCAGTCGCAGAGCTACCGGGAGCAATACGGATTCAATTCTATTTTTCTCCTGCCGGCGAACCTTTATGGTCCCGGTGACAACTTCGACCTCGAGAGCTCGCATGTTATTCCGGCGCTGATTCGCAAGTGTGTCGAAGCCCGGGACGCCGGCCAGCCTTTCGTCGAAGCCTGGGGCACCGGCAACGCTTCGCGCGAATTTCTTTACGTCGAGGATTGCGCTGAAGGATTGCTTCGCGCCGCAGCTCTCTATAACGAGAGCGAACCAGTCAACATCGGTACCGGACGCGAAATCAAAATCTCAGAATTGCTGCAACTGATTGCGCGGCTAGCACGCTTCGAAGGCGAGATCCGCTGGCAGAGTGACAAACCCGATGGCCAGCCACGCCGTCGTCTCGAGGTTTCTCGCGCGCTGGAGAAGTTTGGATTCAAGGCACGCACCACCCTCGAAGAAGGCCTGCGTAAAACAATCGAATGGTATGAAAGCAGAAGGTTGCAGGCAACCGACCGCGGCGTCGGCGAAAGCGACCACGTAGCAAGTTCGGCTCCATAATCCCCCAGCCCAGTAAATCCATGAAGTTTTCCGGCATCTCATTTGCACGGTGGCAATGATGCCTGAAGACGGCACAACCTTCAGTGGGAGTTAGTTGAATGATTATGCGAGATTTTTCTTTTTTCACGATGGCACTGGCCTCTGTGGCCGCAGCCGCTTTGGGGTTTCCGGCCGCGCAGAAGGTTCAAACCGGCGCCCGACCGCAAACGAGCACCCGGTGTTTGGTGACCGCGATGAAGGGTAACGACGTGGGCGCGAGAATTAACGCGTGCGATGCACAGCTCGGAGTTAATAGAGGCGAAATTGTGCTGAATGGGGGCGGTACGATTGCTACTCCTGTAATTATCTCTTCCAACCACACACTGCGTGTGAGCGGGGGCATTTATAGGGCGACCGCCGGTGGCCCAGTCCTTCGGCTTAAAGATAACTCGACATTGGTCTGCGATTCATTCGATGCAGTCCTTGAGGAATCAACCGGCACGAACGGCGAAGTGGGAGTTAAACCTTTCACGATCGTTGCTGCTTATGCCGGCAGTTCCCGGGACGCTTTGAATGGCACGCTGGCGCGAGGCCTGTCGATTAAGGGTTGTCACTTCAGAGGTGCGCGGTCAGATTTTGATTCCGCATCGCAAACCATCGCACTTGGGAACTGTCACGATTGCAGCGTCACTAACAACTGGCTGGAAGCTACCCGGACAATCGGCATTCAAACGGGTGGCGGCTCGAGCATGGGTAACTACGCCGATAATGTGATCATCGCCCAAAACCTTCTAACCAACGTCGCTTCGCAGAATATCGCCGTAGTCAATTCGAGTAACGTTCAGGTAACTGACAACACAATGAGAGCGCCCGGTATGGCCAACGGCCCCGGCGTCGTTCCGATTGATATCGAACCGAATGTGGGAGACAGGATAGTAAACGTGAAGATCGCGAATAACCTGGTGGATATGAGCAACACTGTACTCGATGCGAGCGGGGCAAAGGCCCTGCATGGGATCGCCATCAACAATCTAAATCGTGCGATTCCATTCACTGGGGTTGAAGTCTCAAAAAATACGGTTTATGGCGCGGAGCTAAAAGACCCCTACAACCACGTCTCAGGCGGACTTATTCTCGTCCGCTCGGCCGAAAACACGCTCA
>Ga0065705_10104443_pt1 | contig 15615 bp, 10 predicted proteins | sample SwibulcommuniRL2_FD_59092 | JGI IMG/M metagenome (GOLD analysis project Ga0065705, IMG submission 59092) | Bulk soil microbial communities from switchgrass field near Rose Lake, East Lansing, Michigan, USA - RL2 Bulk Soil v2 (version 2) | ecosystem: Environmental > Terrestrial > Soil >...
CGCAGGACGACGCCGAGCGCAAGCCGTTCGCCGTGGTGGCCGCGGGCCGGCTGCGGGGTGACGAAGTGTTCGACTCGCTGGCCGCGGGAATTGCCCTGCCGAACGTGACGCCGCCGCCGACTCCGGCGACCGACGCAATCCGCTTCCCGCCGCCCCCTAAGAGCACACGCGACCTGGTCAATGAGGCCTTTGGCTTCGACCCCTCGTCCGACAAGGGGAACGTGAACCGCACGATGCAGCAGGCCATGCTCTTGATGAACAACAAGCAAATTCAGGCGCAAATCGACGCCTCGCCCAGCTCTGGCACTACGCTTTCAAAAATCGTCGCCGCCGAACCCGACGACGCGGCCGCGGTCACAAAGCTCTACCAGCAAGTCCTGGCCCGCAAGCCGACGCCGAAGGAAATCGACATCGCCAAGGAGCACCTGGCCAGCGTCGGCGACCGCAAAACCGGCTACGAAGACCTGCTGTGGAGCATGGTGAATAGCGCGGAGTTTTTGTCGCGGAGGTAGGTCTCGTGCTATTTCGGCTGTCCGTGCTGGTGATCATGTGCTTGATCCAACAGTTTGTGCTTTTGGCCGACGATACCGCGGCACAGATTGAAAAGGCACTTGGTGAACGTGGCATCGCACACGACGTGGATCGAGACGGACTTATTACGGTTCAAGTCCATCGAGATCCAATTGCGGCGTTCGGCATCATTGCATCACTCAATGAGGTAGCTCGGAAGAAAATTGACACGCTGATATTGGAAATAAAGTGCGACGATCGCAAGGCAGCAGTACAACTCGCAAGTCTCGCGGAGCTTCGGGAAATTCACGTGAGCGAAGGGTGTTGGCATCCGTGGATTGCGGAATTGTTGTCACAGTCCAAGACAATTCACTCATTGTGGGCAGGTGGATCCGGACTTCGCGGGGATGACCTGAAACTGATTGGTAAGGCAACGCAGTTGGAATGCCTGATGATCGATGGCAATGAAGTAAAGGGTAAGGACCTGGTACACCTGAGAGATTTGACGAAATTGCGCCAATTGAGTCTCAGTGGATCGGGTATTGGGACGAAGGATGTGCATTGGCTTTCGTCGAATGAAAGGCTGAGCGCATTGTGGTTAGGCGATACCAATGTCGATGACTCGATTGTTGCCGTCCTTACTCCTTGCAAGAAAATCCAATTACTCAGTGTCCCGCGGACTGGGGTCACGTCGAAAGGCGCGAAGCAACTGCGAGAACAGCATCCAAAGGCAATCGTGAGCGCGGGGGGAAGGGGTGAAGTCGAGACGATTGCGATCCCAAACGAATGATCAGGAAGGACAGCTAATATGCTCCGCACATTTGCATCCGCACACGTCACCGGCGACGGCGTCGCCAGCCGGCGCGGATTTTTGAAGTCGCTGGCCTTAGCGGGCAGCGCTGGGACGATCAGCTTGAGCTGGCGCGACATGCTGCTGGCGAAAGCCAATGAGCTGAAGCAAGCCGGCAAGAAGATGATCCTGCTCTGGATGGACGGCGGGCCCAGCCAGTACGACACGTTCAATCCCAAGCCCGGCTCGCAGTTTCAAGGGCCGACACAGGCGATTGGCACCAACGTGCCGGGAATTCAGATCGGCGAGCACTGGCCGAAGACAGCCCAGGTGTTTGACAAGATTGCCCTGATCCGCTCGATGGTCAGCGACGAGCGGGACCATTTTCGGGCGATCAAGCTCGTGCGGACCGGCTATCCCATCAAACCGACGATTCCCTATCCAACGTGGGGAAGCGTTGTCGCCCGCGACCGGTTCGATCCGGGCTTTGACTTGCCCGCGTTCGTCCGGATCGGCAGCCCGCGGATCAAAACACGCGATGTCAATAGCGGCGTGCTCGGGCCGCGATTCGAGTCGTTCAAGATCGCCGAGCCGGGCAAGCTGCCCGAGGACGTGCATCCCACTGTTCCGGCCGACGTGCTCCAGCGACGGCTGGCCCTGGCTGCGAAGCTCGACGGCGAGTTCGCCGCTCGCGGCAGCGCCAAGGCGGCCGGCGAACAGCGCGAAATCTACGACCGGACCAGTCGCTTCGTCCTGAGTCCGCTGCTGGGCACCTTCATCCTCGACAAGGAGCCGGACACGCTGCGTGACGCTTACGGCCGCAATGCTTTCGGCCAGGGTTGCCTTTTGGCTCGCCGGCTGGTCGAGGCGGGGGTGAGCTTCGTCGAAGTGATCAACAGCGGCACGCTGAACGACCAGGGTTGGGACACGCACAAGCGGGGCTTCAAGGAGAACCCGATCCTGGCCGGCGAAACCGACAGCGGCTACGCGATGCTCCTGACCGATCTGGCCCAGCGAGGCCTCTTGGACGACACGCTGGTCGTGTGGATGGGCGAGTTCTGCCGCACGCCGAAGTACGAAGACAATGCTGGCGGCCGGAACCACTACAGCGAGGGTTGGCTGGTGGGCCTCTCGGGCGGTGGCGTGAAAATGGGACAGGCGATCGGCGCGACCGACGCCGACAACGTGAAGGTGACCGACCGGCCGATTGGCGTTTCGGACCTATTTGTCACGTTCTGCCACGTCCTGGGACTCAACCCACGCGAGGAATACACGACCGAACTCAACCAGCCGCTGAAATTGGTCGAAGGGGGCGAGTTGATTAAGGAGTTGTTCTAACCGCTCTTAGCCGGGAGCAAACTTGCTCCCGGAGCCCTGCGCGCGAATTACCCATGCACGATTCACCGGGACCAGGTTTGGTCCCGGCTAAGGTCAGTGCATGATCTCCTTCACGCTCCGCTCGATCGTGCGGCAGATGTCGTCAAGCTTCAGGTCATCCTCGTGGTCCCCGAAGGGGTCTTCGATTTCCTCGGCGATCAATTCGACGCCCAGCATGAAATAGGTAATCAGCGCCATCACGGCGATCGTCCACCAGTCGAAGTCCTTGACCAGGCCCCAGGGGAGCGTGATGAGATAGATGGCGATCGACTGGCGAATGAACCAGCGATAGGAGATTGAGATGGGCGATTTCTGAATCCGCTCGCAGGCCCCGCAGATGTTCATCAGCGACGAGGCGTGCTGGTCGAGAAACAGCAGCTCGAAACCGCCAATTTGCTCCGCCTGCCGCCAGCGTTCGAGCTGGTCGTAGATTTTCTCCGAGAGAAACGCGGGGACGTGTTGCGGCCGCTCGGTGCTCGTCTCAAAGCCGGGGAGCTGCGCGAGCTGGATGCCGCCGCGGAGGTGCCCCTTGAGGGCGTAGGCAAAGTCGATCAGCCACTGGCCGAGCTGGTCCTTCTCGGCCTCCTCGGCTTGGACACACGTTTCGACCTTGATCGCCAAATTGCGGGAGTCATTGACGAGCTGGCCCCAGAGCTTGCGCCCTTCCCACCAGCGGTCGTAGGAGGTGTTGGTACGAAAGACGAGCAGCGTGCCGAGCACCAGGCCCAAGACGGCATAGAGCTGCGCGCCGTGCGTGATGAGTTCGTCGAAGAACGTGTATTCGACCCAGCAGACCAGGGCGGCGTAAGCAATGGAGACCGCAACGGCGCCCCAAATACGGGCGGCGATCGGCGTGCTGTGAAGCGACGTCAGGACGGCAACCCAAGGACGAAACATGGGCGATTGGCGGCGAGCGGGCGGCAAAGTACGGTGAGAGCGCTTAATTGTCGCCTTTCGGTCCGCGAAAGGGCGTGCTTTCGCGGAGCGAAAGACGACGTTACCGGCGAAGTTTAGCGTAACCGAAACCGGGGATTCGGGAGAGACCGCCATGGTTCAGCAGCTCGTCGCCGGCGTGCATCACTTCAAACGGCAGGTGTTCCGCCAGCAGCAGGAGCTGTTTGCACGGCTGGCTCAGGGACAGAGCCCGCAGACGCTGTTTATTACCTGTTCCGACTCGCGAATCGATCCGAACCTGATCACGCACACCGATCCGGGCGATCTGTTTGTGATCCGCAACGCGGGCAACATTATTCCGGCCTATAGCGCGGCCAGCGGCGGCGAGATCGCGTCGATCGAGTTCGCGATTACCGGCGTGGGCGTCAGCGACATCGTGATTTGCGGCCATTCGCACTGCGGAGCGATGAAGGGGCTGCTGCACCCCGAATATGTGACCGAAATGCCCGCCGTAAGCGAGTGGCTGAAGCACGCCGAGGCGACGCGGAGGATCGTCAAATCGAAATATGGCCAGCGCGCGGAGGACGAGAAACTCGACGTGGCGATCGAGGAAAACGTGCTGGTCCAGATCGAGAACCTGCAAACTCATCCGGCAGTCGCGGTCGCCTTAGTCGAGGGGAAACTGAAGTTGTATGCCTGGGTGTATGACATCGCGACCGGCGAAGTCTTTGCGTATGACGACGATGCCGAGCAGTACGTGCCGCTAGGGGACGTGCGGCCCGTGGCGCCGGGACCGAGCGCCCGGCTGGCGGATGTGAAGTCGGGGGACGCGCGGTTTCATCCGGAGACATAGGGCGGGTTACAAACCTGCCCTACTTAGGGCCGCGACTATCTTCTCGACGTCATAGACACATCCGCCCCAGGTGCCGCCGCCAACGCGCTGGAGGGCGGCCCAGAGCTTCGTCTCGGCGGGCAGGTCCTTATCAGGCGCCAGGCCCGGCCGCGGCGGGCGGGCGGCGAGCATCGCGGCGCCTTCCTCGGCGGAGGATGTCCGCGCACCATCGCCAACCAGATCCACGGAGCCAGTAAGCTGGTTGCGATCGATAACAATTCGGATCAGGTCGCCGTCGCGGACCTTGCCAATCGGACCGCCGGCCAAGGCCTCGGGTCCAACGTGGCCGATGCAAGCCCCGGTGCTGACACCCGAAAAGCGAGCATCGGTGACGACGGCCACTTCGCGGCCCCACTTGAGAAACTTCAGCGCCGACGTGATTTGATAGGTCTCCTCCATGCCGCTGCCCATCGGGCCGCGGCCCATCAGCACGAGCACATCGCCCGGCTTGAGCGGCTGGGTCGATTGCCCCTTGATCGCAGCGATGGCTTCCCGCTCTGTGGTAAAGACGCGCGCCGGGCCGGTCTTGCGATAGACGCCATCCGCATCGACTACGGCTGGATCGATAGCGGTGGCCTTGATCACGGCGCCTTCCGGGCACAGGTTGCCGACGGGGAAGCAGACAGTGCTCGTGAGTCCGCGGCGGCGGGCTTCGACTGGCGGGATGATTACGTCGTCCGGATCAACGTCGTCGCGCTCCTTCAGCAAATCACGCACGGCCCTTCGCCGGTCGGATTTCTCCCACCAGGCGAGCACGTCGCCCAGTGTCTGGCCGGTCACCGTCAGCACGTTCAGATCTAGCAAGCCCTGCTCTCGCAAGTGCAACATGATCTCCGGCACGCCACCAGCCAGGAACACGCGCACCGTTGGGTGATTCACCGGGCCGTTGGGCAACACGGAGACGAACCGCGGCACTCGGCGGTTGACATCGCTCCAGTCTGCCACCGTAGGCCGTGTGAGGCCGGCGGCGAAGGCAATGGCCGGAATGTGCAGCAGCAAATTGGTCGAGCCGCCGCAAGCCGCGTGAACGATCATCGCATTTCGGACGCTCGCCGGGGTCAGAATGTCGCGCATTTTTAATCCGCGATCGACGAGTTCCCGCGCTGCGCGGGCGCTATTGGTCGCCAGGTCGAGCCAGATCGGCTGGCCACTGGGGGCCAGGGCCGAATGCGGTAGGGCGATACCGAGCGCCTCCGCCACGACCTGCGAGGTGGCGGCCGTGCCCAGGAACTGGCAGCCGCCGCCGGGTGTGCCGCAGGCAGCGCAGCCAGCGGCCGCTGCTTCGTCAAGCGTGATTTCGCCGTGAACGTAGCGAGCACCGATCGATTGGACCTTGCCGGCGTCTTCGCCTTTGGTCGGCGGCAGCGTCACGCCACCGGGCACGATGACGCCGGGCAGATCACGGGCCGCGGCCAGCGCGATCATCATCGCCGGCAGGCCCTTGTCGCAGGTCGCGACGCCAATTAGTGCCGAGCGTTGTGGAAGTGAGCGGATCAGGCGGCCGAGCACCATCGCCGCGTCGTTGCGATAGGGCAGGCTATCGAACATGCCGGTCGTTCCTTGCGTGCGTCCGTCGCAGGGGTCGGAGCAATACGCGGCAAACGGCACACCTCCCAGGGCCTTGATTTCGCGAGCCGCCGCTTGGACCAGCAATCCCACCTCCCAGTGGCCGGTGTGATAGCCGAGGGCGATTGGCGTACCGTCGGGGGCGCGCACGCCCCCCTGCGTGCTGAGGATCAAGTATTGCGGCCCCAGCAAATCGGCCGGTTTCCACCCCATGCCGACCGCTTGCGTGAGGCCAAACAGGTCGCCGCTCGACCAATTGCGGAGCATCTCGTCGGTGAGCGGCAGCTTGCCGGCGGGGCCGGAGGCGTGCGTCTGAATTGCGCGCAAGGCGGGCGGATTGCGTTCGAGCAGGTCAACGAGCGATGCAGCGGACATGCGGGAAACTCGGGGTAAGTCGGAGTCGTTGGCGGGCCCTGGTTGCCAGTTCGCGCACAGGCTCGGTGTCGAATTCGGCAGGCAGCACCTATAATCAACCTACTCATTGACCAGCCGCCCGTCGCCCCCGCTTTCTCGAACGAGCCGCCGCGATGAATCTCGATCGGGCTTTGCAATTGAATACAGCAGCGCTGGCGGTGATGGGGGCGCTCTTTCTCGGCCTCGGCCATGAGAGCGTGACCCTGCCGCTGGTCCTGGGTCTGGCCGCCGTGGTTTCCGTGAGCCTGTCGAACGGCTTCCGCTGGCTGCGGCTCAACTGGCTGATCGCGAATCTGATGGCCCTGAGTGCGGTCGCCTGGTCGATGAGGAGTTTTCTCCGCGCAGGAATGGCGGAGCAGCTCCTGGCGATCGCCGACATGCTCGTCTATTTGCAGATCGTACTGCTGTTTCAGGAGAAGACGGCGCGGGTCTATTGGCAGCTTATTGTGCTGAGCCTGTTGCAGGTCGTCGTCGCTGCCGCGCTGAACCTCGGACCGCAGTTCGGATTGTTGCTTGTGGCTTATTTGCTGATGGCGCTTTTGGCGCTTGTGCTCTTATGTGCGTACTGCGAATGGCGGAAGTTCAACTCGACGAGCGCGAACGTCCCAGCCACGTCCGCCGCGGGAAACCTGCTCGGCGCGCCGGTGGCGGCATCGCCCCAATCTGCGATAGCCGTCACGGAGGGCGCTCGGCTCCCCTTGATGGCGCGCCAGGCGGCACTCTTGGGCCTGGCGACTGGCGCCTTCGCGAGCGTGTTCTTTTATGCCACGCCGCGGAATCCGCATGGCGCCTGGTCCGAGCTGCGAGGCGAGGCCAATTCCGCGTCCGGCGTGCGAAATCAGGTCACGCTTGCGCAGTCGGGACGCATCCACCTCAGCAGCCAGCTTGTGATGCGCGTTTCGCTGTCGTCGGTGGCCACGGGGCAACCCTATGTGCTGACTGCCGAGCCGTACTTCCACGGCATGCTTCTCAGCGAGTATGTGACCAACGGTTCGGAAGGCCGCTGGGTTGTGGGCCGCGCACCGCGTCAGAACGCGTCGCCACTTCCGCTGAGCCCGGCCAACCAAACGGTTCCGGCAGCCAGCCTGGTCCGCCAGGATTACTTGCTCGAAGGGGGCGCCAACCAGTTGTTCGCGATCTTGCCCATCTATTCGGTCGATGGTTCACCGAGCGATATATCGGTCCGCCAGGGGTCCGGCCGGCTGGTCCACAACGTTCCACCGGACGAATCGCGCCCCTTGCGCGAATTCCGCTACGCGACCGGCACGAGTAGCCTGCGCAACGGCAGACAGCTTCGCGGAATTCCGCATCGCAACCGTGGCATCACGCTGGGGGACATGGTCGGATTGGATAATGAACGGGAAACACTGTTGCGGTTCGATCGGCAGCGGTTTGCCGGACTGGCGGAGGTGGCGGATCGTGTCATCCGCGAGGCGGGCGTGGAGCAGGCTGGCCCGCTCGAGCAAGCGCTGGCCCTGGAGCGACACTTTACCGAACCGGGTCGATACCAATACTCGCTGAACCTCAATTTCAAGCGCGATCCGCGGCTCGACCCGATCGAGGATTTTGTCGTCAACCATCGAACTGGCCATTGCGAGTACTTTGCCAGCGCCCTAGTGATGATGCTTCGCAGTCGGAACATTCCGGCCCGGCTGCTGATCGGCTATCGCGGCGGCGATTTCAATAGGATCGGCGATTATTACCAGGTGCGGCAGCGGCATGCCCACGCGTGGGTTGAAGCGTTACTTCCGCCGGGCGCGGTCCCCGAATGGGAACTCGCGGGCGCTCCCTCGGGGGGTGGAACGTGGTATCGGCTCGATCCGACGCCGCCGTCGCTCCAATTGGCGACCGACAGCGACCGGGAGGGTCTCGTCGCGCGGGTCATGCAGACCTTTGACTATGCCGAGCTGTTGTGGCGCGATTATGTGCTTAGCCTGAACGCCGTCAAACAGCGCGACTCGATCTACGAACCGGTCTCGCACCGGGCTCTCAATACGCTTCCGGCCTGGTCCGAACATTCGGGATTTGGCAGTCGATTTCGCCGGCTGGCGCGGCTGATGGGGATGGATCCGGACGCGAATTCGTCCCGCGATTCGTCGCGCCAGCAGGCAATTGACTGGCGAGCTGGGATGTTGACCGTCGGACTCACAATCGCCGTGATTGTCGCGGCCAATGTCGTCTATCTCGTCCTTTTTCGCTGGGTGCCTTGGCAGCGACGGAGGTCGCCCGAAACTCGTCGCCGGCGATCCTTGGTGCCAAGGTTCTACCGCCGGCTAGAGTCGCTCCTGGCCCACTTGCCGCTGCGGCGCCTGCCGGGTCAAACGGCCAGGGAGCTGGCCGATCGGGCGGCGCAGCGACTCTACCACCCGCGCCCGGACGCCGACCGTTTGCTCCAACCGCACATAGCCCAACTGCCGAGGGAGATTGTCGATGCTTATTACCGCGTCCGCTTCGGCGGAGCCGCCCTGGACAGCCACGAACAGGCCGCGATAGAACATGCGCTGGCGGAATTGACTCCCGCGGTTGGGCAAGCGCAAAGATGAAAATTGGCATCGTCGGCTATCAGGGCTCCGGCAAAAGCACGCTCTTTCATTGGCTCACCGGGGTCGCCCCCGATCCGGCTCTGGCCCACACGATTCAGGCGGCGATGGCCACGGTGCCCGACGAGCGCGTCGCGCCGCTGTGCAAGATTTACGCGCCCAAGAAAGTCACGCAGGCAGCGATCGAAATTGTCGATACGCCTGGACTTTCCCGCACTCACGAGGGGAGCGCCATCAAACTCGCGATGATTCGCGAAGCAGGCGCGCTCATCGTCGTCGTCGCCAATTTTGGGGGCGCCGACGCGGCCGCCGATCTTCAGAACTTTGAAGACGATCTATTGATCGCCGATCTCGATATTCTCTCGGGCCGCGTCGAGCGGCTGCGCGACTCACTGAAAAAGCCCCGACCCAACCGCGAAAAGGAGCAGGAGGAATTGGCTCTTCTCGAGCCGATTCTGGTCGAGCTGGAAGCGGGCAAGGCGATCGCGAAGCTGCCGCTGTCCGCCGAGCAACGCAAGGCGATCAAGTCGTTTCAGCTCTTTAGCGATAAGCCCCGGTTTGTTGTCGTCAACATTGCCGATGACGACGCGGACATTGGACGGTTCGCCAAACTCGCCCCGCCGGGCACCGAGCTCGTGGCCCTCTCGCTGACGCTCCAGATGGACCTGGCGGCAATGCCGGCCCAGGAACGGGACGAATTCTGCCGCGAAATGCACATCCAGCCGTTCGATCGCGACTCGTTGCTGCGGCGAATCATGCAGGCGTCAGACCAGATGCTGTTCTTCACTGCTGGCGACAAGGAGGTCCGCACGTGGCTCATCCGCCAGGGCGGCACGGCCCTGGAAGCCGCGGCCGGGATTCACACCGATCTGGCCAAGGGCTTCATTCGGGCGGAAACGATGAGCGTGGCCGACCTGGTTCGCCTGGGGAGCGAGCGCGAAATCAAAGCCGCCGGACTGATGCGGCAAGAGCCGAAGGACTATGTGATCCAGGATGGCGACGTTATTACGATCAAACACAATTGATTTCGGATTGCGGATTGCGGAACAGACGAAGGAGGCCGTATGTAAGCGGTCGGAACCTTGAACTTTGAACCTTGAACTCCAACTCCCAACCCGAAGTCCTGCTCTTCACCGACGGAGCTTGCAGCGGCAATCCCGGCCCTGGCGGCTGGGCGTTCATCATGAAGCACGTGGCGACCGGCAAAGTAATGGAAAAATCGGGAGCCGAGCGCGAGACGACGAATAACCGGATGGAGCTGCAAGCCGTGATCGAGGGGCTCTCGGCCCTCAAACGCCCCTGCCATTTGGAGCTGTTCACCGACAGCGAATACGTCCGCAAGGGGCTCTCGGAGTGGATGGTCGGTTGGAAGCGCAACGGCTGGAAGAAGCGCGAGAAGGGATCGCTCAAGCCGATCAAGAACGCCGAACTGTGGCAGGCGCTCGACAAGCTGATCGCACCGCACCAAATCAAGTTCACCCGCGTTGCTGGCCACAGCGGCCATCCCGAGAACGACCGCTGCGATGAGCTGGCGGTTGAAGCGTATCAGCGGTTTTTGTAGCTCACTGCCACGCCTCAATGCTGCCAGCGACAATGGTTCGCGAGCCGGACTCGGTCGCCAGCACCAGCCCGCCGAAATCGTCAATGTTCCGGCACACGCCAACGACGCGCCGTCCGCTCAGATTGGCAGTGACGGTCTTCCCGACAAGCAGGCACCTTTGCCGATAGTCGGCGGCCAGTGCACGAAAGCCGGATTGGAGGAGCGTGCTCCAGCGGAAGTCAAACCGATCGAGCACCGCCAAAAGCACGTCAGTCAGTTCGCGCGACAGCGAGTCGAAATCGACGAGAGCCACGGCGCCTGTCGGAACTCCATCAGCCGCTATTGCCGCTGGCTCCTTCTCCTCCGCCATCGAGTTATTCACATTGATGCCGATCCCCACGATCAGCCGCTCGCTCTGGCCGGGCGCCGATTCGCACAAGATGCCGCACACCTTACCGCCATTGAGATAGACGTCGTTGGGCCACTTGACTCGCCACTGAGCCCGCGGCGCCAGCGGCTCCAGAGCTTCACACACCGCAAGGCCCGCCACCAGAGCCACTTGGGAACGCGTTTCTGGCCGCAACGCCTCGGCCGGCGCTTCCACGAGCAGCGAAAAGGTAAGCGCGCCGCTGGCCGACCACCAGCGGTTCGTGCCCCGGCCGCGGCCGCCGGTCTGCCGCTCGGTCAGCACCAAGAGCGGCAAGGGCAGCTCATCCCGCGCCGCCAATTCCAGGGCCCGATCATTCGTCGAGCCAACCGACTCGTGGTAATCCACGTGCCGAACCAAGCCGGAACGGGTAATGCGGGAGAGGTCGAACATCAGAATCTAGCTTTTCGGCGCTCCACTGCTCACTCCACGCGCAGCAGCAAATCCCCCGTCTCCACCCGGCTGCCGGGCTTGACGAAGACCTCCGCCACCTCGCCCTGCACTTCGCTCGTCAGCGTTGTCTCCATCTTCATCGCCTCGAGGGTGAATAGCTTTTGCCCCTTGGAGACCTTGTCGCCTGGCTTCACGGCCACCGTCACGACCATCCCGGGCATGCTCGCCCCCACCTGCTTCGGATCGTCCGGATCGGCCTTCACTGCCTTGAGCGCGGTCGCTTCGAACGACTTATCGACGACGCTTACGTCCCGCGGCTGGCCGTTGAGCTCGAAAAACACCGTCCGCGTCCCGTCGGCGTGCGGCTCGCTCACCGTGAGGAACTTGATGATCAGCGTCTTGCCTTCCTCGATATCGATGGAAATCTCCTCCCCCAACTCCTGACCGTAGAAAAAAATGGGCGTCGGCAGGCGGCTCGTGTCGGAATACTCCCGGATGTGAGCCGTATACTCCTGATAAACCTTGGGATAGAGCAGGTACGACAGCACGTCGCGTCGCGTAGGCTCGCGGGGGATCAGGCCGGCCACCTTCTCGGCCGCAGCGTCAAAATCAGCCGGCGGCAGGCCGGCGGCGGCCCGGCCCTTGACCGGCTTACGATCACGGAGAATCCGCTCGACCACTTTTTTGGGCCAGCCGCCGGGAGGCTGCCCCATCATCCCTGAAACCAGGTCGATGACCGACTCGGGAAACGCCAGGTCGCGTTCCCCTTCCAGGATGTCCTTGGTCGTGAGCCCGCCGGCAACCATGAACAGGGCCAGATCTCCCACCGCCTTGGAGCTGGGCGTAACCTTGACGATGTCGCCCAGGAGCTGATTCGCCTCGGCATAGGCGCGGCACACGTCGGTCCAACGATCGGCCAGGCCCAAGGCCCGGGCTTGCTGAAAGAGGTTGGTGTATTGTCCGCCGGGCATTTCGTGGCTGTATAGCTCCGCGGTCGCCGGCAAGACCGTCGTGTCGAACGGCAGATAGAACTCGCGCACCGCCAGCCAGTAATCGGAAATCGCGCTCAGCCTGTGCGCGTCGAGCCCCGTTTCGCGCTTCGTGAACCGCAGCGCCTCCACGATTGCGTTCAGATTCGGCTGGCTCGTCCCTCCCGACATGGCCGCCATCGCCCCGTCGGCGATGTCGAGCTTCTGCTCGGCAGCCTGGACGATCGACGCGGCCTGCATCCCAGCCGTATCGTGCGTGTGAAAGTGAATCGGAATGCCGATCTCCTGCTTGAGCGTCTTGACGAGCAGTTCGGCGGCGTACGGCTTGCACAGCCCGGCCATGTCCTTGATCGCCAGGATATGGGCCCCCAGCTTCTCCAGTTCCTTGGCCAGCTCGACGTAGTAGCTGAGGTCATACTTCGTGCGGGCCGGATCGAGGATGTCGCCGGTGTAGCAGATCGCCGGCTCGCAGATGCCGCCTGTGGTGAGCACGGCCTCCATCGCCACCCGCATGTTCGGCACCCAGTTGAGCGAGTCGAAGATGCGGAAGATGTCCATTCCCGCGGCATGGGCTTCCTTGCAAAACTCGCTGACGACGTTGTCGGGATAGCTGGCATAGCCGACGGCGTTGCTGGCCCGAAAGAGCATTTGAAACAGGATGTTCGGCACGCGCTCGCGCAGATCGGCCAGCCGCTGCCACGGATCTTCTTTCAGAAATCGGAGAGCCGTGTCGAACGTGGCGCCGCCCCACATTTCGAGCGAAAAAAGCTCGCTGGCATGCCGGGCATAGACCTCGCCGATGTTCAAAAGATCCTTCGTGCGGAACCGCGTGGCCAAGAGCGACTGGTGCGCGTCGCGAAACGTCGTGTCGGTCAAAAGCAGCTGCTTTTGCTTCGTGATCCATTCCGCGAACTTGACCGGCCCCAGCTCGCGCAGCTTGTCGCGCGTGCCGGGCGGCAGCGGCTGGTTGGCATCGACGGCAGGCACGGGGGCCGGGGCGCGGCGGGTTGCTTTGGGCAGCCCCTTCACCAGCGGATGGCCGTTGACCGCGATTTCGCCGAGATAAGTGAGGATTCGCGTCGCCCGGTTTCGCCGCCGCGGCAGCGTGAAGAGTTCGGGCGTTTCGTCGATAAACCGTGTCGTGCAGCGCCCTTCAAGAAACGTCAGGTTCGTCACCAGCCGGATGAGGAACTGGATATTCGTCTTGACGCCGCGGACGCGGAATTCCTGGAGGCAGCGTTCCATCCGCCGGCAGGCGTCGATGAACCGCCGGCCGCGAGCGCTGACCTTGACCAGCATCGAGTCGTAAAACGGGTTGACCGTCGCCCCGCTGAAGGCGGTGCCCGCGTCGAGGCGGATGCCCATGCCGCTGGCCGAGCGATAGTGGGCGATGCGGCCATAATCGGGGAGAAAATTGTTCGCCGGGTCCTCGGTCGTCACCCGGCACTGCAGGGCAAAGCCGTTGGTGCGGACCGCATCCTGACTGGGCAGGCCGATCTCCGGGTCGGCGAGCGGCACTCCCTGAGCGATGAGAATCTGCGACTTGACGATGTCGATCCCGGTGACCTCCTCGGTCACGGTGTGCTCGACCTGAATCCGCGGATTGACCTCGATGAAGTGATGCTGGTTGGTCTCGCGATCGACGAGGAACTCGACGGTTCCGGCGTTCTCGTACTTTACGGCCCGGCCGATCTTCAGGGCCGCCTCGCACAATGCGTCGCGAATGGCGGGGTCCAGATTCGGCGCCGGGGCGATTTCGACTACCTTTTGATGCCGCCGCTGGACCGAGCAGTCGCGCTCGAAGAGGTGGACGAGGCTGCCGTGCTTGTCGCCAAGCAGTTGCACCTCGATGTGGCTGGCCTGCGTGATGTATTTCTCGATGAAGACATCCGGACTGCCAAAGGCGGACAGTGATTCGCGCTGCGCCTGCTCGAATAAAGTGGCAAACTCCTTTTCGCTGTTGACGACGCGCATCCCGCGGCCGCCGCCCCCCTTGGCCGCCTTCAGGATGACCGGATAGCCGAGCTTGGCCGCCAGCTTTTGCCCTTCTTTGGCGCTGCCGATCGCGCCCGAGCCCCCCAGCACCGGCACACCGACCTGTTCGGCGATGCTGCGGGCAAAAGTTTTGTCGCCCAGGTGCTCCAGGGCCTGGACATGCGGGCCGACAAACGTGATCCCCGCCTCCTGGCATGCCCGGGCCAGCTCCGGGCTCTCCGACAAAAAGCCGTAACCGGGGTGGATCGCATCGACCGCGTGCTGTTTGGCGATGGCGATGATGGCGGGGATGTTGAGATAGGCCCGGATCGGCTCGCCGGGCTGGCCGACGAGGTAGGCTTCGTCCGCCTTGAAGCGGTGCAGGGCGTAGCGGTCTTCGTGGGCGTAGATCGCCACCGTGCGAATGCCCAATTCATGGGCCGAGCGGAAGACGCGGATGGCAATTTCGCTGCGATTGGCGACGAGGAGTTTCGTGATGCTGGGCATGGGGCCGTTTGCGGCAGCGGGCCGCGGACAGGCAGCGGACGCAGCTTGAGGGCACGGTTGAAGGGTATCAGTGGGAAGTCGTGCCTAGAGTGTACCGCGTCCCACGGCGAGACCGACAGGGGCAGTATTGAGCCGCCTGTAGCGAAGGCGGGCGCCTAATTCGCCGGTTTATTGGGCTTGGGCTGCGGCATCGGAGGCTCGCCCGGTTTAGGCTTTTCACCTGGCTTGGGTGGCGCGCCGGGCATAGGCGGCTCACCGGGCTTGGGTGGCTCACCGGGCTTGGGTGGCTCACCGGGCTTGGGTTGCTCGCCAGGCATTGGCGGAGTGCGTGGTGCGGGTTTCGGCATTGGCGGACGGACGGCCAGCTCAACCTCGATTGTCCTTTTCTCCGCGCCGCGCTCGATGACGACCGCGACCTTGTCGCCCGCGAGAAAACGCCCGATGACGCTCGACAACTGCGCCGCGTCTTGCACTTCAATGCCGCCCACCGAGACGATCCTGTCCTCAGCCTTCAGGTCGGCCTTGGCGGCAGGCGAGTCGGGCACCACCTCCTTGATGACCGCTCCGGTAGGCGGATCGCCCTTCGCCTCGACCTGGACACCCAAAAAGCCCGCCTGAAGCGTCTTGCCTGCCTTCATGGCAGTCAGCACCGCGTCGAGCCCGGCCAGCGGCACGGCAAAGCCGATGCCCGAGTCGTACCATTCAGCGCCGGCCGCCTCGTTGCCTCCCTGCGGACTGAGCGGAGCACAAATCCCAACAACGCGGCCCTCCAGATCGACGAGCGGGCCGCCGTAGTTCGCGG
>Ga0065705_10002164_pt1 | contig 15599 bp, 11 predicted proteins | sample SwibulcommuniRL2_FD_59092 | JGI IMG/M metagenome (GOLD analysis project Ga0065705, IMG submission 59092) | Bulk soil microbial communities from switchgrass field near Rose Lake, East Lansing, Michigan, USA - RL2 Bulk Soil v2 (version 2) | ecosystem: Environmental > Terrestrial > Soil >...
AGGTCGAGGTGGAGGTCGACCGCCCGAACATGATGCCCATGTGCGAGTTGGCTATCCACCAAGTGGCTGCCGATGAAGCCGCCTGCACCGGTGATCAGGACTCTCATGTCCAATCCTCTTTTCGGGCGCTCACAATCACCGCGTTGTCTGTGCGCGCAGGAAGCAAGCGGTCCAGCAGGCTGATTGCCCGCGCGATCGGGAAAATGAGCGAATACACTCTGTAAGCCAGGCCATGTGTCTTAAGTTCACCAGCAGAAACAGGTGCAATGTGGCCAGGTTGTGCACCACCATGCCTTTTTGCAAGCACCCGCACATAACCAAAATTGATCGCCAGCTCGATCATCTCTGTTATGAAGCGCGAGTATCCACCCACATCTTTCGGCTCGAGTCCTGATTTCCGGAGTGCATCGGACAGCTCGGAAACGGTATACCCCGCGCGCGTATGACCGTACACTTCAGGTGTCATGCCAAATCGCCATTTGATTTTGTTCGCCAATAGTTTCTCATCCCCATTTGGGACAGTAACCACCGCCGTACCACCCGGCTTTAACACTCGCTTCAGTTCCCTTAGAAAAGGCTGATCCTGTCTTAGATGTTCAAGCACGTCAATCGAGACAACACAGTCGAATTGCCCGCCCGGGATCGGAAAGTCGTCCTCTTTGAACGCATATACTGGTTCATTCAGAAGCCCGGAAATCTGATCATTGTTTTCCCCCGATACATCGACCCACGTCCACTGACCGCCGTGCTTACGGAAATGCCAGTTCAGCGCTCCATTGTTGTCACCGCACGTGACGAGCAGACACTTTTTGTCCGTCGTTTCGCCAAGCAATTCCAAAAGCGCCCAAAGCTTTTGTTGTTTCTTGATCGACCTCTGAAACATTTTGATCTGCCATGGAAGATGATTAGACTGCATAGGTTAAGCTGTTGGGTTTTCCATTTGCTTGAGTGGATCAGCCTGGATGACCGAGTCGATCTCCTGTTGCTGGCGTTCGGAGCTCCATTGAAATTCCCGACCTATTAGGCCGGCACATTTTTGGAGCGTAACAACAGATGGCAGTCCTGTCGAGCCCAACTCTGTGCGGCGTCCCACCACATCAGCAAGGGTCAAAGCCATTTCATGGTGGACGGCATGTTCCACCTCTCCTACAGTAACAGGCAACGGCGGATCAATTCTGCGAGCCAAATCAGGTTGCCTGCGCGCGCATTCCACCAGTTTTTGGTATTCGGAACCATAGGTGTGCACCAAATGCTCGGTCGATGCCTCATTGACTACTCGCGGGGATTTGAGCACTGCTTTCCGCAGAAAAGCTCTGAAATCCTCAATCTTCCCGCCTCTAACTTGCGTCAAATGCGTCTGACATTTTTTTGTTTTGATGCCGAGTTGGTTCACCGCCAGATCCATAGCCTGTTCAGCGACAACACGCGCTGTGGTGTATTTCACACCAAGGACGCTGATCAAGCCAGATAATCCATCTTTTTTTTGATGGTCAATCACCACACCATCACGTGTTAGCCTGACTGGGTATTTGGTTGCATCTGCCTTATCTACTGGCAGGAATCCCCAGGTGACGCGCCGGACATCTTCCAGGGAAAGCTTGCGTGGTGGATGAGCGCTATTGATTTGGTCAAGAAATAGCTGGACCATGGCTTCGTTTAGTTTGAATGTATTCGGCACATCCGGCCATGGAATATGGCATGTACCAATCATGGATTTGTTCCTCCACGGAACAATAAAGAGAACCTGCGGAGGTCTTCCGTTCACCGGTTGGCTCGTCAATCCGACAGCCACATCGGTCCAGACCTGATCCACGATCACATTCATCGCAACCGATGTAGCATACTCAGAACGGAGAGCAGCCTTTTCAAGAACACAATCGATCCATGCCCCGGCACAATTAACCACCAGTTTTGATTGAATCTCAAAAATCTGTCCCGTCTGAAAATCTTTTGCTCGAATGCCAACGATGCGATGATCCTGCTGTAAGAAGTTGATCGCTTCGACATAATTGGCAACTTCTGCCCCCGCATCCACGGCTGAAAGAATAAACTCCAGGAGCAACCTCTCTGAATTATAAATCTGCGCGTCGTACCAAACCCCGGCTCCGGTAGAACTGGAGACATCATACCCAGGTAGAATGCGGGAAAGTTCTTGTCGTGAAACGATCATCCCATCTGGAAGCTCTTTTTGTGGGTCAGCCAGTTGATTTCGATCAAAACTTAGGATATCGTTTGCCTTGAGAGCAACACCCATCGCCAGCCGACTACGAGATAATTTCTGTGTTGTGGGCATCAGGCATGGTAATGGATGGATAAGATGAGGAGCGATCTTCATCCAGGTGGTCCGTTCGCGCGCCATCATACGGATTCTGGACAGGCTCCCGTCTTGAAGGTATCGCAGACCGCCGTGGATGATCTTGAGGCTGTTTTGCGACGTTCCACTCCCAAAATCCCCGCGCTCAATCAACGCCACGGACATGCCACGCAGCGCGGCATCCCAGGCGGTAATTGCCCCATGAATTCCTCCNCCCACCACGAGAACATCAAATTTTTGATNTGCCAGTCTCTCAAGGTCNCGTTTCATTTATTTGACCGCAAANGCCATGAGATGCCAGCCGAAGGGTTTGATCCAGGGCTTGGGCATCAAATTAAAAGCTCCGACAAACACACCGTTAAAAAGCTGAGCTTTCCAACCGGAATGCAGCTTGGTCTTCACCGGAAAGCGCTCAGGGATAATTTGATAATTCTGAAATGGACGCAACAGCTGCCTCACATCGCCGACTGAAAATTTCTTCAACACCGGAGCATCCTCGTGCTCAAGTGGTACTTTGGTCACTTTTCTCATCAGATTGAGCCAGGAATTCCTGTTATAGACCATCATGATCCCCTTGCCGCCGGGCTTCAAAACTCTGTAAATTTCCGCGACCATTTTCTCGGTATCTGCTGTGTACTGCAGAACGCCATGTGCGTATACCACGTCGAACATGTTATCCGGGAACTGCATACACTCGCCGTTCATGGTGAACAAATTCGCGTTCAGTCCGCTTTGCATGAAATTTCTGCCCGCCAGATCAATCGCTGTTTTTGATAGATCAATGCCTGTGACGTTCGCTCCTTCACGGGCAAATCGCACCAGATCGATCCCAGCACCACAGCCGACTTCCAACAGACTCTTTCCTTTATAGGAGCTGAAGTCCACTACGCGTGGCAGGTAATTGAGCTTGTGATAACGATATTCATCCAGTTGCTGGAAAAACTCCGGCGTGCCCACCTCATGTGTAGTGATCGACAGGTCATGAATGTGTTCATCCCAGTAATTAGCAATACTTTTGATTAGTTGTTTGTTGTCTAGCATATTATAGGGGGGACCGAATCCTTGAAAAAATCAAAAATGCCAGTGCATAGATAGCAAAGGCAATCCACAAGGTTATCTTGAAACCCCACTGGATTGAGGAAACAATACCCAGCAGACCACCTATCACGGTAAACAAGCCGTTCATTCCCCAAGCCCACGCAATGGCGCCTTTTGGCTGTTGTTCCAGGGACAAAATCCCCAATGGAAAGGGCATGCCAAGAAAGAAACTGACCGGGAATATCAGCAGAATTGCCACGATGATACGTGTTGTAAGAGAGGCGGCGAGAAATGTGTCCCTGGCAATGGGATAAACAGCCAGCATGAAAGGGATTGCGAATAAGATTCCAATAAAAGGGACGAACCACCGAATATCAGGTGTGATCTTCCAATGACCGGAGGTGATACTACCAATGCCGGCTCCCAGCAACATCGTGAAAAGAACGATTGAATACGTATATAGTGGTGAGCCAATCAAGTGCATAAATAATTGAATAAAGACGAATTCAATAACGATGAAACCAGTACCCAGGCATGAAAAGTAGAGCAGGCTGTTAAATTTGTTATGCCACAGTTGCTTACCAACTGTGGAGAAAAAAAGTGGAATCAAGAGGAATAGTATGGCATAGAACACCGCTACAATCGCGGTCATATAAAGCGTGATCAGGCCCTGTGGCAGATCCTTCAATGGACCCTTCAAACTTTGGCTGATTCCATTGGAAAAGGGATTCAAGCTTTTTTCGGAAAGATTGAAGTAAGGCCGGTCATCCGTTGCGGGCGCAATCTGTGACGCGGAAGATTGGATTGCCTCTGCGGGTAAATTCCCGGAGAAATAGGATAGCGGAATGGAATCGTTTTCAGGCGAAAGTGGATCTACAACCAGGGTGTACCTGATGTCTTCCCCAGGAAAGTCCCTGGCAAAGAACTGTTTTACGCGCTCCAGTTCGTCAGACGACCAGGGCTGCATTTTTATTAATAGGGTCGGCAGTGTTTCATCCTGGTCATTTTCATACACTAGAACATGTTTTTCAAAGTCGGTTCTGCCCATCTGCGACCAGGCTAAAGCTGCAGTGGTTATCATCCGGGGATAGTAAAAGTGATTGATGTGTAAAACGCCATTCTTACTAAGATGGGAAAAATATTCGCGATACGCATCTGATGTTTGCAAATAGTTGGTTGCTATTGCACCTGTGCCAGCCGCCACGCTGGAGCTTGTGTGATTACTAAAAATCTGGATGATGTCATACTTCGTATCGCGGGATTGCAGGAAACTACGACCTTCACCCACATTAACGGAAACCAGTGGATGTCGAAATAGAGCGCCGATGTAGCTTGAGTACTCATTCTTCCCCAATTCCACCACGGACCCTACCATTTCAACGCCATCTACATGTCCTGCGCCATACATTAACGCGGCCTTGATCTCCTGTCCTCCCGCACTGCCAATTACCAAAACATTCGGATGACTGCCATCTTTCAAGTAATGGGAAACCAAAACGCCGCGTTGCCAGAAGTGATCCGTTAAATCGTTAGGCAAATTCTCGCGCAGAGCTTGAAAATCCCCGTCAAAAGGGTAAAAAAGACTGGTTTGCGATCCACCATCATATGCGATATAGCGCAGGTGCCCGTAATTGATGATATCAATTTTGGAAATCGGATCCCAAATCGTTTTCTCAATAATCGCTCGTTCACGTGCTAGTTTTACCCCGCGTTTGTATTGGTGCTCTTTGAAATCAAAATAGCGGGGGGCATAGGCAATCGGCACAATGAACAGCGCCAGGCTCATAACACTAACAACCAGCGTCCAGGATTTTCTGTTCGTGAACAATGCAGATGCAATCAGGCTTAACCCCGCGCCAATAAACAAAAGTCCGCCGGGTCCTATAGATGAAATCAAGGGAATCACGAGCGCACTTCCCAAAGCTGCTCCTGTTAAATCCCAGAAATAGAGTGACCGGATATGTTTGGGAAAAGCCGTAAAAACCGCCGAAAATACAATTCCGGTCAGGAAGAAGGGTATAGCTAGAGCAAGATACACACTGCCAAAGTACACAAACTGCCGAACAGGTTCTGTCGACAATTTATTCAGGTCGAATGGTAGCAAGTTCACGACAGGCAGAATTGCACCCATTGACACCGCTATCAGGAACGACAATTTTCCAAATTCTTTTTGTAGATCACCGTCGCTGGGGATTGGCTTGATCACGGAGTAAACCCCAGCCAGGCCGTAGGCGAACAGGCTGCAGGTGATTATCATATAAGATATATTTGGATAGAATAAGACATCAAAGACGCGGATCAGCGAAATTTCCGTCACCAGCGATGCCATAGACAACAGCAATAATGTTAGGGCGGTGACCCTGATTTCTCGCTTCATTTCCTACCCGCCTTTTCCGGAAACTCTATCGCATGCTCAACGCGCTGCGCTGATTGATGCCAGATCTCAAATACCATGAGCGCCCATAAGCGATGACTATGATTGGCGCGGCCATCAAGATGTTCCTGAATCCATTGCGCCACCACTTGATCGTGGAAGTAACCATGTTTCTGGAGAGAGTCTTTCGAGAGCAAATCAAGCATCATCGGTCTCAGGGATGTGCAAAGCCAATGCTTCATTGGAATGCTGAAACCTTCTTTTGGCTTTTCCAGAACAAGCTCCGGCACCATGGTCTTAACCGCCTGACGCAGAATCGATTTCGTGCGCGCTCCATCTAGTTTCATATGAGCGGGCAGGTTCAGAGCAAATTCCACGATGCGGTAATCAAGCAGGGGCACTCGAGCTTCAATCGAAGTCGCCATACTCATCCGATCGACCTTGGTCAGAATGTCATCTGCCAGATACGTTTTGACATCCACATACTGCTGTTGTGCCAGTCGGTCGAAGCGGTTGGCTTTTTCGAAATAACCATTGAAAAGATCTAAGGTGAGATCGTCGTAGAGCGTCGCCTGCAAATCGGACCGATATAATGAATTCTTTTCAGAAGAATTCAGGAACATCATCCAGCGAGCGTGTTGAAGCGACGGATCGAGTGCGCCACCCTCTACCATACGTTTGAACTTGTTGATCAGGCCCTTCTTGGTTGGCTGCGGCGGAAGCCATCCAGCAACTTTGGGAAGAACCTGTTGCCGCAAGGATCGAGGCAAGCGCCCGTAGTAGCCATTTAATTTTTCGGCGAGATACGTGTCATAGCCGGCGAACAATTCATCGCCGCCATCCCCCGATAAAACAACCTTTACCTCGCGACTGGCAAGTTTTGAAACAAGAAATGTTGGAAAGATCGAAGTATCGGCGAACGGCTCATCGAAGTGCGTGACCAGCTGTTCGGTGAGATCTGTATGATCTGATTTCAGTACTTCCACATGGTGCCTCGTGCCAAAATGTTTCGCCACCGCCGCTGCATAGGGAAGCTCGTTATAAGTACCATCGTCGAAGCCTATGGAAAACGTCTGGACTGGCTCCTTCATACTCTCGCTCATATAGCCAACAATCGTGCTGGAGTCGATGCCTCCGCTAAGGAAGGCTCCCAGAGGTACATCGCTGATTAAACGGAGGCGAACTGACTCTTTGATCAACCCGGAGAGGATTTCCGCGCATTCCGCCTCAGTTTGGCTGATAGGTTGGTAGGGCACCTCCCAGTACTGAGTGATCTTCAGCTTCCCCTCTTCGACCACCAATCGATGACCCGGCAAAAGCTTAAAAACGCCTTCGTAAATAGTGCGTGGGGCAGGAATATATTCCAGAGTAAGAAAAAGATCTAGAGCCGCAAGATCAACCTGCCTTGGCACATCCGGGTGCACGATCAGCGCTTTGAGCTCCGAACCGAAGACCAGTTTTTCCGTGCCCGACCAGTAATACAAAGGTTTAATCCCCAATCGGTCCCGCGCTAGAAAAAGTCTACGCTTGCGCGCATCCCAGAGGGCGATGGCAAACATTCCGTTGAAATGAGTCACACATTCATCCCCATATTCTTCATAGGCGTGGACGATGACCTCAGTATCGGATTGAGACTTGAAAATGTGTCCCCGTTGTTCCAGGACCGCTCGTACCTCCTGGAAGTTATAAATTTCTCCGTTATACACAACCCAAACATTGCCTGATTCATTCGATATCGGCTGTTGCCCGGTGTGCAAGTCGATAATGCTGAGCCGTCGCACTGCAAGACTGACCTGGTCATCCTCGTAATAGCCTTCATCATCGGGTCCACGATGGCGAAGAGAGCTATTCATACGCAACAGGGTTGATCGATCCCGGGGACCATCTGGCCGGAAGGACATAACGCCGCAAATGCCGCACATGCTATTGTTCCTGAGACAATACTGACTTCTTTACTTTTAACTTCGGAGTCAGCGTCCGATAGATCTGTCCCACCCTGTCCATATAATTTTGAAAATTGAATTTTTCCTGCGCATATTGCAGGGCATTGTTCCCAATGCAATTAGCAAGTTCGGGATCGCTTATGGCCCTGATGATTCCCTGGGCGAAAGCATCTTTGTTGGGTTCCACAAGAATTGCCGTGTCGGGAGTTAATACCTGTGTATGGGATGTAATATTCGTAGCTACAATCGGTTTGCCGGAGTGCAGGTAGCTATAGATTTTTAAAGGAGTCGAGGTTCCGTTCAAACGAGGGGAAATAAGAACACTTGCATAAGCAAGAAAAACCATTGATTCTTCGGGTGATACAACATCCAGGAATAAAACATGATCCTGTAAATTCAGCTTTCTGGCTTTCTCACTCCAAACGCTGACTTGCTGATTTTTTGCACCAACAAAAATAAAGATCGCGTTGGGGTACCGCTTCGTGACAATATTGACACAGTCTAGTGCCATTTCCAAACCCTGATAGCGTTCATATGTACCGGTGTAGATGATTGGTAGTCGTCCTTCCAGATCAAGTTTTTTCCCTAACTCATCTATAGCCTCTTGGGTGACATGCGTTTCGTAGGCATGCAAGGCAATGTTTTCAATCGTCACCACCCGGATGCGGAGGTCCACTTTTTTGACGTACTCTTCCAGATCTGCTCCCACCGTAATGACAGCATCGCAACTTTTGAGCACCATTCTCTCGAGGATTTCAAAAATTTTTACAAAGATCGGTTTATTTCCGAAATTGAAATTTGTTAGTTGATTCGAAAGAACGGAATGCATGTCATAGAGATGACGCATACGGAAGATCCATGCGAGCAGCATGCTGAAAAATGCTGCTTCTTCATGAGAATGGATCACGTCGTAATGTTTAAACAATAACATTCGAATTGCTTTAAAAAAGATCAGCGCATCCAGGAGGATTTTTGCCCTCGACGGACCAACCCGGACGTGTTGGATTATCTTGATTTTTCGTACTCTGTGGATTCTAACGTTAGGAAATTCCACATCCTTGCCCACATGGTACGTGATCAGATCGATTTCATGTCCAAGGGCCGAGAGCGCTTCCAGGCGTTGATAAACACTGATTGGAGTACCCCGGGGTTCAAAGAAAGGCTGCGGTGAAATCATCAATATTTTCATGGGATATGAGTCCTTAAGGAACAGATAAAAACAACGATCGAGCAATTCAATAAAATCCAAACTGAATTCTTGCCGAAGCAAAAGTAAAGTAGTCAAAAGAACAGAACCGAACCGGTTTGTTTTTGTAAGAGACGGTTCGCCTCCTGGACACATGCCCGGTACTTATTTGAAAACGATGTAAACACCTGAAGAGTTAACTTGGATACATCTGAATACCCCGCATCATATTGCAAATCTGTTTCTAACCAAAGTAGAACCAATGTCCTCGATAAAGAACCGGCCGCGGGGAGCTGCGTTTTATGCAAAAGGCAATGAGCAGGAAGAACGGCGAGCGGATAATGCCCAGGTGATCAACAGTCGCGGGCGATTATCGACCTGAAGAAAGATGAACACTCTGAACACGAAATTTCGAAGCGGTGTAAATGAACGAGTCCGACCAAAACTCCGCCACTCCGACATTCGTGTGGAATCCGGATTAGGCTGTACCCAGCCGAAACTTTTATGCTGTTGAACCGGCGGCGGTGGCTACTGTGTTAAAGGCTGCAATTGCCTGCCAGATAGTTCCAAACGCATCTTCTGACCTTGGAGCAATTCGAGAAGTACACGCACCCGATCATGACCTGATATACGACAGTCGAACATCGCTTTGTAAGATGCAAAGGGTCCATCGTTAATCACAACCATATCGCCGGGTCCGAAACGGTCAACAGAGTTATTAGCCAAGTCACTAATTTCTTCGACCTGTTTCTGAATTTCTCGAATCAGTGCATCCCCAACGGAAGCCGGCTCCCCACCATAGGAGACGATACCAATTGACCCCGGTATCCACCGCAACTCAGAAATGGAAATTTCTTCCAAATCCACATGGACAAATAAATATCCTGGAAAAAAGGGCTGTTCTTTCCTGGCCCGTGGATTGACGGGCTTTAACCGGATCGACGGCAAATAGACTTCTATTCTTTGAATTCGAAGTCTTTCACGCAGGAATACTTCTTTTTGGGGCTTGCTATGCATCACATACCAGTGGATCATTACATCTGCCTTGAGACTATTGATTAATCGATCGCTATTTTTGGGACTTCCAACATGTGGAGCCAGACAGACTAGGTGCCCTTGGCGGGTGGGGAAATAGTACGCCCGAACCCGGGCTCCACCAAATCGCGCACGATCTTCGTAATCTGCTCCAGCGATATGGAACAGGCCGCCTGCCCGGTCAGCAACACCTCATGGCTCTCCGGATGAACGCCAACCAGCAAGACACCAGGCAGGTCCCGCATCTGTGCAAGTAACAACTCAGATTCCAAGGCTCCCATGTCAAAAACAACTGCACTCGGTTCGAATGCAAGGATTTCTGTCCCGGTTGCCGGCTGATCCAAGGCAATTACCTCGAATCCGGCATAGCCCTTGAAAGTAGCGTGGACGCCAGCTAACACCAGCGAATTTCCGTAGAACAAGACCTTGGGTTGACTATCCATGAGATATAGTAGAAAAAGAATCTTTAGGTTTCCAACAGGTGTGTAGGGTATCTCATCCAGGCAAGGTTCGTAATGTCATAAGCGTCAAAAAAAGCGACAGCCTACCGCGGTCAATAGACTGTCGCTTCCGACATCTGCGGCTCGTGATTCTATTCTTCTGGCTTAAACCCTAGCGTGCCAGCATAAGCTAACACTTGGTTGCGGTTCTGCAGGTGCAGGCGCGAGATAATTTCAGTCATGTGGAATCGCACGGTTCTTTCACTCAGCGATAGTCGCTCACCCACCTCCCGGTACGTCTGGCCTGCGGCAACCAGCCGCAATACCTCAGTTTGACGCTCCGTCAGTCCGTTTGTCTGCGTTTCTTTCTCACTTGGGCGGCTGGCAGGCAGAGACGAACCGTCTTTCGTGCTGCTTAGTTTCGCGAACTCGCTCAGCAGTCGGCTTGCCAGGCCGGGCGAGAAGGGCGGGGTTCCCTGCTCTAATCCCCGCAGTGCCTCAATAAAGGCATTGCCACTTATACTCTTCAAAAGGTAGCCTGTCGCTCCGCTTTTAACGGATTCAAAAAGGTCCTGGTCTTCGGTCGATGTGGTTAGCATCAGGATCTGGATCTCGGGCCACAGCGCCTTAATCTGGCGCGTCGCTGATAAGCCATCACAGCGCGGCATACGGATGTCCATCAAAATCACATCAGGACAGAGTTCCCTCACCAACTCAATCGCCTCCACACCGTCACTGGCAACGCCCAGCACCTCTATACCATGGGCAGCCAGTAAGTTGCTCACTCCATCACTCATAAGACGATGGTCATCCACGAGTAGAACGCGCATGTTCATTGCTCCTTTGTTGGCACTTCTAACATCACCTGGGTTCCTTTTCCTGGTGTGGATTGAACCTGCAACATGCCACCTAATTGGCCAGCGCGCTCCTGCATAAATTGCAGACCAAAATGCTGACCGTATACCATTTCGAGATGATCAGGGGAAAAGCCATGCCCATTATCCTGAATCACTACGCAGACCCGTCCATCTTCCGCTTCAAACTTCACCTGGACATGGTGAGCCTTGCTATGCTTGCGTGCATTCGAGAGCGCTTCCTGCACGATACGAAAAATCTGCACTTGCATTTCCGGCGAAAATGTTTGGCCGTTCAACGACGAACCAATGGTCAGATCTGTCTGGATATCATAGTTGCTGGTGAAACTCTCCAGGTACTGCTGTACCGCTGTGAACAAAGGCCGCTGCAAGGAAGGCGCGGTACGAAGGTTCAAAATATACTCACGCACATCGGCATGCGTTTCGCGGATCATGCCTCCCAGGCGATCGAGTTGCACAGCAGCAGCCTCCCCTCGGCCATCCCGAGACAACTTGGCAGCGGTCTCCACCTGCATGTTTATGTACCCCAAAACCTGTCCAAGAGTATCATGCAAATCGCGAGCCAGACTCTCGCGCTCTTGTAACGTTGCGAGTGCCTGCTTTTGCTCGATTAACTTTGCCTGCGCCTGCTTTTGCTCCGTCACATCGCGCATTAGGATCAAGCGACCAGCATCCATCCCCCACCAATCCTTAAGTGTGGATGTTGTCAGCGCGTAATGCCGGCCGAAACCTTGCTCCGTCCCGACGCTGAGTTCAATCTCCGTCCCGGCAGCGTCAACCAAAGACTCCTCCGGGTACGCGGGGAGTAGTTCCTGGATCGCCCGTCCCATAGCCAGTCCGGCAGACACCTTCAAAATCCGTTCTGCGGACGGGTTGAGGCCCGCCACCCGTCCACGGGAATCCAGGACCAGCATGCCTGTGCGCATCTGTTTGAGTGCCATTTGGTGGGCGAGGGGAACTGGGTTAAGGATGTGAAAACCGAACTGCACAATGGCATACATCATGAAAAGAGCTGCAATTGCGAGTATTTCGACAGGCAATACAAAAGAGCCAATGTGTGCCGCTTCCAGCAGGAATACCGTTCCTGCAGCAACTTGAACTGTTGCCATCATAATCATGGGCCAGCGCTGCTGCGGGGCATGCACGAACAACCAGGCAAAGACCATGAGATTAACAAAGCCCAGCCCGTAAATACAGGCGAGAAAGAACCAGCCGCCTGGGCCATATGATGGAATGACCGATCCATCCAAACCAAAGCCCAGCCATTGCAGGTGATGGAGATCATCGGTAAGGATTGCCGCCACATTTAGCAGTGGAACAATGAGGAACAGGAGCAGATTGCGACGAGTCAACCAGCGCCCCGGCCAGGCAAATTCCAGGATAAAGCAGGTAATTGCAGTGGAGGCAGGTAGCTGCCAGACAGCCTGAAACTTCAACCACGTTATCTTTACTTCGGGATCGACGGCCGCGTATTCCATGACTGAACCGATTGCCCACAGCGCGGTGAAGAGACTGCCGATGGCAAACGGCAACGCGCCGGGCACGCTCCGGCGGCGCCCACTGTATACAGATAATGCGATTAACAAGAAGACCGTGAAAACGGGCAGCCAGATGTCTGGAGAGTAGGAGTATAGCGAATTCATGTCTGCACCGCAAAAAAGACAACTGTTGATCTCATTGCCGCCGTGAAAAGAGCATTGGCATCTTCGAATAAACAGTTAGCAAGTTATATCGAGTTTATCCAGTTTACCTTAATAAATCCAACTTTTTTGGTTCAATAAAATCAGCTTACAACGTTCCGAACATCAGGCTAGCATATTCGTCCTATTAAGACACGAGGCAGGCAGACCGATATTTTCTGCAACCAGGGTAGCAGGTTCCTGCAAACCCTCGTAATACAAGACGAGTAACCCTTTAAAAGGTAACGTATCTACTGTGCAGAAATAGTCTTGTTCTATGAACGGCAGGTTAGCCTAACCGAAGTTAATCAATCTGCAAGTTTAGTGCGTCACGAGTTTAGCATAGCTCAATTAAAATAGATTATGATGCGAGCAAGAGAAGACAGCCAAGCCATGGCTCAAGGGCCTTCTCGTCCAACTCGAAATGAGATGCCAGAGATCGCGTGCCCACACACCTTACAGAACTGCAACCCAGTGCTAGCTTCTGCCAGCAAGCTGGGGTTGAAGAGCGAAGATGGAAATTGCCATCAAACCTGTCAGAAGCGACAGTCTACCCAGCTCGGCCGGCGCTCGTTTTTTTGACACATATGCCATTACAAACCCTGCCCGGATGAGATACCCTATAGATCTCTTGGAAACTTAAAAACTCTGTTTTGGCTATAGCTCTTGGATAGTCAACACAAGGTCCAGGCTAATGTCATAGGCTATCCCGGGCTGGAACGGATGCCCTTGACAAGGCACTGCTCATGCAGTCACATATTTCAGTATGATGTTTGTAACCTTTTCATAGGATAATCGTCATGGTCCCGATTCTGACACTGAAAGCATTTGTGTCAGATGCTTTGTGATAGACAACAAAGTGGCATTTCCGGGAAACAAATACACGAATGTGCAAGTTTGGCCGGCATTCTCATGTCCGAATGGCGGAGCGCGCTAGTTATGAAGGAAACTGGTTGGATCTGCAGATTTCGTTCCAAACTGTTGCTCCAGTGATCAGAATGCGGGAGCACATTAACAAGCAAGTCGAAGACATGTACTTTATAGTGGAACACTTTTAGCGGGGCCCTACGAGAGATTGATCATGCTGGCAACTCTCTTCATAGGGATGCGCTAAAGGAAAAAAAATAACTCAAGCAGGAGTGGTAGGAATATGGAAGCATTACGAAAACTATGGCAAGCTTGGAAACGGATCGGCCAATTCATCGGCGACATGCTTGGCCGGGTGGTCCTGACTGTATTTTACTTTACTTTATTCGTGCCCTTTGCTTTGGGTGTACGGTTTTTTGGGGACCCTCTGGCAATGCGGCCGTCTAGCCATGTAAAATGGGTCGAACGCACAACGCATGACCTGACTCTCGAAGATTCACGGAGGCTTTTCTGATGTATATCCTGGGCATTTCTTGTTATTATCACGACGCAGCCGCGGCTTTGCTGCAAGACGGTGTATTAATAGCCGCCGCGGAGGAAGAGCGCTTTACTCGAGTAAAGCATGACTATGGCTTCCCAAAGATGGCGATTGATTTTTGTCTGCGCCAGGCCGGGATTACAAGCCAGGACCTCGACTATGTGGTCTTCTATGAGAAGCCACTGCAGAAATTCGAGCGGATCCTGATGTCCTCACTGCAGACTTTCCCTCAGTCCTGGGGCGTTTTCCGAGAGTCAATGATCACCTGGTTCAACGACAAGCTGTGGATCAAAGGACATATCCTCACCACGCTGAATATTCCGGACGAGAAACTACTCTTCGTGGAGCACCATTTGAGCCACGCGGCGAGTGCCTTTTTCTGCGCACCTTATGAGGACGCGGCAATTCTGACCGTGGATGGTGTGGGTGAATGGACAACGACCACCGTCGGAAAAGCCACTGCGGATTGGGATGGAAAAGGCAAGAATCATATTGAGCTGTTCAACGAAGTAAAGTTCCCCCATTCCCTCGGCCTACTGTATTCCGCGTTCACAGCCTTCCTGGGTTTCCAGGTCAATGAAGGCGAGTACAAGGTGATGGGAATGGCGCCGTACGGGCAACCGACAAGGTTGGACGACGTCTACAAACTCGTCGAAATGGGCAACGACGCTAGTTTCCGGCTGAATATGGATTATTTTTCCTTCCACCACTCCACGACCCGAACCTTCAGCAATAAATTCGTGGATCTTTTCGGTGCTCCGCGCGAACACGAATCTATCTTTTATACGCCCACCACGCATCCGAAAAAGGATCATCCAAAGTGGGATACAAAGACCGCCGAACTCAACCAGCATTACGCGAATATCGCTGCCAGCATCCAAACGGCAACGGAAGAGATGCTTCTGAAAATGGCTCGGTACGCCTATGAGAAGACCGGGCTTAAGCGGCTGTGCATGGCCGGGGGCGTCGCCCTCAACTCCGTGGCGAACGGCCGCATTCTGCGCGAGACGCCGTTCGAGGAGGTTTGGATCCAGCCAGCCCCAGGCGACTCTGGAGGAGCCTTAGGCGCGGCGCTTTACGTTTATCATGTCCTGTTAGGCAAACCCAGGAAATTCGTTATGGAACACGCCTACTGGGGTCAGGCGTATTCTGATCAGGAAACAAAAACGGCTATTGAAGCTACTGGCCGCTCATACCAGATCGTCGAAGATCCCGAGCGTCGGGCACAAATGCTGGTCGAAGACGTTGTAGCTGGCAAAGTTGTCTCCCTCTTCCAGGGGCGTTTCGAGTGGGGCCCGCGGGCGCTAGGT
>Ga0065705_10104444_pt1 | contig 15595 bp, 16 predicted proteins | sample SwibulcommuniRL2_FD_59092 | JGI IMG/M metagenome (GOLD analysis project Ga0065705, IMG submission 59092) | Bulk soil microbial communities from switchgrass field near Rose Lake, East Lansing, Michigan, USA - RL2 Bulk Soil v2 (version 2) | ecosystem: Environmental > Terrestrial > Soil >...
CCTGCCGCGCAGGCTTGCGGCGAATAATCTTCGGCGTCGCCGCTCATCAAGTTCGCAATTGTGTATGGTAGCGACTTGGAGAATTTGTCGCGGTCCATCCCGCGGTGCAGCAGTTCGACGAGAATCCAAGCTTCGACCTCGGCCGGCGACCGTTCTTCCGGGTCTAAAACGTGCGGAACCAGTTTGCCGCGCTCTTGAAACTGCATTTCAAGGCTCGGCAAGCGTAACTCAAGCGCATGCCCGTATTCAAAAGCCTTAGTAACGAACGATCCATCGATACGAAAATCAAGCATCAAGCGGTCCTTGATCGAGCTATCTCCCACGTAACTATTGGCGATGCGCGCAAGCCATTGGGCAAGATTAAGCGTCAGTTCGCGTGCCTTTACAAAATTTTCCTTTTCGTCGTGATGGGACTCCAACCAAGGTGCCGGCCATGTTGGATCTGCGACAAACTCAACTGTACTTATCATATCGAATGTCCAAAGTCGGCACGCCGCCCATGATTAGCGCGCGGATAGCGCTATCTACCATGACCGGTGGCCCAGCAACATAAACCACCGAATTCTCATAGCGGCCTTGCATCGTGTCGGCAGCAACATCATGCACCATACCACTCGCGAGCTTTAGCACCGGATAGTCCGGATGCGTCGGCGTCTTGGCGTCTTCGTGGGAAAGTGCGATCGTCACTCGCAGTTTACTATTTGAGGCCGTGACGTAACGCGCCAGCGCTTCAAGGAAAAATGCGTCTGACAATGTCCTTACCCCAAAAAAAACGGCACCCTCATAATTTTTGAAATGATCTGCGCGGGTGCTGTGCTCGAGGATCGACATCATCCCGGCTATTCCCGAGCCGCCCGCGATGCAGATGATATTCTTGCCTTCTTCCGGACGATATACCGCTCGGCCGAGCGGTCCAAAAACCTCGACTTGGACTTCATCTGCCCTGCGCGTAAACAGCCAGTCACTAAACCCGCCGCCTGGCTTGCGTTTCATAACGAACGTAACCTTGGCCGTGCTGTTGTCGAAATTGACCATCGAATACGCGCGGCCGCCAGACAGATCGCCTGTCTCCAGGACGACGAATTGTCCTGCCTCGAAATCCATCGGCTCGGTCAAATACAGCTCGAAATGCGCCACGTCGTTCGTCAGCCTGCGAATGCCGCGAATAACGCCGCGGCGCGACGCAGGCCGATTACCACAGGTGGTGGCAATATCTGACGGCACACGAAGCATGCAATCGGAGAGAGGACGTGTCTGGCACATGAGCACGTCGCCCTTGTCAGGTTTGAGCTTCTTCGCCCCGGGTGCTTCTTTCCAACGCATCTCGATTACCCCGCTCATAACGCGGGCGCGACAGGTACCACAGGTTCCAGTCGCACATTCGTACGGAAGATTGAGACCCTGGCGCAAACCAGCGTAGAGGATCGTTTCTCGTTCGCCACACTGAAAGGCGGCGCACGACCCGCTTCTGCTCTCGACCGTTATCTTCATTGCGTGACAAGAGCCTTACTTGAAGAAGTCGTCATCCTCTTCTTCCGCGCCATCGAACTCGTAAGCTAGTTCTTCCTCAATATTCGCGAGGATCACGCCATCTTCTTGTTTGACGTCGTAGACTTTGAGCGGTTTTTCCGTCTCGCCTTTCATCTCAAGAGTCTTGAGGTCCCATGACCATAGATGTTTCGTACAGGTGAGGACGCAGCGCACGATCACGCCTGACTCTTCGAGGGGTTCCTCCATATGTGGGCAGATGGGAGGAATGGCTCGATAGCCCTCGCCATAGTTCACGAGCAGGATGGGAATGCCATCAATGTTGAACTTTTTGGCCGTGTTCTCGAGGACCTCGTCCGCGCCGCAGATGCGTTTCCACGCCATTTTTGCTTCTTAGCCTTACGCTGGCCGAAAACTAGATTGGCCAGTGCGTCCCCTTGTCTAGCCTGCGATTTTCAATACGGACTTCGCGAGTTAAGAACGCCGCCTTGTTCTCTTCGATCTTGAACGTATCGTGATATTTGCCGACCAGAAACAGGCGACTTTCTCCAGCATCTATGTGCGAATTAATGCCATCGAGCAGATTCTGATAAACAATAACCGAACTCACCGCTCTGGCGGTCGTCCCACCATCAACCTCGACCGTGTAGACCGATGTATGCCTCGTTAATGGCGAATGATCAGTGTTGTGCTTGGGCAAAAGTTTGACCAGACCCTCGAGCCCTTTACGGTCGAGCGCGAGATACGTCAGGTCCTTGTTGATTTCCGGGCTCCAAGCTCGAATCGCATATTGGAAAGTGGGATCACAATGTGCCAACCAGCCATTCCAATCCTGTGCGTCAAGGGAAATCGTCGAACGATAGATCGTTTCTCGAACCAGCGAGTGCGTGTCCACTGTTATCCTCACTAGACTCCCGGGGCGCTGCCGGCGCGCATCCAACCGGCGGCCCCCTGCTCTTTGTTCTTATTCCGCGGCGACCGAGATCGGTTCAACGAACGGCTGCTCTGGCTTGCTCGGAAGCCGATTCATCCAACGGCCCCACTCTTCGTAAAAGTGGCGCATCCCGTTCTCGTCGTGGATCGTTTGGTTTTCGTGGCGGCCATGCAAGATACGACGCGGTTCACAACCGGTCCGAGTTGTCGTGCCCTGACCCTGCACGCCAATCAGGTCCTCGTGGAGATTGCGGCCGAACGGACCCCAAATCGTATTGTGGTGATTGACGCGAGTCCTGCGTTCTTCGTCCGTGTCGCGTTTGAGGCCAAGCCCACGAAACTCAATCATTACTTTGTCGGGGCCCAGCGGCGTTACGATGTCGCAACGAAGGGCTGAGCCGCGAAGGTTGAAATTCATGCCGGGGAACATGTCGATCATGTACCACTGGTTCGGCGGCAGGTGCGGGAACGACAAAGCGGCGCGGCTATCAAAGCCTTCGTATTTCTCGTAGTTCACCTCAAACGTACCTACCACTACGTGCCCGTGCTCAAAAGCCTCATTCTTGCGCGCGAAATATGCATCATTAAAGCCGGTCACGCGGTTATGGTAATGCATAAAGTCGTGATAAAATTCGCAGTTGGTGTCGTGCCAGAGCTTGTAGTTCGCATTCACTATCGCCTTATGATAGTGGAAGACTTCAAGCGGCTCAGCATCGAGCGACTTACGCAGGCATTTGAAAGCGGGGGTCGCCCAATCGTCTAGCGAGACTTTCGGATTGTCGTCGAGGTTCACCCAGACGAACCCACCGAACTTCACTTCGCAACGTAGACGACGTAAACCGACGTCTTCCTTACACAAGCGGTCCTGATAACCCTCTTTCTCTCGGCTGATATAAACGCAGTTGCCGCGCATGTCGTACTGCCATGCATGAAACATGCACGTCATGCGCTTCGGGTTACCCGACGGCTGTCCCTCCAGGAAGCTGCCGGACGGACGCCGCTCAATAATCATCCCACGGTGTGGGCAGACATTAAGAAATGCACGAACTTCATCGTCCGGGCCGCGGCAAACGATTATCGGCTCGCGCGCGATCGAAGTCGTTCTGAAATCATACGGCTTAGGCAGTTCGGATTCATGACAGACCGGAATCCAAGTCTTCTTAAAAATTTTCTCCAACTCTTCCTCAAAAATCTCCGGGTCCGAATAGATCCGGCTATCGATCCACTCATTCTGCTTTAAACGCGGTTCGGCGGTCCATTGACTGTAGTTTTTCGCTGCCACGAGTTTGCTCCTGCGGAAAAACGGTGACGGACCCAGGGTATTGGCCCGATGAGTCCATTGATTGAGTAGATAATATCAGTTCTCGACGCGGTATCGCCAGAAGCTCGCAATCGAAGGTTTTTATTTTACGATAGATTGAGCAATGGCTAATGGTCGCGGGTAGCCCCCAAATACAGCGAATACAGCCCATTTCGCGTAAACCGACGAAAAAGGCTCGCTACCATTTAGAGGGGCAAGTGATAGTGTGCCTCTATTGATCCATTAGGAAGAACGATTTTCTCACACATAAACCATGCCGGATGCTGTCGTCTTGAATTCACGGGCGCGCCGCAACAATCGCTCGAAATGAGTTAGACTTGGAGAACTGGAACCCTAAGAATTCGCAATGAAAAGCGGCAAATGAAACCGAAGAGTTTCCAACCCGCGACAACAGAAGCAATCAACAGAGGGAGGTTGCGATGCAGTACCAACAACGCGCGGGAACCCGCGTCAAATCACTGGTGTTCGGCGCGCTGATTACCTTCTCCGCTTTGGCGGCAAACCCCTCGACAGATGTGGCACAAGCGGCCGCCGTTAAGGACTATGGCAAGCAGGGCGAACCGATCGAGCTCGTGATCGGCTACCAGCCCTACTACACCGAGTCATGGTCGGGCGTGATCATGCGCGACAAGAAGTTTTACGAAAAATATCTTCCGAAAGGATCGAACGTCAGTTTCCAGGTCGGTCTCCAAGGGGCGATCATTGTGAACGGCATGCTCGCCGGGAAAGTTGATATTGGTTACGTCGGTGACATGCCCGGCATCGTCTCGACCAGTCATCCAGATGTCCGCGATATCCGGATAGTTTCGGTGCTCGGCCTTGGCTACGACCAGTGCAATGTTTTCTTGGTTCGTACAGACGCGCCGACGTTCGGCTCGTCTGACGATGCGCTCAAGTGGCTCGATGGCAAAACCGTGGCTGTACCGAAAGGCAGTTGTACGGATCGATTCGCGCAGGCGGTATTCAAGGCCAAAAGCCTTAAGCCGTCTGAATATCTCAACCAAAGTATCGAAGTTATTACAAGCGGCTTTCGAGCCAAAAAGCTGGACGCAGCGGTGATTTGGGAGCCGACGGCATCCCGCCTCGTTCAGGAAGGCCTTGCCCGCAGGGTGGCCAGCGGAGCTTCCGTCAACGAGCGGGATGGTGGCTTTATGGTAATGCCTCAAGCACTGATCGAGCAGCGACCCGACGTGGTGAAGGCGTGGCTGCAAGCGGAACTCGACGCCTCGCTATTTTTCGCGGATCCGAAAAACGCCATGGAAATCGCCAAAATGGCGGTCAGCCAAACGACCGGCTTTCAGGAAAGGTCATTATGGGCATCTGCGTTCGGCTCAACCCCGAAGGCCGCCGGAGGCACCGACGTTCGCATAGACCTTGCCTTTGGGTTCACACCCGAAGCGCTTGATCTGATCAAGAAAGCTTCCGCCTTCTTGTTCGAAATCAAGAGTATTCCATCTGAAATACGTCCAGAAGCGGTCCAGCCACAGTTCACCGCAGATATTCTTAAGGCACGAGGACTTACGGCGCCAATCGGTCAAGTGAAGGCGCAACCGGATTCGGCTTACGCCGGCAATTGACAAGAGGTGATCTCCGCGCCCCGAGGTGGGCGTGGAGACGACACGGCGCGCACAAAGCAATTCGAAATTAAAAGTCACGTGATGAGCCAAACTGAATTGAGCCATTCTCGCGGCATCACTGCGACACGGGGAAATACAGATGGCCACGTCTCCACACTCGCACTGACGTTCCATCGCGCCGCGCTTTGGCTGCAGAGCCCGCGGCCATATTTGATGTTCATTGGGTTCTCTCTGTTCCTCGGCTTCTGGTATCTGGCCGTCGAGGTTTGGAAGTTGCCGCGCTTTGCTGAAATGCCAGGCCTGACAACGGTGGTCTCCGAATGGCTCAGCAAAAATCCGACTTACGGCCTGTCAATTTTTATGGAGGAATATTACCTCCATATATGGGTCAGCACGCGCCGCATCGCGATCGCTTTCTTTCTTGCCACCGCAATAGGCGTTCCCCTCGGCCTGTTCCTCGGTTGGTCAAAGCGCTTCAAGCAGTACGTCTTTCCAGTTTTCGAATTGCTCCGGCCCGTCCCGCCATTGGCGTGGGTGCCGCTTGCGATCGTAATGTTTGCGGGCTCTGAGACGCCGGTGATCTTTCTCACCTTCCTGGCATCGTTCTATGCAACGGCACTCAACACCATGCTCGGGGTCGAGTCGATTGACGTGTCTTACATTCGCGCCGCCAGCTGTCTTGGCGCCAAGCGCTGGCAAGTGTTCCGCCATGTTATTGTGCCTGGCGCATTACCTTTCATCTTTACCGGCTTACAGATCTCCGTCGGGGTCGCCTGGTTCTCCCTGGTCGCTGGCGAAATGGTGTCCGGCCAATACGGCCTGGGATATGTTATCAACACGTCCTACACGATGGTGCGTTACCCAACGATCATTATCGGCATGGTGACGCTTGGCATCGTCGGCTACGTCACCAGCGCCGCGATCCGGATGCTCGGTAACTACATGATGCAGTGGCGCACACGTGAACTTGCGTTGGGAGAGGAGCGGTGACGACGCAGCCGGCGTATACAAGGTCTTCAGCGCCAGTTGCGGGCGTAGCAGCGCAAGCCCGCAAGGGCGGGGTGCGCATCATGGATGTCGTAAAGAGATACGGTACTCAAGATGCAGGTGTTCTCGCCGTCGATCACTGTACCTTTGACGTGCCTGCCGGCGAGATCACGGTCGTCGTTGGACCATCGGGTTGCGGCAAGACAACCTTACTCAATGCGATCGCGGGTTTTCATAGCCTGACGTCGGGCAGCATTTATCTTGACAATGAGATGCTTTGTGGTCCTGGCAGGCTCAAGGCCGAACCTGGCCCCGATCGCATCGTCGTGTTCCAGAATGGCGCGTTGTTTCCCTGGAAGACAAACATCGAGAACGTCGCGTTTGGCCCAATCATGCAGGGCTACATGACGCGAAAGGACGCTCTCGAAAAGGCGCGCGACATGATGGCAGACGCAGGCCTGCGGGGCATTGAAAACAACTACCCGGGAGAAATTTCCTCGGGTGTGCGCCGCCGGGTCGAGATAGTACGCGCGCTCATGACGGATCCAAAAATCTTGCTTCTAGACGAACCTTATCGTGCGCTCGATTCGCTGACCAAGTCAGTGATGCATGAGGCGTTGCTGGAGATTTTCTACAAGAATCGCGTAACGATTTTTTTCATCACACACGACCTTGAGGAGGCAATCTTCCTCGGGCATCGCGTCGTGATCATGACTACGCGGCCGTGCAAACCCAAGACGATTCTCGACATCGATATCCCGCACCCGCGAGACTATAACGTGCTCACCACTAAACGCTTTCGCGAATTCATGGATGAGACTGCCGCGGCCGTGCACGAGGAAGCAACCAAGGCATTCGCCGCGGGCGAGAAAGAACGCTGACCATGAGTGCTTTAAGTAAGTGGTCTTTCAAGGTCTCCTCCTTTATCGTTGGCGAGGATTTTTGGCGTGGCATCGTTGCGATCATTGTATTCCTTATCTTTTGGGAAATCGGTTCGCGCTCGGAGGCATTATTCGGTTTTGCGTTCCCTTGGGTTGGTCAGGTGCCGGCACCCTCTGCCGTTCTGAAGGAGATTTACCGCCTGATCCAGGAGCCGAGCTTCTGGCACAGCGGATATTTGAGCACTCGTCGTGTCCTTGAGGGCTTCTTCGCCGCAATGCTGGTCGGGATCCCGCTAGGTCTTGCTATGGCAGTGAGTCGCACGTTTTATGGCATTACCTTCCCGGTGTTTGAGGTGTTGCGACCAATTCCGCCGCTTGCCTGGGTCCCCGCCGCTATAATTTTCTGGCCCACGCAAGAGCTTTCCATCGCATTCGTTACGTTTCTGGGTGCGTTCTTTACGATCGTGATCAACGTGATTGGCGGCGCACAGTCTATTGACGTCCGTTACTTTCAGGCCGCGAGGTCGATGGGCTCGTCAACGTTCGATATTTTTCGACGCATAATCCTTCCAGGCGTATTACCATCGATCGTCGTCGGCGCGACCGTCGGCATTGGTATCACTTGGGCAGTGGTTGTCGCAGCGGAAATGATCTCTGGCGGAGGCAGCGCCGGCTCGATGGGAGGCGCTGCTGGCGGCGGATTGGGTTTCTTTATATGGAATTCCTATGTTGGGGGTTCTTACACCCAAATCGTTGCAGGCATGATCAGCATTGGCGCTGCTGGTTACATGTCGAGTGCAATCCTGCGCAAAATCGGACAATTGCTCACTCCGTGGCTCGCAGAAGGCTGAGCGGGCAATGCAAATGTTTCGCGCGAAGGTGTCCGCTCTTCCCTCTTCCTCGTCGCAGGCTTTCGGCGGCCAGGTTGTTGTCTCTAATGTGAGTAAATCCTACGGTGCCGGCGCGTTCGCGAAAGAGGTTGTCCATAACTGCTCCTTCACGATCGAGTGTGGCAAACTGACTGTGATGATCGGCCCGTCCGGCTGCGGCAAGAGCACTTTGATTCGCTTGATTGCCGGGTTCGAACGTCCAAGTAGTGGAACCATTACGGTTGACGACAAACCGGTGAATGGCCCGGGCGTCGATCGGCTTGTCGTTTTCCAGGAGACTGCGCTGTTTCCTTGGATGACCACTTACGACAATATTATGTACGGCCCTCGCGCCCGTCACGAAGATACACCAGAGATGCGCGAGTTCGCGGAAGCCCTTCTTCAGAAGGTCGGCCTTGCGGCGTTCCGTGGAAAATATCCTTCGCAGCTCTCTGGCGGCATGCAGCGTCGGGCCGAATTGGCACGCTCGATGATTAACAGGCCTAACGTGATGATTCTTGACGAACCGTTTCGCGGCCTTGATGCCATGACTAAGCGTTTGATGCAGGAATATTACGCAAGCCTGTACGACGAATTTCGTCGTACAACATTTTTCGTGACGACAGACATCGACGAAGCCATTTACCTCGCCGACCGCATACTCATCATGACAAATATCCCGACGCAGGTCCGCGCAGTTATTGAAGTCAACCTTCCGCGACCGCGCCAAGTCGAGAACATTACGGAGAGTGACGAGGCCAATGCCATTAAGATGCAAGCGCTCAGCTTACTGCATGAAGAAGCCATGAAATCGTTTGCGAGAGGCAGCAAGGCGGCCGCCGACTTCGTCGAAGCCTACTCAAAGCGTATGACAAAAAACTAATCCGTGTCGATGCTGGTATTGTCAGTCAACCGGCCGTTCTGACGTAAGTAGGCACAACGGCATAGCCTAGCTTCCCTTCGAGGCGCGCGCGCACTGCCGGCCAGTCATCGTCAATGACCGAAAAGTAGACGTTGTCGCGATTTCGTCCGTCAGCATACAGCATGTGCTTGCGGAAAATACCCTCCTCCAGCGCGCCAAGTCTTAGAATCGCGGCGCGTGACTTCGCGTTATCGACGTCAGCCTTGAGCTCAACGCGACGGCATTTCAGGACGTCGATGGCGTACCAGAACTGCAAAAGCTTGGCTTCGGTGTTGATGTGCGAGCGCTGGTGCGACGGACCGATCCAGGTTACGCCAATTTCCAATCTACGGTGTTCAGGGTCGATATGGTGGTAGCGTGTCGAACCAACCGCCTGTCCAGACAGCAAGTCGATCGTCGCGAAAGGCAGCGCCGCGCGCCGTTCTTGCGCCGCCAATGCAGATTCGACAAAAGAGCGCATCGAACCTGGCTGATGATGCGCCGTCGGCAGCCAGCGCCATATAGCTTCATCGGCACCCGCCACCGCCAAGTCGGCGACGTGGCGCATACTTAACGGTTCAAGCGCGACATGTTTCCCCGTAATGCGGACCGGAGCGAAAAAGTCCATTGCGGTCTCTACTTCGTTGTGTGGGGCCAGATCCTATTCGGCAAACCAAAGGCGCGCTCGATCTTGCTTATATTGCCATCTATTCCGTATTTGACGTCACGAACATTCGGCACAGGCATTATTATTATCGAAAATTTGCTTTTTTGATCGGAGTCAAGGTCGCGCCAAGCTCGCGATTGTAGCCTTTTAGGAGATTAGAATGGGAAGGAGCGCACAAATGAGCATGCTCCGTAAGATAATTGAAAAGTTTGCGACCGCAATTGTAACGCGGCGCCAAATCTCTCGCTTTAATTGCGAAGGCTGTGATTTGCGCGATTACTGCAGTCTTCCAGCCGAAAGGCGACAACTCTGTTGGGAGGCTCGCGCATTCCGTCCGCGCTGAGACCGGCGTAAAGGCGACGTCTCCCATTTTCGATGACCAGGATCACTACGTTCCGCTCAAACGGCAGTGACGTCCTTTCCGGTGCCCGCCGTGGCCGTGCGACGATTTTCAATCGTCATTCAGAACAGCATCGATGTAACGCTTAGCGCGTTTGACGTTTGCAACTAGGCCGACGAATGCTCATGCCGTCATCGCGCTTGGCTGTACTTGAAACGTAAAGGTTCCGCTTTTGGTTGGCGCCACGTTTCGGGTGTATCCGAGGGTTGTACCAATATGCATTGCGAGGTTCGATTTGCTGCGTCTATAGTTATCGACATTGTAACTAAAAATAAGAATCAAAGGTCTCAGGAAGGGAGAGAGCCCATGAAAAGATCAATGTTGACGATCGCGATGGCAGCCGTGCTCACCGCACCGTTAGCGCGAGGGGCAGAGTCCGTTCATTTGACAGTCGGGTACCAGCCCTATGACACAATATCGTACTCTGCCGTAGTCATCCGCGGCCTTGAGCTCTGGAAGAAGCATCTGCCGCCAGGCAGCACGGTCGATTTCGAGAGCGCGCTCCAAGGCGCGATCATCGTCAACGCGATGCTCGCAGATAAGCAGCAGATCGGTTATCTCGGTGATATGCCGGCAGTGGTTTCGACCACAAAGATCAAACAAGCGCCGATCAAACTTGTGGCCTCGACCGGACTTTCGGCCGGACAGCGCTGCAATGTCATCATGGTACGGGCTGATGCGCCAGAATTTAGAACGCCAGAAGAAGCGGTCAAATGGCTCGATGGCAAAACAATCGCAACTCCTCGCGGCAGTTGCGCCGACCGGTTTCTGCGTCAAGTTATCGAAATGAAGGGCATCAAGCCGAAGGAGGTGCTCAACCAATCGATCGAGGTGATCGCCACTAATTTCCGAGCGAAGCGGATCGATGCCGCAACTTTGTGGGAACCTTCGGTATCGCGCATTGGCGACTTCGTTGGCGAAGGTATCGCACGAGAGGTGGTGACCGGTCATAACTTTAATATGCCTGATGGCGGGTTTATCGCGATGCGCGAAGACTTCATGCAAAAAAATCCGGAAATCGTGAAGGCCTGGCTTGAAACCGAACTTGAAGCTCAGCTTTTCCTGCTCGATCCGAAGAACTGGGAGAAAGTCTCGGACCTTGTGCGCAGCCAAACCGAAGGCATTACGACTAGGATGGCCTGGTTTTCATTATTTGGAGCAGTGCCCCCAGAACGTGGTGGATCGCCATTGCGGGACGAGAAACCATTCATTTTCGACACGCGTGTGCGCCAACACCTCGATACCATCTACACGTTCTTGCATAGTGCGAAAGTGATTGACGTCGATAAGGCCCCGGAAGGGGCAATTGACGATTCAATGGCGGTCACAATTGCGAAGAATAAGAGCCAGTCCCTTCCAATCGGGGTGATCAAACCACTGGCTGTTTCGCAGGCCCCCAAATGACCTTACAGCGAGCAAAATGCTATCGGCATGCGCTTTAGGCGCGCCGATTGAGGGGCACTAGTATGACTGTCATCGAGACGCCGTCGCAAAGCCGGACGGCCAAGGCTGCAGAAATTAACAGTTTGGCATTGACGCTCTTTCGCGTGCGTCAGTGGCTCACCCAATCGTCGCCGTATCTCGGGTTTCTGGGCGTAGCCTCGCTCTTCCTCGCCTGGTACCTCGTCACTGAGTTCTTCACCGTACCACGTTTTAATAAGCTGCCTGGTCCCGTAGCAGTCTGGCGCGAGTTCACGTCACCGTCGCCCACTTTCGGCATCTCAATCTATACCCCTGAATACTACATGCATATATTTTGGAGCATTTGGCGGGTGCTCCAAGCGTTCTTCTGGGCAACCGTTCTCGGTGTGCCGCTTGGCTTATTAATGGGGTGGAAACGTGCGTTTCGCGACTACACCTTTCCGGTGCTCGAAATCGTCAGGCCGATTCCTGTATTGGCTTGGGTTCCGGTTGCGATTCTGATTTTTGCCGGTATTGCCAGCCGCGAGGCACCTGTGATTTTTCTGGCCTTTCTCGCAACCTTTTTTGCAACCGTTCTCAACACCATGCTCGGCGTCGAATCGATCGATGAGGTCTACTTTCGCGCGGCGCGCTGTCTTGGCTCAAAACCCCATCATATTTTCTTTCGCGTCGTACTACCCGGCGCTCTGCCATTCATCTTCACGGGGTTGCAGATCGGTGTAGGCGTCGGGTGGTTTTCGCTGGTGGCGGCCGAAATGATTTCGGGCGAGTACGGGCTCGGCTTTCTCATTTGGGATTCATACGTATTGAGCCAATTTCCGGTGATCATCATCGCAATGTTGACGCTTGGCGTTGTGGGTTACGGATTTAGCGCCATTATTCGCATCATTGGCGCAAGCTTAATGCGCTGGGCGGACCGGAGCGGGGTATGACGCCGGTGGCCGCAAGGGGCGCAATAGGCATCCGGAACGTCAGCAAGATCTACGATCCAGATGGCGCAAATGTGCTTGCAGTCGATGATTGCTCAGTTGAGATCGCCCCTGGCGAGTTTTGCGTAATTGTCGGGCCGTCGGGTTGCGGAAAGACGACCTTGCTAAATGCCATTGCTGGCTTTCACGATATCACCAGCGGTGAAATTTCGCTCGACGGAAAACCGATTTGTACGCCCGGCTTCTCCGCCGAGCCTGGAGCCGACCGGATTGTGGTCTTCCAAAATGGAGCGCTGTTTCCTTGGAGTACTGTTCTCAACAATGTGGCCTACGGCCCAGTAGTACAAGGCACTGCATCGAACACAGAAGCAAAAACGGAGGCACAAGCTCTGCTTGCTGAACTTGGTCTCTCAGGAATTGGCGACCATTATCCAAATGAACTGTCATCAGGGATGCGCCGCCGCGTCGAGATTGCACGTGCTTTGATCAATGATCCCAAGGTGCTGTTACTTGACGAGCCTTTCCGCGCAATGGATGCGTTGACAAAAGGCGTAGCTCAAGAATTTCTGCTGCAAGCCTACGACCGTGTACGCAAAACCGTATTCTTCATTACGCATGACCTGGAAGAGGCGATATTCCTCGGCGATCGCGTTTTGGTGATGACGACGCGACCGGGCCGTATCAAGCGGACACTGCACGTCGACTTTGGGCGGCCACGCAACTACAAAATTCGGTCGTCCAAGCAATATCTCACCCTTAAGAGTCAGATTTTCGAAGCCGTGCGCGAAGAAGCAGTACGGGCTTTTGAGGCCGGCGAACGGGAGCTCGCCTAAATCGGGGCGAGTGCAACATTGGCAAAAAACAGCACCACTTTGAGCCTTCGACGCGGCCTCGTCTCCGTTCTCGGACTTCTGGCGTTTTGGGAGATCGGCCGGCGATTGCATTTTCCGTTTCTTTCTGCAGTTCCTGCGCCCACCGAGGTCTTCGCCTCGCTGGATCAGATCGTTGGGAACAGCAAGTTTTGGAACGACTGGATTGCAAGCTTTTCGCGCGTGCTGTCTGGATTCGCACTCGCGCAACTAATCGGAATTCCGGTTGGGCTTTTGATGGCCATGAGCCGCACGTTGCGTTATCTCTGGTTCCCGCCTCTTGAAATCTTACGCCCGATCCCGCCACTTGCTTGGGTGCCGACATCAATCATTTTTTGGCCGACCACAGAGTTAAGTATCATTTTTGTCATTTTTCTTGGCGCCTTCTTCACTGTGGTCCTAACGGTGCTTGGCGGCGCAAGAGCGATCGATGAGCGCCTCATTCGCGCGGCGCGATCATTCGGGTCAAAACCGCGCGACATCTTCTGGCGAATCGTGCTGCCAGCGACCTTGCCCAGCATCATCACCGGCATGGCGGTCGGCATGGGCGTCACTTGGGAAGTCGTGGTCGCGGCCGAGATGATTGCTGGCAAGTCCGGCCTTGGCTATTTCACTTGGGCTTCCTATGTCGGCGGTAACTACCCGCAGATCATCGTTGGCATGGCAAGCATCGGGATCGCCGGCTATCTTTCCAGTGGCGCAATTCGCGTGCTCGGCAAACAGGCCACACCGTGGCAGCGGCAGATTTGAAATGGCCTCGATGCCTGCCAGGCGCGCTTTGCTTGAGGTCAAAGATCTCGCAAAGGGCTTTGGTTTTGGGCCCTTGCGCCAACAGGTCCTCGAAAACTGCTCGTTTGGCCTGCAGTCGGAACGCCTTACTGTGCTGATTGGGCCGTCTGGCTGCGGCAAGAGCACCCTGGTCAATATTCTGGCGGGATACGAGGCGCCGGACGCCGGAGAGGTGAGATTGCTTGGCACGCCAGTCGCCGGCCCCTCCGCAGAGCGACTCGTCGTGTTTCAGGAAACGGCACTATTTCCATGGATGACAACGTTCCAGAACGTGATTTATGGACCGCTGGTCCAACGCGACATGCGACGTGACGAAATCGAGGCCAATGCAATTGTCTTGTTGGAGCATGTCGGGCTAAAGGATTTCAAAGACAAATATCCGAGTCAGCTGTCCGGCGGCATGCAACGGCGGGCTGAGCTTGCGCGTGCGATCATCAACAATCCGAAACTAATGATTTTGGACGAACCTTTCCGTGGTCTGGATGCAATGACGCGCGAACTCATGCAAGAGTATTTTCTCAAGCTCTACGAGGGCCGCAAACAATCGGTCTTCTTTGTCACGTCTGAAATCGAAGAAGCGATTTTTTTAGCCGATCAGCTGTTGATCATGAGTAATCGGCCCGGTCAAATTATTAAGACCATCGATGTCGATCTGCCGCGTCCCCGCACAGCCAGCCTGCTCACCTCCACCGAGTATTTGCGATACAAGGACGAGTCGCTCGAGGTGCTCCATGGCGAGGCGGTCAAAGCGTTTGCAGAAGGCAGCAAGGCGGCCGCCGACTTTCTCGAGGCTTATGCCGATCAGAACCGATAACGATGAGCGGTGCAGTACGGAGGTCCGAGGCGCAAAACTCATGTCAAAAAGTGTGGGCCTGCTAAGCCGAGGCCGGCGCGTTAATCTCGGCCCGGACCATTTTGGGAGGAGCTAAATTCAGATTCGCAAGTGCGATTTCACCGTCAGTGACGTAGTGATTGACGCGCTCGATGTGTTGACCTGCTTGAATTTCGCTCACCTCCCCGATGACTCGGCTATTCCGCAGCTCGGCGATGATAAAATCCCGCTCAGCATTCGTATCCGCATCGGTCGCGTGAGTGATCTGGAACGTGAGCTGAGTCAAAGAGAACCCGGTATCCTTGGTCCCAGCTCCGATCCAGTAAACGTGGGCGTCATGCGGTGGCCGATCGGTGTTAAGCCAGAATTTGGCCGTACCCCATGTGGCCTCGACGAGCGCTGTATCCAAAGCCCAAAATCGAATGTGATGGCGCTTCCGTGGGCTATCATCAATTGCCTTCTGGAAGCCGATGTCCTGGCCGCGGCCGAAAAGGTAAAGCGTACTGAACGGGGCGGTAGGATACGACGCGTTGAATACGAATGCTCGGACCATATGCCACGAGCTTCTCAGTCCCAACCGGTCAGCCTCTGACCACCCGGCGCGTGCAAATGCGTCCCGAAGTTGACCAAGGGTGCCAACAAGCACGAAATTGACGGGATCTCCGGGCAAGCCGTCGCCGGTGATTGTATAGCGAGGCACGCGTTTATGTTGGAGAACTTTTAGGCCCAT
>Ga0065705_10104445_pt1 | contig 15587 bp, 12 predicted proteins | sample SwibulcommuniRL2_FD_59092 | JGI IMG/M metagenome (GOLD analysis project Ga0065705, IMG submission 59092) | Bulk soil microbial communities from switchgrass field near Rose Lake, East Lansing, Michigan, USA - RL2 Bulk Soil v2 (version 2) | ecosystem: Environmental > Terrestrial > Soil >...
AGCAGGACGCATTCCGCAAGGAATTCGTCTCGCCCAATGCGCCCATCACAGACGAGCAGGGAGCATACGCCACTCAGAACAAGGGGCTCTTTGAGGGCCGCTTCAAGTTGGGCTATCAGAAAATGATCGACCTCTCGCCGTCCAATCCGGCGCTTCTGCCGCGGGACAGCGAGAGGCTGAAGACCATCCAGGACCTCCACGACGCCGTGCTGATTCGCTTCTGGACCGAGGCGTACAAGCAATCTCACTACGTCCACGAGCGCGTCATGGAGAAGGTCGCGGCAAGCCTGGACTTCCAGCTCTACGCGCAGCAGCTCGTCGCTGCCGGTTACGCGAAGGCGGCAAACGACATCCTAAACCCAGTCGGCGGCACGGGCGCTAACCTGGACTTCACACTGCTCTCGTCCCAGATGGTGGACCTCGTCCGCCTCTCGGTTCGAGTAGCGGCGCAATTCAGGACGATTCCACTCACGCGAGCGAAGCAGGAATTCCCGGCGCTCCGCTCCGATACGAAGTCCGTTCTCGGCGGCGGCGTGAGCCTTCCCTCGAACGACCCCGCGGGCATCGGCGCAGTTCCGCCGGCAAACGCGATCCTGCGTCCGGGATTCGGGCAGGTAGCCTTCGCTGCCGTGCACAATCTCGGCTTCATCATGTGGACGGATGACATGGCCGAGGATTCGGTTGTCCCCTTCCTCCCACTGATCAGAGAGCAGGGCGCGATCATGCTCGCGAGAGGTAGAGACGCGGCGATCATCAACGGGGACGTGCAGACGACGCACATCGACTCCGACACCACGGCCGCCTACGACATCCGGAAGGCATGGAACGGCCTCCGCCGCCTCGGGATGAACAACGAGGACAACACGGCGGCCGGCATCGTGGCGCTAGACTTCAATACGTTGATGAAGCTCATGGGCAAGTACGCGCAGAACCCCGCGGACTTGGTGATGTTCATGAACATCATTGACTGGCTGAAGCTCGCCGCTGACTCCACGCTGCTCACCGTGGACAAGATCGGAATCGACCGCGCGACTCTACGCACGGGCGTGACTGACCGAGTCTTCGGCGTCGACATCGTCGTGACCGAAGAGGTTCGGCGTGACCTAGCCGTTGACGGCGAGTATGACGGCGTGACCACGGACAACACCGTGCTCATCATGTGCAACCGTAACCGCTTCTGGCTCGGGCAGAAGGGCGAGACCAAGGTGGAGCAGGTGCGCGTACCGCAGGCCCTCGGCAATTGGCTGCAGGTGGACGTGCGCGAGGACTTCAAGCCCTTGGACCTGGACGACACCGTGTCACCGCTCATCTTCCCGTCCGGCGGCAACGTTCCGGTCGCGCTCCGCGTCAATGTGACCGTCTGATAGAGGAGGCGAAAAGGGGATGCAAGAACGCGACGGCGTCCGGGATCGAGGGCCTTACTCGATCCCGGGCGTCAGGGACAAAGGGCTGCAGGTGCAGACCGCTGCCATCGAGGTGCCGGAGCAGAAGGCAGATGCCGACTTTGTCTACTTCATCAGCTCCAAGGAAGTGGTCGTGGACGACATCCTGACCGTGCCGGCGAACGCCTTCTGCAAGGTGAAGCGGATCCATCTGGCGCGCGTCGAGGAGTACGCCAGGCGGCTCAGGGCGGAGTACTACGCCGGGCCGCCGGGAGTGAAGCCTGAGGAACTGCGGAGGAAGTAGTGCATCAGACTCGAATGGGTCGGCTGGAACTGGCGGGACCTCCCGAGACGACGGGAGCGAGCGGCACGTTGACACTTGTCAGTCTTGCTGAGCAGCTCGCCTATCTTGAGAAACCGTCTGATAGCGGCGGACCCTTCGACGTCCTGATTCAGATGCTCATCGACTCCGCAAGCGTCGGAGCCTTCGCCAAGATGGGCGGACGGTTCCTGAAGCTGCCAGTGGACAACTTCGACTTTGTCTTCACGCCTGAGATCGGCGGAGTGATCCACCTCCACCAGTACCCGATCGCGACGATAGCGCTGGTGGAGATCGGCTCCATGACTGCGGATCAAGTCTGGTCCCCGGTCGGAGCCGCACTCGGCACCAACAGCTACTACGCCGACAAGAGGTCGGGCCGGCTCTATGGGGACTGGCCCACCTCGCTGCACTCCGTCCGCGTCCGCTGGACGGCCGGCTATTCCTCAGTGCCCGTGGACGCCAAGGAGGCCTTGATGCAGTGGGTCGGCGTGAAGCGCAGCCGGCAGAAGCAAGGCCGATGGGACGTGCTCTCGATTCAGGGCGCTACCGAGGGTTACTCGTTCGCCGGCGAGATACCGGCATCCGCGGATGCGGTGTTCGCCAAGTACGCCCTGCCGGAGGTCTCGATCGCATGAGCGCGGTACGGCTGGAAGGGATGGACCGTCTGCAGGCGCGACTCGACAGACTCATGGCCGTCAATGAAACGGCAGCGGCTGAAGCGGCGGTAGCCGGCGCGGAACACGTCAAGGCCGTCATGGTCTCGCAGTTCCTGAACGGCCAGGCGATCGGCCGCGTGGACCACGCGCTCATCGGCCAGTGGAATGTCAGGAAGGAAACACGACCGCCAGCCGGCGTCCTGTTCACGGCGGTCCCGTATGCGCGCGCTCAGGAATACGGGTTTCGCGGTGTCGTCCAGGTGCGCCCGTACAAACGGAGGCGGCAGCTCAGGCGGAAGTCCGGGGAGTCGGACAGCAGCTTCTCGCGCCGGCGTACCGCGTTCCAGGAAGGGCCGCCGGGCGGGTTTGATATCCAGGTCCCTGGGCATTCGCGGGCGATGAACTTGAGGCCGCATTCATTCCTCCGCGGGGCGATCGAGGCAACGAGACAGAGCCTCCGGGACATAGTGCTCGCGGTCTGGAGGCGGGAGATTGCCGAGTGACGGACGCAGGAAAAAGATACTTGTCGCGACCCGCGACGCCATCAAGGCCGCAACAGGCGGGCCGGATTACTTCAACAACTACTCGGCGACAGGCGTCTGCGAGCTTGGCAGGGAGCCAGAGGTCTCGGTCATGGAGGGCGGCCCCGCTTACGTCATCCGGGTATACGACGGCGACGACCGCCACGCGATGGATGGCGGAACGAATATCACGGCGACGTTCAACGTCGTTGTGCAGGTATGGCTTAAGGGGAGCGCGCCGACTCTGGTGGAGCGTCTGCAAGACGTGTTGGCGGACCTCACGCTTGCGATCTGGAGGGGTTCCAGTCTCGCCGGAGTGTGCACAGTGATCAAGCTCGCGTCCGTGGATCCGCCGGTCTATCGGGAGGACATCGTCTTCGCGGCAGTCCGCGTCCAAGCCAGTTACGAGTACCAGGCGGGAATCGACCGCTAAGTGAGGGAGGGTGAGGGGCAATGGCGAAGGTTCACAGTCACGACGCATTCACCGGCCTGGTTATGAAGGCTGAGTCCACCTGGGGCACGGACCCGGGGACCTGGGGCACCGGGATGAAAGTGCCGTTCACGACCGAGGATCTGCACTATGACGTGGAGGTATTCCCCGTCTCCGAGGAATTCGGATCTCTTGGTGGCCTTCAATCAGTTGACACGGGGCGGCAGAGCATCACCGGGTCGATCACTGTGGAGCCGACCTATAATACGCCGTGGTGGTGGGTCCTCTTCTCTGCTGCATGGGGTACGGAGAACCTGGTCAGCGACCGAGGGATCCTGGACGCCACGACCGTTGTTACCAACCTGAACACGCATATCTGGACGCCAGGCACCTCCGCCCCGTTGAGCCTAGCTATCCGGAAATGGCTCGGCGGCGTTGGGCCGGCGGCCAGCGCTTACTTCCAGCTACTCCTCGGGCTTAAAGTCACGCGTATGGTCTGGAATCAGCCGCGTAATGGCAGGGCCAATGTGACGTTTGATTTCATCGGGAAGTCTGGCGAGGCAGTCCTGGGTACGGGCGAGTCGATTCCAGCCCTCGCTTTGGCGACGAAGGTGAAGGCGATCGACTTCACCACGACCGGCTCGCGGACGCATGGGTACATCAAGGTCGGAAGCACGCTGGCCGACTTCAACACGATGGGCTTCACGCTCACGATGGACCGGAAGATTGAGCTAGACGATAACTACCTTCAGACGCTGACGCAGACCACGGAGCCCGGTATCGTCGGGACGCGCGAAGTAACGCTCGAACTCGACACCGACTTGGAACAGGACTGGGGCGCCGCAGGCAAGCCGTGGGCGGAGTTCCGGGCCGGTACGGTATCGAGCTGTACTATCGGCTACGACTCCGGCGTCACCGCCATCAGCCCGGAGGAGTACAACTTCAAGTTCGATCTGCCCGCTCTCGTGTGGACTGATATTCGTCCGCAAGCGACTCAGGCCGGCGCATTCCCTATGCCGCTCACCGGCGTCGCCCAGATTGGGCCGCGGTCGAATCTCGATACGCCCTACGACGCGCACGCATTTCCGACGACCAACTTCGACATCCGCGCCCTGGCGCACGTGGTCGGGACGGACGACCTGGACGTCAAGTTCACGACTTTGCCTAACGCTACGTGATGGGTGGATCTGGGAAGGGAGTTTCAGATGAAGGTCTCAGGCATCGATTCATTACGGGCGACCTACTCGAAGGAGTTCGTCGTCGAACTGGAGCCGAACCTGGACGACGGCAAGCCCTGGGCTGCCAAACTCCGCCAGGTCCGGCCGATCGTCTACCTGCTCGTAGGCGAGAGCATTCCAGTACCTGCATCCGGGAACGGCGGCGGCGGCGGCCGCATGGGCCGAGGTGAGCTTGCTAAAAAGTACGAGGCCATGCGCGCCGTCGTCGCCCGATCCGTCGCTTCCGTCCGTGAGGCTGTGCAGGACGACGAGGGGAACTGGTCGGAACGCTGGACGCCGGTATCCGTAGTCTGCGACCGGGAGCCCGGAGATGGTGAGATCCACGTCGACGAGCTGGACCTGCCGAAGACTCAAAACGTCACCAAGTGCTGGAACGCACTCTTCGCCGATGGCGTGTCTGGGGGGAGGATGTCCGGGACAGAGGACGCAACGTTTCCAGAGGCGCGACCTAGCGATGCTGGTGGAACTGTCGAAGCTCGGGCGACCGCTCCCGCACGAGTGGCTCTTGGGAAAATGGGACGATCCGGGCGCTGACATCACGATGGAGAACATCGTCTTCGATCTCCAGTGTGTAATCGCCCACGGGCAGGAACGCGAGGCCGCGCAGAAGAAGCAGCGAAGGAAGAGGTGACGGCATGGCGGATGAAAACCTCTCCTTTGCGATCGTCTTCGAAGAAGCCAACCGCTTAGTTAACGGAGTCAAGGAAGCGTCCGATGCCCTGGAGGGGTTGAAGGGCGCCGCTGCAACTGCGGCCTCCGGTCTAGAGGACGCCGCGCGATCCGCCATTTCCGGAGCCGATGCGTTCAGCAGCGTAGGGCAGGCAGCGGCCGGGGCTCGTGACGCACTGGCGGACATCTCCGGGGCCGTAGATCTCGCTGTTGACTCTGGCCCGCTGCTGGAGACTGCAGCGGCGGCTGAGGAAGCAGCTGCGGCAGTGGATGCCGTAGCGGAGTCCGCATCTTCGGCCAAGAGCGAGGCGGAGCTTGCGGCCGAGGCTATGTCGGCGCTTGGCTTCGAGACCAAGGAAGAGGAGGTAGCCGCTCGTGCTGCAGCCGACGCCCTGGACGCTCTCGCCGGTAACGTTGGGAATGTCGCGTCGGCTTCGGAAGATGCAGCGTCCGGCATAGGCGGACTCGCTGACAGGTTCGGCACACTGGGGACTGTCGCAAAGGCCGCCATCGCCGGGTTCGCAGGTCTCGCTGCCCTACGCGGCGCCGAGGAGATCGGCCGCGGAATCGCTGGCTCGCTACGTGGGGCCGTCGAGGAGTTCATAGAGGCCGAACGGGCGGCCACCGCCCTCGACGCCGCTCTGCAGTCCACGGGCAAGTTCTCCTCCCAGGCCACGTCGGCCATCCGGGAATTCGCCGCAGAGATCGCCAAGACCACTACGTTCACCGACGACGCCGTGATCTCAGCAGCGGCCCTCATCGCGCAGGTGGGGCAGCTCGGCGGCCCGACGCTCGTGCGCGCCACCGAGGCGGCGGTGCAACTGTCGGCCGTGCTGGGGCGCGACCTCTCTCAGACAGCCCTGTTGCTCGCACGGGGCGCCGCCGGGGCCACTGAGGCGTTCTCCAGGTTCGGGATCGTGGTCAAGGGCGCCGGGACGGACGCGGAGAAGTTCGACCAGATCCTGGGGCAGATCTCCCAGAAGTTCGCCGGCCGCGCGCAGGCGGACGCACGCACCTTCGGCGGCTCCATAGATCAGCTCAAGAACTCCTGGCGGGAGTTCCTAGAGACGGTCGGCGGCACTGTCACTGTCTTCCAGCCCATCCTCTCGACGCTGACCAAGGCACTGCAGAAGGCGAACTCGCTGCTCGGCGAGGGCCTGGTGACCTCGTCGCTGGACGCCCGTGAGGCCCTCAAGGGCGTCTCGGCGGGATTCCAGGACGTCCTCGATACGGTGACCCACTCCAACCTCCGGAAGCTCCTGGCGCAATCCGCAGAAGGCTCGACGGTAGGCGATGTGATCGCCGCCTCCGTCGAGAAGGGCGTCAAGCGAGCCGAGGCTGCCGCCGCGAAGGCCGTGATCGCGGTCAAGGCCACGGTCGAGGGCGGCGACCTGGACGAGATCGCGGACGTGACGCACGACATAGCGGCCCTACGTCGGTTCGCCCAGGAGACTGGCAACGCCGAACTTCGCTCCATCGTGCAGGAGCTGGAGTTCACGCTCGCGGCCGCCAAGGACGCGAAGATCAAGATCGAGCTGGAGGGCGGGAAGCAGGCGATCCAGGGCCTGCAGCAAGTTACCGATCTCGTTAGCAAGCTGCAGACTCTCGGCGGCGCCAGGGAGATCGAAGTACTTGACACCGCGTCCCTGCTCAAGGGCGCCACCGACGTCGGCAAGGTGGCGAACCAGGTCGAGTCTGCAGCCGACGCGATCATAACCTCGATGGACAAGATTTCCACCAGCGGCAAGGTGGATGGCTCTGCCCTGGTGCAGGGCTTCCAGGCAATCGAGGATGCGAAGCAATCGCTTATCGAGAAGTTCGGCAAGCTCGCGCCTGAACTTGAGGCCGCCTTCTCCGACGCGCAGGATAGGCTGCGGACGGCCGCGCGGAAACTCGACGTCAAGATCGAGCTGAACCTCGTCGGCGGGTTCGGTCAATCGGCGCTCGATGCCCTCATCGCCGGGTTCGACCGGGCGGAGGCGGAGACTAAGGCCTTCGCTGCAGTTATCAGGTCGACGCTAGAGCAAGCGGGCGCGGACCCATCGGAACTCATCCGAGTCGACAAGCTCATAGCGAAAGTTCACAGCATCGAAGAGTTGGTCCCGATTGCGCGCAACGCAATGCAGAATCTGCAAGGAGCGCTCCTCGGTGGAGAGATTCCCGGGATCATCGACGAGGATCAGGCGGCGAAGGCCCTGGCGCTATTCGTTCAGTTGAATCAGGCAGTCAACGATCTGGAGCAGAACTTCGGGGAAATAACGCCGGCCGCACGAGCCGCGTTTGATGAAACATTGAAGGGCCTCGAAGACCTAGTTGGCGCGTTCGGACCAGTAGAGAAGGCCGTCAACTCGACCTTCGATTCCATCGAAGCCCGCGCCAACCAAGTCGGACAGAACATCTCTTCGGACATGATCGGTTCCTTCCAATCAATCATGCGCGCTACGGCTAACTTCTCCGAAGCGATGAAGATGCTCTTCGCGGACCTCGTTTCAACGATCCTCAAGGAACTCATCAAGATCTTCGTCGTCGACGAAATAATCAGCTTTGTGGAGGGCATCGTTCGTTTCGGCGGAGGCGCTCCCAGCCTGCCGAGCAAAGTCGATATTCCAGAACTTCCGCCAGCCCCGACACTGGAGATTCCAGTGGAGGTCGCGGAGTTCCAGGTTCCTCCTCCCCCTAGTGTCCCGCCAGTGGTCATCGAGGTGCCGGCCGTCCCGCAGATCCTGATCCCAGTGGCGATCGAGAAACCGATACTCGAACAGCCAGAGGCGTTGCAGGTTCCGATTACCTTCGAAGTTCCGCCGCTGCCCATCATCGTTCTTCCGGCTATTCCGGATATTGCCGCGATCGTCGTGCCTGTTGATTTCAAGATGTCTGAGCTTCCAGAGATCGCAACGCCAGAAGTGGATCCGGCCCAGATCCAGGTCGAAGTGGGCGCGATTCCCGCGATAGATGTTCCCGAAGTAGAAGCGATCCAGGTCGCAGTGACCGTTCAGGACGTCGCCGCGATTCCAACTCCTGAAGTCGGGACCGTGAGCATCCCGGTCGAAGTGCAGGACGTTCCGGCGATAGAAGCGCCGCAAGTCAGCGCGGTTCAGATCGCGGTAGAAGCTCAGGAAGTCCCAGACATCCAAGCGCCAGAGGTCGAGGCCGTCCAGATCGCGGTCGCGCTCCAGGACATTCCGGATCTCCAGTTGCCCGACGTCGAGGCAATAGAGATCGCCGTGAACGTGCAGGACGTCCCGGACATTGAGACACCGGAAGTCGACGCGGTTCAGATACCGATCCTGCTGGATGCGATCCCGGCGATTGAAGTCCCGGAAGTAGGAGCCGTACAGATCGCCGTCGAGGCGCCCACGATTCCGGAGATCGAGCCGCCGGCGGTTGACCCGATCGAGATCGCGGTCATGGTAGGCCAGGTGCCAGATATTGAAGTCCCGTCAGTCGAGGCGGTCGCCATCGCCGTCGCTGTTCAGGACGTGCCCGACATTGGGACTCCCGAAGTTGACGCGGTCCAGATCGCAGTGGAGATGGAAGAGATCCCTGCCATCCAAGTGCCTGCGGTCGAGGCGGTCACGATCGCGGTGGACATGGAAGACGTTCCCGCAATCGAGACGCCAGAAGTGGATGCCGTACAGATCGCAATCGACATGCAGGAGATCCCGGACCTGCAGCTACCAGAAGTCGAAGCGATCGAAGTAGCGGTAGGCGTGCAGGACGTTCCATCCATCGAACCGCCAGAGGTCGATGCCGTAGAGATCGCAGTCGAGGTGCAAGACGTTCCTGACCTTCAGTTGCCTGAGGTCGAGGCCATCCAGGTAGCCGTGAGCCTGCAGGACGTTCCCGCGATAGAGACGCCCGAGGTGGACGCGGTCCAGATACCTGTCGCGATGGATCAGATCCCGGCCGTCGAAGTGCCAGAGGCGGACGCGGTCACCGTCGCGGTGGAACTGCAGAAGGTCCCGACGGTCGAACTCGACGACGTGGAGATCGAGGCCTTCGTCAAGGCCCCGGAGATCCCACGACTTGACGCGATAGAGATTCCAGTCGAATTCCTCCGGCGGGACGTTCCCACCTTCGACTTCCCTAGCGTCTCCGTTCCGGTGGAGTTCGAGCGGCCAGAGTTCCCGCGTCTCGAATCCGTGCCCGCGTCTCTGGAGTTCGCGAGACGGCAGGCGACTCCGCGCGAGGAGACCGTGCCGGCGTCGCTCGAATTCTCCAGGATCATCCAGGCGCAAGCGGTGGCGGAATCCAGATTGCGCCGAGAACAAAGGCAAGACCGGTTACGGCCGATTGAGCCAGGCCAGACGACGAACATACGGATCGAAGCGACGGACGGCGTATCGGTACGTCGGCAGTTCACTTCCGGAGCTATGCGCCGAGAGATCGAGCGCAGCCTGAGAAGGAGCGGGATCTGATGGCCGTCAAGACCTTCACGAGGATGGCCGTCGCCTATGGCAACAAGACTTCGCCTGGGAACATCTCGGCGATGGTATCGAGCGGCATCACGTCCTTCGTCAGCGGCTTCCCGCTCTCCAACATCGAGATCCCCGACTCGTGGACGACGACGAAGACGAGCGTGATCAGCGGTCAGCCGATCATTGAGTTCCAGTTCGCGGCCAGTCACACCATCAATGTCATGGGTATTATCAACCATACAATCAATGGCGCCGACTATCCGACTATCGCCGTGGAGCGCTGGAACGGCTCTAGCTGGGACGCGGTGGCATCGATGACGCAGCCCCAGGACACACGCGATATATGGGTCGCCTGGGATACGAGCACCTCCGCGAGTCGTTTTCGATTCAAACTCGGTAGCGGCGTCGGGCCTAACTTCATGATCGGGCAAGTATTCTGGGGATTCTATCGCCAGGTGGACCAGAATCCATTGATCATGAACCAGGCCCTCTCAACCCCACTCGTCGTGGAGACGGCGACGGGAGGGGCGAAGTACATAACCTTCGGCGCCGAGGTGCGCACTGCGGTCCTAGAGCTGACATGGTCGCGCGCGAAAGATTCTGAGACAGAGTTCTGGTTCCAGCGCGGGAAGTACGAATTGCTCGGCATTCTCACGCCAGAGCATTCGGATGCCACGACTGTCATCCTGGGGCAGGAGATCTTCTGGGGTTACGTCAAGAATCGGACTATGACGCCGCGCGGACCTGGGAGTACGGGATCGACGCAAGCGAAGTACGACATGACGATCGCGCTAGAGGGGGCCTCATGACGAAATACGATCTCATAGGAGTCCGCGGTCGCGTGCGTGTCCTCCTGCTCGACCAGCGCGGTCAAGTCGTAGAGGAGAGGTGGACCAAGAATTTCCTGACGGAACTGGGCGAGGCCTACATTGCTGACCGTCTCTCGGATCGGAACCACGCCGACGGTGATATCGATAACATGGCCATCGGTACGGGGAGCGGCCAGTCTCGGACCTCGACGACGCTGGCGACGGAAGTCGCAAGAGTAAGTGGCGGAAATTTCACCGTCTCGCAGGGCACCGCAGGAGACGATAACGACGTGATCTGGCAGGGCACGTTCGGGACATCGGTCCCGGCTTCCAATCAAACGATTTCCGAGACGGCCCTGTTCTCTCTAAGCTCAGCCGGGGTGATGATAAACTACGCGGAGATTCAGCCTGCGATCTTCAAGCCGACCACGCTGACCCTGGTGGTGCAGATCTTCTGGACCATAGGGGCCTCCTAGATGGCTCGCCAAGCTACCAGGTCAGACGCCGAGACCACGGACTCTGGCTGGCCTACGACGCCGTTAGAGGTCCGTCGCGAAGGCGGCGCCGCGGCCGAGACGACGATCAGCAACGATACGCTGGTGATCTACGACTTCGACTTCGCGGCAGACTTGCCGACGACGCTGACCGTGACGGGCGTAGCGATCCACATAGACGCAAAGAAGACTGATAGCGGTGGGACCTCATTAATCCGGCTCGGCGCCGAGATCTCCTGGAATTCTGGCTCGACCTGGACGACGCCGGTACGAACGACGCCGCTTCTTACGTCCAGCTATGGGATCTTCATCCTCGGCTCGCCGGACGACCTCTGGGGTCACTCCTGGACGCGGACCGAACTGCTCTCGGGGAATATTCGCGTGCGGCTTACGGCGTCCCTGGATTCCGTGACCGGCACTCCGACATGGCACATACGATATGCGCGCCCTACCTTCTTTTACGACGCGACCGGAACGACTACGTGGCCGATTACGGATGTCATCGCGCTCGACGAAGTGGTGGTAATCAATCCTACCGTCGTCCGCGTGCTGGAGAACATTGACATCCAGGATTCAGGCTCGAAGCCCGGCGGGCTCACCAAAGTGCGCGTGCGCCCGATCCAGCAGATGAAACTTGCGGGCACGGCGGTGACGAGCCTCTTCACCTCCTCCGGGTTCTCGGTGACCGCTACCAGACCGGCTAAGCGAGAGGCGATCGGCTGCAGGATCCGTTCGACCGCTATCGGAATCGACATCTTCATTGGCGACGCCATCCTAACCACGCTCAGCGCGTCCGTCTCCTACCCCATGAACCACTTCCAGCCCGGCCTTCTGGAGTTGGGCGAAGTCTCCAACGAGGCGGACACGAACGGCAGAGTCTCGGCGTCGACGTGCAGCGTCCGCCTGGCGAACAAGAGCTATGTAAACCAGTATGCCGGCTCAACGACGACGGAGAAGCTGGGGAAGATTTTCCAGAACAAGGCGATCACTGGCGGCGCTTTGACGGTCTGGGCTATGTCCGAGTCCAGCGAGTCCTGGGAGCAACGGATCGTCTTCGATGGCAGTATCGAGGAAATCGAGTTCGACGAATCAGCGACGATACTGCACGGCGTTGGGTTCGGAACTTCTAGCGTCCCAGTGCCAGACATTTTCGTCGATGAGGATCTGTTCTCTTACGAGCCGGGCAGCAGCGGCGTTGATACCGGCGAGGAAGTCTCGGGCAACAGGTCCAAGGTCGTGCCAATCGGTCTAGGGCGCTTCGATTACGGGGCGGTGCGGCCGCCGGCGGAGTTCTCCGCCGGACACCCACTCCGAGTCAATTTCCAGGCGGGGCCGCCGACGGAAGATCAGAAGGTGTATGCGGCCGCGGCGCTCTTCCCCTGCATGTTCGGATTGAAGCATCCCATGATGCCAACGATCCATGTGGCGCGGCGCTATCGGCGGGTCAACGCTAATGGCTCGTCGGACTCCAAGTTCGTGAGCTTCCCGTTTCAGAACGTCTTGCTTTATGGTTCGAGGAAGAGTTCCCCGGCGCTACCGGTAGCATTGGCTCCGAACGGGAATCTCTTCCACGCCCAGACGCAACGATTCCCTAACCTCGGCGTTGCAGACTCGACGACGATCCCGTCCGTTAACCACGGGACGTATCATCTCTGCTTTACATGGGTGCAGGATGCAGCGCGCAGCGTTGGATCTCCGGTCATCATCCCGAACCTCTACCAGTTCTGCGAGGCTCCGCCCATCTCCGTCCCCACTTGGATTCTGCGCCATAACGGAGCCGGCTTTATGGAGCGCCTGGGCTATCCGGTACAGCTCACGGCGTCCGACTGGACCGACGGAATGGCCGCAGGAGCGTATGGGATCTTTTTCAATTCTTCCATTCCCGATATCTCGACGCTTGAACCTCTCGTCACGCGTTGGCCTGGAGTCTGGCAGGCGATAGCGCTTCCTATGGAAGGCCCGACGAAGATCACGAAGACGACGCGCATCGGATTCGGCGAGACGTTGCGGACGAACGACTGGGGGAACAGCGCGCGCGGGACGGGGAATGGCGAGGTCGAGAACGCCGCGGCCTGTAGAAATCTGGCCGACCTGGAGAGTTTCACCAGGATTCACAATCTTGGGCGCGTCTCCATGCAGTGTCCCGTATCGGCCTCCTCGCTCGGCAAGATTCGCGGCGTGCGCATTTGCATGCTCTGGGACAACGCAAGCAGCACGGCGCAAAACGTGTTCCTCTTCGCTCGCTTCGGCCCCACGACTAACTACGCGATCATGAATGACGTATCCGGGGTCACCGGCGAGTCCGAATACAACAAGGATATGGGGGCGCTACATAACCAGTCGGAATACACGGACGGATTCCCGAGCGGGACTCCGGTCCCTTGCATGAAACTGTTCAACGTTGCGGCGACGCCCTTCGCTTCCTTCTGGATGCTGCCGGACTTCGATCCAACGACGGGGAAGCCGTTCACGCTCTTCGACGACTCCACAACTACTCATGACACGGAGCCGAAGAAGCGGTATCTGCCACGCAAGGGGAGAAGCCCTTGGACGTTCACTTCGATGGATCTGTATAGTGAGGGCGCCAACGTCTACCAGGAATACCCGTGGGACTTCCAGATCCGCGTGCGGGATCTCAGTGGCGGCCTGCCTATTAACGGCCGCCATCTAGACGTCTATGCGGTCTGGATGGAGGTCGTGTACGAATCGCCGATCAACGCGCAAACCAACGCGCTGATCGTCCCGACGTTCGCTGCTGCTCATGCGAACCTGCCGAGACGGTGGCATTTCCCGCCGCCCTTCGTCCCCGGACCTCCGGGGAGCGACGTCGCCTTCAGCTTCCAGAGCGGAGCCATCCAAGAAAGCTCCGCCTCGGGGATCTACGTCACCGGCAAGGGCGCCGTGGATGACGCCTCTGGGACGATCACGGGGACAGCCGGGCGGATCATCGAGCAGCCCTCGCACATCGCGCGCGCTCTCATCCGTCATTATGCGGGCGACAGTGTGTTCGTGAACATGGCGATGGGGTCCGACTTCGGAAGCCTTGCGACGGCGGCGGCGCAGCTCGGCTCAGCCTATCGCATGACCATCGTTGTGCAGGAAGCGGAGACGCTCGGGGCAGTGCTCAGGAGGATCGCATCACAATGCCACTCCACGATCGTCGAACAGCTCCACGAGAGCGGGTATGTAATCTGGCGGATGTTTGCCGATAGCGACCCGGGGGATATCGGCACGGAGCGCCAGTACAGAAACTCCATCGGCGGTTTCGCCTGGACGCTCGACCACATGGCCGAGGCTACGCTTAATGCCACGATAACGCCGATTGAGGAAATGGCCTCGACCGTTGTAGTGCAGTACGGCCTCCACATCCCGACCGGGACGTTCTCGGACGAGAAGTTTGTGAGCCCGCAGGCGTCGAACTTCTCGACGGACTCTAGCGCCTATCAGACGGCCATGTCGGACTGTCTCAGGGACTTCGGCACGACGCGGAAGGTCACGATCCAGGCCCCGGATATCTGGGACCCCGACGTCGCGGAGATGCTGTGCAAATGGCACGCCGACCAGCTTCGCCAGCGCCTCGTGACCGTTGAGTTCGAGACCTTCGCTAACGCGATGGACCTCCAGTGCGGCCATGTGATTCTGTTCGAGACCGAAGCCAACGCCGGGAACACGGCCGTGGACGCTCGGATCCCCTATCCGGGCAACGCACTCTCTTGGGCAGCCGCCGGCATGTTCAACGTTGTCCAGACATCGATGAGGAAGGACTCCGGACAACTCGCGCGCGTCTTCGTTCGGGCGCGGGAGATCGCGAGGTGGGCCGTTTGACTCAGAGCGAACTCATATGGGTGCTGTTGAGCGTGATCCAGCTCGGCGTGATCAGCTTCGTCGGCTACTGGACAAGGCGCGTGCAGCGGATTGAAGAGGTCATCGCTACAACGATGGAGGCGCGGACGAAGCTGTTGATCGAGTACCAGGGCCGGGTAAGCAAGTTGGAAGCGCAGTTCGACCAGATCATGGACGCCCTCGCCGATATCCGTCGCGAACTTCGCGACGCTCGGAGGGATAGAGAAGAGGAGTGATCATGGACGGAGTGAAAAACCTTGTGCCGCTGTTGCCGCTGCTGCTGCCGATGGTCGGCAAGCTGCTGCTGATGATCCCATTCGTCCCGAACAAGCTGATTCCGTTCGTTAACGCAGGGCTTGCGACCGCGGCTAAATATTGGTTCCTGGCGGGCTTCGGTCCGTTCGGACCGATACCAGTCCCTGGGACCACTGGGGCACTGGATGACCATCCAGCCTTCGCCGGTTTCTTCGGCGAGCTTGGGCGCACCGGCCTAGCCATTGCGTGGGGCTGTGTGGACGCGACGGCTGCTCACTACTTCTACGAAGGCAAGCGGGCGATCGCGGCCAAGGTGGGCAAGGTGTCCTGGTGGGAGGAAGGCAAGCAGAGCCTATGGGGCAAGCAGCCTGTGAAGAGGCAGAGCAAGGTGGACTAGATCCGGGGGCACGGGTCCGGTCAGGCGCGCGGCGGCTTCATCCCCTTTCCACGCCGTCCGTCGCGGACCCGTGTCCACGTTTACTTCGTCGGATCTAATAGGATCGCCGCCTGATTCAGTTCCTCTATTCGAATCAGCCGGATTTTAAGGGCC
>Ga0065705_10104446_pt1 | contig 15554 bp, 14 predicted proteins | sample SwibulcommuniRL2_FD_59092 | JGI IMG/M metagenome (GOLD analysis project Ga0065705, IMG submission 59092) | Bulk soil microbial communities from switchgrass field near Rose Lake, East Lansing, Michigan, USA - RL2 Bulk Soil v2 (version 2) | ecosystem: Environmental > Terrestrial > Soil >...
CCTCGCGCGCCGCCAGGAACGAGAGCGGCGGCGCCGAGCACAGTTGCCGCGCGAACGCCCGCGTCTGCTCCTCGAGATCCTTATCCGCCGCCACCCGGTTCACCAGCCCGATACGGTGCGCCTCCTCGGCGGGAATCATTTCCCCAGTGGCGAACATCTCCAACGCTTTGGATCCGCCCACCAGCCTCGGCAGGAAATAGGTGCCACCCCAGTCCGGGTGGAGCCCGACGCGCGCGAAAGTCTCGCCCAGGCTGGCGGAGCGCGAGGCGATGCGAAAATCGCAAGCCAGGGCCAGATTGCATCCCGCCCCGGCGGCGACGCCGTTGACGCAGGCCAGACTGGGTTTGGCCAGGCCCGCGAGGGCCTCCACGATCTTGCCTCCCGCATCCAGCCAGCGGGCAATCTCCTGAAACGAGGTCTCCTTCAGCTTCAATTCCGCCATGACGGAGACGTCCCCTCCCGAGCAGAAGGCGTCACCCGCCCCGGTGAAGATGAGGCAGCGCACCGCTGTATCGGAGCCGGCCTGGTGGATTCGCGCCAGAAGGTCCTCGCGCATCGACCCGGCCAGGGCGTTTTTTTTCGCCGGCCGGTTCAGCGTAATCCAGGCGAGCGGCGGCTCAGTGCGGTAGAGGATGAAGTCTTTCGGGGAGTCCTGCTTGGAAGCTTCGGCCGCTTTCACGCCGCGGGACCGTGCGCTCCGTGAGGCGACGCGGCGCGGCGACGGCTTCGTCTTGGAGGATTTCATCCCTCGAGATCCACCCAGACGCTCTTGACCTGCGTGTAATGCTCCAGCGCCGCCTTGCCCAGCTCGCGCCCGTAGCCGCTCAGCTTGTAGCCGCCGAAGGGAAGTGCGGGGTCGTAGCGATTGTAGGTGTTGATCCAGATCGTCCCGGCCTTGAGGGCCCGGGCCGCCCGGTGGGCTTTGGCGAGGTCCCGGGTCCAGATTCCGGCGGCCAGCCCGTAGGGAGTGGCGTTGGCCTGCGCGATGGCCTCCTCGGGATCGCTGAACTCCAGCGTGGAGAGGACCGGGCCGAAAATTTCCTCCCGGGCGATGCGCATGCTGCTTTGCACCCGGTCGAAAACAGTGGGAAGGACGAAATTGCCGTCCAGGTTTCCCACCTGGGTGCGCTCGCCGCCCGCCACCAGCGTCGCCCCCTCCTCCTTTCCCGCGGCAATGTAGTGCAGCACCTTCTCCATCTGCGCTTTGCTCACGATGGCGCCGAAGCGGGTCTTCGGATCGAGCGGATCGCCCGGGAGCATCTTCTTGGCGCGGGCCGCCAGCTTCTCCACGAACTCGTCATGAATCTTCTTTTCCACGAAGAGACGCGATCCGGCGGCGCAGACCTCTCCCTTGCCGTAGAAAATCCCTATGGTGGCGCCGCGCACCGCCGCTTCCAGATCGGCGTCGGCGAACACGATGTTGGGCGACTTCCCGCCCAGCTCCAGGGTGACCTTCTTGAGCGTCTCCGCCCCGGCCTTCATGATCTCCATGCCGGTTTTCGTCTCCCCGGTGAAAGCGATCTTGTCGACCCCCGGGTGCTTGACCAGTCCCATGCCGATGACCGAGCCCTTGCCGGTGATCACGTTCAGGACGCCGTCGGGGAGCCCGGCTTCCTTGGCGATCTCGGCGAATTTCAGCGCCGTCAGGGGCGTGTTGGAGGAAGGCTTCACGATGACGGTGTTGCCGGCGGCCAGCGCCGGCGCCACTTTCCAGATGGTCAGCAGGAGGGGAAAGTTCCAGGGAACGATGGCGGCGATCACGCCCACCGGCTCCCGCAAGGTGTAGGTGAAAGCTCCCGGCCGCGCCGGGATGGTGTCGCCGGTGATTTTAGTGGCCCACCCCGCGTAGTACTGGAGGATTTCGGCCTCCAGGGGAATCTCCACCTGGCGCGATTCGAAGATCGGCTTGCCGTTGTCCAGAGTCTCCAGCCGCGCCACCTCGTCGGCCTTCTGCATGAGCAGATCGGCCATCTTCCAGAGGATCCGGCCGCGCTCCGCCGCGCTCATCTTCGACCAGGGCCCGCCATCGAATGCCTTCCGGGCGGCCGTCACGGCGGCTTCCAGATCGGCGTTGTCGGCCTCGGCGACGCGCGTCAGCACCTGATTGGTGGCAGGGTTGATCGTTTCGAAGGTCCGCCCCGAGAGGGCGTCCACGAAGTTTCCTCCGATGAACAGCTTGCCGGAAGGGAGGGAGGACGATACTTCTGATGACATGGGAGTCGGCTCCTGATCGATGTTCCGGGGCACGGTGAAGGCGGCATGTCTGGAATTCCGCGACATCTTAACAACCGCCGGAGTTCAGCGTCAATCCGATCGGACTGCTGCGCCGATTTCGAAGTGCAGGCTGTTCGCACCTCCTACGGTCATGTCCGCGGCCGGATCAGGGGAATACCTGAGACGTGGATTTCTGTAGCCAACGGGAGACTCCTGCATTGGTAAGCGGGAGGTTCGGATTTGTAACCCGTGTAATGGCGCCCCACCATTTCAGCCGGGGTCGGTGGCCAAGCCGCTAAACTTTTCCGGAAGCGAAAAGTCCCGCGGAGAAGTCAGTTAGGACTTTTTCTCAGGCGAGGAACCCGTATTTGGGCTCGGAGGCATCTACCTTGCAAGTATCAGGAACCGAAGCGGGCTGAGGATGCCTGAGGGGGGTGAATAAACGACCGGGTCCCCCGTCGCGACCTCTTCGGCCCGCTGATTTTTTTTTGCCCGGCCGTTTGACCCCCCGAGGCTCCCGCCGCTAGAATCCCTGCATGCCTTCGAGAAAAAACCTTCCGCTCCTATTCGCTGCGTTGCTGATTCTCGCCGCCGGGCTTCGACCCCTGAAAGCCGACGAGCCTACCCTTTACGAGTACGTCCTCACCGATCTGGATGGCAAGGAGACCACGCTGGACGCTTACAAGGGAAAGATTCTGGTGCTGGAAATCTTCGCCACCTGGTGCCCGCCCTGCCGCAAGGATCTTCCGCAGGTCGCCGCCTTGCAGCAGAACTATCCTCCCGACAAGATCACTTTTCTCGCCGTCTCCGCGGATGGCACCACCGACACGGTGCGCAGCCTGCCGGGATTCATCAAAGAGATGGATCTGAAGATTCCGGTGCTGGTGGGAGGTGGGATCTTCGTGGATAAATACGCCGGCATGGACAAGCGTGGCGGGCGGGAGATTCTCCTGCCGCAGACCTACGTATTCGACGGTGCCGGCGAGATGAGCCTGCGGCTGGTGGGGGAGCAAAAGTCGAAAACCAAGTCCCTCACCCAGACTCTGGAGCAGCTGCTGAAGGCGGGTGCCTCCTGATGCCCGGCAAGATCTCCGGTGTCTTCGACGCCCACATCCACGTGCAGCCCTGGGAGCAGATGCGGCCCGAGGTGCTGGCGACGATGCGCAAGGGGCACGGCGACTTCGAAACGCTCATGGGCTACTCGCGCTCCGCCAATCGCTTCCTGAAGCACCTCGACCAGGAGGGGATCGAGCGGGCGGTGCTGGTGAACTACGTGAGCCCGGATCTGATGGGGTTCACCGACTCGGTGAACGGCTACATCGCCGAGTACTGCCGGGGTCATTCCGATCGCCTGGTGGCCATGGGGTCGGTTCATCCGCGCTTCAGCAAAGATCCTGCGGGAGACGTGGATCGGCTGGTGGAGATGGGAGTGCGGGCGCTCAAGGTCCATCCCCCCCATCAGCTGTTCCATCCCAACGACTATCGCACGGGAAAGCTGCCGGGCCTGGAGGCGATTTATCGCAAGGCATCGGAGCACCGGATCCCGGTGATGTTCCACACCGGGACTTCCATCTTTCCCGGGGCGAGAAACGTCTACGGCGATCCGATCACGCTGGACGACGTCGCGGTGGACTTTCCCAACCTCACCATGGTGCTGGCCCATGGCGGGAGGCCGCTGTGGGGCGACACCGCGTTTTTCCTGGTGCGCCGGTTTCCGAATGTCCACATGGACATCTCCGGCATCCCGCCCCGCTCGGTCCTCAAGATGTTTCCGCGGCTGGAGGAGATCTCGCACAAAGTGCTCTTCGGCTCCGACTGGCCCGGACCGGCAGTGCCCGCCATCTCGAAGAATGTCGCCGAGGTGGAGTCCCTCCCGCTGGGCGAGAAAGCCCTGGAGAGAATCCTGCGGGACAACGCCCTCGCGATCTACCGCCCCGACTAGGGGAGCCCATGCCCGATAGCCCTCTCCTTCCCTCCGATCTCCGCTCCGGCGCCGATTGCTTCAATCGAGGCGACTACTTCGAGGCCCACGAAGAGTGGGAGAAGACCTGGTACGGCAGGGAAGGGGAGGAGGGGCGCTTCTTGAAAGGACTCATCCAGGTGGCGGTCTCGCTGTATCATCTGGAATCGGGAAATCTCAAGGGTGCCCACAAGGTGATGGGGACGGCCCTGGGGTATCTCAAGGAGCTTCCATCTCCTTGCACCGGCGTCGACCTGAATCTCCTCAGGCAGCAGATGGACCCATTGTATCGAGAGCTGGAAGCGGGAAACGATCCTTATCCTCAGGTCGAGGCCTGTGCGCCGCGGCTGAGTTTGACCCTGGAGTAAGTTCTCCGGCGGAATGATCAGAGCAGGAACGGTCCGATGGATCCAAAGGTCATCGTAATCGGCGGTGGCATCATCGGCAGCTCCATCGCGCGTGAGCTGGCGGGCGCGGGGTGCCGCGTGACCCTGCTGGAGAGGGACAAGGTCGGGTCGGAGGCTTCCTCCGCAGCGGCCGGCATACTCTGTCCGCAGCTGGAAGCCGAGTCGGCCTCGCCCCTCCTGGATCTTGGGCTCGACTCGCTCGCCTTGTTTGACGACTTCGTCGCTGCGCTGCATCGGGAGACCGGAATCGATCCAGAGCTGGACACGGGCGGCACGCTCCTTCCGGACATGACCCGGGACGACGCCCAGGCCTCGGAGAGGATCTTCCGCTGGCAAAGCGGAGCGCAGCTTCCCATCGAGAGGCTCTCGGCCAGAGAGATTGCGGGACTGGAGAGTCAGCTCAGCGAGAATATCCTGGGAGGAATCCTGTTTCCGAAAACACGGCGGGTGGATCCCGTCGCCCTGACCCGGGGTCTGGTGCTTTCGGCGCGCTCCCGGGGTGTCGAAATCCGCGAAGGCTGCCCGGTGGTGTCATTGCGATTCTCCGGCGAACGGGTGAGCGGAGTTGTCCTGGCCAGCGGCCAAACCCTGGAGGCCGACACCACCGTGCTGGCGTCCGGTGCCTGGAGCTCCGCGCTCGTCCCCGGGGTTCGAGTCAAGGTCGTGCCGGTGCGCGGACAGATGCTGGTGCTCGAGACCCATCGCGCTCCACGCCGTCACGTCCTGGTGACCCCTCGGGCTTATCTGGTGTTCCGGCGGGACGGCACCGTCCTGGTGGGAAGCACCACGGAGCTGGCAGGGTTCAAGAAAGGAGTGGCCCCCAAAGCGATGATGAAGCTCATCGCCTCGGCGCTTGCTCTGGACCCGACTCTGGAAAGCGCCGAATTCGCCGGCGCCTGGTCGGGACTGCGCCCCGGCACCTCCGATGGACTGCCGCTGCTCGGTCCGGTGAGCCCGGGGCTGGTAGCCGCCACCGGTCATTACCGCAACGGCATCCTGCTGGCCCCCATCACCGCAGCTCTGATCACCGAATGGATTCTCCGGGGCAGGACGAGCCGCTCCCTGGAGCCGTTCTCCCCATTGCGGGAGCCGCCCGCGCAGCGCGCCGAGGCCGCACTCTAATGCTGTCGCTGCTGCGCTATCTTCCCGGTGTTGCGCTGGGGCTGATATTCGTCGCCGCCGGTCTGCTCAAGGCAGTGGATCCAGCCGAGTTCGCCAGGCAAATCGAGACCTATGGAATCGTGACCGGTGCGATGGCGGTATGGCTTGCCTACCTGCTCATACCGCTGGAGCTTGCCCTGGGCACCGCGCTCGTGGTGGGTTACCGCCCGCGCCTCGCAGCGGCATTGACGGGGGTGCTCCTGGTGATCTTCATGGGGGCCACCGCCTATGCCTGGTCGCAAGGCAAAACCGAGGGATGCGGCTGCTTCGGATCGATTGCCTCGCGCACCCCGGGACAGGTTCTGCTGGAGGATACCGCCTTTCTGGCTCTGGCCTTCCTGGCGGTCCTGCTCAACCGACCCGGGCTCACGCGGCCGCGCTGGCGCCCGGCGACGGTGCTCGCCGTTGTCCTGGACGCAGGCATTGCACTGCCAGCGGGAGCGTACGCGTTGCCGCTCGACTCACTGGTGACGGACCTCAGGGTGGGTCGGCAGTCGGCGGATCTACCCCTGCAGGAGGCCCCGATGGATCTGTCGAAGGGGACCTTTCTGGTCGCCCTGCTGGATGTGAACGCCGCCGACTCCCGGGAGACCGTGAAACGACTCAACCTGCTGAATGGGGAGCAGACCGGGGCGACGGTCGTCGCCTTCTTCGGCGGGGAAGTGGATGAGAAGACCATTTTCTGTTTTAATACCAGCCCGAGCTTCGAGGTCGTGGCGGCTCCCCGGGCCGACCTGAAGCGGCTTTACCGGAAGCTTCCCAGGTTCTTCCAGCTCAAGGAAGGCAGGGTTTCCCGGATTTGGGACGGGGTTCCCCCGACTCCCGAGGAGGTTTCTTGATGTTTCTGACGGTGATGGTGATGGCGGCCCTGGCGGGCGGTTCGGCATATGCCTCTGCGAGTGAGGCCCCTGCAGCCTCCCCCGGCCTGGTCGCTTTTGCACCCACCTCGACCTACAAGGTGGAGGTCGATGGTGCCGAGATCCGGACCGCCGAGACCTTTCTAGGGGATCCGGGCCTGCTGCTTCTCGGATGCAGTCTGAGGTTTCCGGTCCTCGTCTGCCCCAGCGACCAGACCATCCGCTACATCCCGCAGGAAAACGTCATCCGGGATCAGCAGGGAAACGTGAGCATGAAGGGGACCCCCACCGACCCCATCTCCAGTTACCAGACCTCGGGTGGCCAGATCCTGTTTCAGGCAGAGGGGCGCAAGGTCAAGCTGAGTCCCAAGCCCCCGCTGGTGGGCACTCAGACGCTCGAAAAGATCATCGCGCATAATCCCGATTACGAGTCGCGCATCAAGAACTACGCGCCCGACGAAGCCGCCGTGACCTTTCTGAGCCAGTACAAGCGAAAAACCCAGATCCAGATCTATTTCGGGAGCTGGTGCAGCGTTTGCGAGGCCTGGGTGCCACGATTGGTGAAATCGATCCAGTCGGCGAAGAACCCGGCGCTGGAGATGCAGTTCGAGGCGCTACCCAAGAACTTCCTGAGCGACACCACGGCCAAGCTCAAGGGGATCACCGGAGTCCCCACCATCATCCTCGTGCAAGATGAGAAGGAAATCGGTCGCCTGAACGGCCGGCCGGAAGATGGGACGATGGAAGAAGCGCTGGCAAAACTCCTCCAAACCGCCGCTCCCTGAAGCGCGCGGACGATCTCGTCCTCTCCGAAACTACTCCAGTATCTTCAGCAGAGAATCATGGTCGCGGCGGGTCAGTGGGCGCTGGGTCGGGGACGCTTGACGATGTAGGAGTACTTACGCGCCTGCGCGTGGATGCGGGCGATGTCCTTGAGGGAGAAATAGCTGCGCAGCAGCGAAGTCTCCTTGGTCTGGTCGGTGCCCGAGACGGTGGTGTTATCGGTGCAGATGGCCACCGGCACTCCCTTTTCCACGAAATCGACGATTGGGTGCTTGGCCGCCGGGGCCACGGCGCCGGTCTGGTAGTTGGAGGTCAGGCAGCACTCCACCAGGATGCCGTCGCGGGCGAGGCGGCGCATCAGGACCGGGTCCTTCACCGCCGAGCAGGCGTGCCCGATCCGCGATACTCCCAGATCATCGATGGTCTGCCAGACCACCTCCGGCCCCACTTCCTCACCTGAATGCGCGGTGACTCCCAGGCCTCCTTTGGCCGCCACTTCGTAGGCTTCCCTAAACAGGCGTGGCGGCGTGCTGCGCTCCGGACCGGCGATGTCGAACCCCACCACGCCGGCGCGATCGTGCAGGTGCTGCGCTTCGGAGATGGCCTGCCGGGCCAGGATCTTGGCGATGTGCGGCCCGTGCTGCCGCATGGCGATGACGATCAGCCCGCAGTCGATCCCGTGCCGCTTCGAGGCGCGATTGAGCCCGGTCAGGACCGAGCGGATCGCCTGGCGCAGGGTCAGCCCCGCATAGGTATGGATCACCGGCGAGTAGCGCAGCTCCAGGGTCTTCACGCCGTTTTTCGCCGCGTCGCGCGCGATCGCTTCGGTCACTTCCTGGATGTTCTCGTAGAATTGCGTGATCCAGAGGGGGTAATGGAACTTGTCCAGGTAGGCCAAGAGCGTCCCCTCCTCGCCCGGCTGGATCGTGAGGAGCTTGCGCAGGGCGCGCGGATCGCGCACCGGCGTGAGTCCGTGCCGGCGCATCATGCGCCAGATCGTGGAAGGCGGAATCGATCCATCCACGTGCTGGTGCAGCTCGGTTTTGGGCATCTTGCGGATCCGATCTCGGCTGGGCGGCAAGCGGGCTCCTGTGAGGTAAAAACGGCGGGATTCTAGCCCAGCAGGGCGCCGAAAGATAGCCTGAGGCCTCAGGCCTCTCCGCGGGACAGCGTCCTTGGCAACGAGAGGGAAATCAGCAGGGCCGACAAGGCCAGGGCCGAGGAAAGGCCGAACAGTCCGCGCACCCCCAGAACATCCACCAGGGCCGCACAGCCGAAAAAGCCGACGAGGTTTCCCAGGCCATAGGTGAGCGAGCTGTAGAGGCTTTGTCCCGCGCTGCGCAGGGCGTCGGGAAACAGGCGGTGGGTGGCATGCACCGCACAGACGTGGAACAGGCCGAAGCTGAAGGCGTGCAGGATCTGACCGAAGGCCAGCAGGTAGGGATTGACTCCCGCCATCAGCAGCAGCCAGCGCAGCGCGGCCACTCCCAGGCTCACCGAGATCAGGCGGGTCGGACCGGTCGCTGCGAGAAGCCGCGAGGAAAGCAGCATCATGCCGATTTCGGCAGCCACCGCCAGGGTCCAATAGGCGCCGATGGCGGATGGGGAATAGCCATGGCGATCCAGATGCAGCGAAAAGTACGCATAATAGGCGCCGTGACTGGCCTGCATGAGGGCCGTGGCGCTCAAGAAGCGCAGCGTCTCGGAGCGCCTGAGCTCGCTGCGCAGACTGCGCCGGGTTAAAGGGGCGCGGTCTGCGCCGGAGGGCAGTGCGCAGGCGGGAAGGATGGCCAGGGTCGAGAACAGGAGGATTCCCGTCAAGATGGTTGCCACCGGCTGCCGATCCAGCAGGCGGCCGTAGAACAGGGTCGAGGCGATGAACCCGAGGGATCCCCAGAGGCGCACCGGGCCATAGGCGAACCTCCGGCGGTCGGTTTCTTCCTGGACCATGCCTTCGACCAGGGGAATCGACGGCGCGAGGAGGAAGCCGTAGAGAAAAAGCACCAGGGCGACGGTCCAGAACTGCTGCGCCCAATACAGAAGGGCAAAGGCGCCGCATGCCCCGCACGATGTCAGAACCACCAGTAGCTTGCGGTGACCCGCGCGATCGGCCCAAAGTCCCCACAGGGCGGGGAAGAGGAAGCGGCTCACGGGACCCAGGGCCAGCAGGACGGCGATGCCCGGGCCGCTGAAGCCCAGCGACTTCAGGTAGAGCGGAAAATAAGGCGCGAAGATCCCCAGCGCCGCGAAGTAGGCGAAGTAGAAGGTGGAGTAGATCAGGTAGAGTCGCCGCTGTTCCACGCGAGGATTCCTAAGAGCCATGATGCTGAACTGCCGCCGGGTTGCGAACAATAGGGGTCCGGGGCTGGGCTGTCAATCGGCGGCCCGACTTGCGGCATGCGCCGCTCTTCTACTGGGATCGCTGACCACGTCCGCGGCGTCGCGTGCGGCGGACGGTTTCTCCAGCGATCCGCTCTGGGACGACGGCAAGGCCGAGCTGAGCCTGTATGACGCGGAGGCACCCCTGTACGGGGAGATGCGGCGCTTCGAAGCCCGGATGATCGTGGTCAAGGAGGACTTCAAGAAGGACCTCCGCGTGAAATCCGACGACGGCCCGGTCGCCGGCAAGACGGTTGAAGTGCTCAAGTTCAACCACCTCCGGGTCATCCCCGCCGGATCGTACGATGAGCACGAGATGGTTTCGGTGTACCTCGAGCGGAATTCCCTGCGCCCCGAGAAGCTGGCCATGTCCCACTTCGAGTCCTGCGGCCTCACTTTCGTCGAGATTCTCCCCGAGGGAGATCACTTGAGCCTCACGACCCATTCCTACTGGGACAAGGAGGGGGATCGAACCCTGAAGGTGCCCTTCGGATCCGCCGATCTCCTCTACGATGCCTTGCCATTGCAGATTCGCGGCATGGATCTGGCCACGATGTCGCCGCGAAACCTCAAGATTCTGCCGACGCAGCTGTCGGGCAAGGTCAGGAATCCCGCCCTGGCGCCGATGTCGCTGCAGGTGCTGGGAAAGGAGCGGGTCCAGGTTCCGGCGGGGGACTTCGAGGTGTTTCGGGTCGAGCTGACTCGACTCGAGGGAAAAGACCGGTATTATTTCGAGGTGGCGTTTCCCCACCGGCTGGTGAAGATGGAGACCGCCGGCGGAGGCGTCTATCGGCTCAGGAAATCCATGCGCCTCGACTACTGGAACTTTCACGCCAATGGCGACGAGCAGCGCTTGAAGTAAGGAGGACGCAACGATGAACACCGGCCGGGTTGGACCCATGCTGGCAGCCGGGCTGCTGCTGATGATGGGCGCCGGCGCTCCCGGTGCGCAACAGGAGCCCCCCTCGGCGGTGGTCCGCCTGGACGAAATCCTGAAGGCCCATCCCATCAAGGAGGGGGACAATCAGACCAGCGTCGAGCTGATGCGAGGCGAGGGAGTCAGCGCGCACCTGGTCCAGGTGCGCACCCGGGTGCGACCGCACTACCACAAGGAGCATTCCGAGACCGTGTACTTGCTGGAGGGAAGCGGGATCTTCATCGTGGGAGACCGGGCCTACCCGGTGAAGGTGGGCTCGCTCATGATGATTCCCCGTGGAGTGATCCACAGCTTCGAGGCCAAGCAGCCCACCTCCGTGTTGTCGATCTACGACCCACCCTTTGACGGGGCGGATCGGATCTTCGTCGACGAGCCGGCACCCACCCCCTAGCGCGCCCGGGAGCTCGCGGCCGACGACCGATCCGCGCTCCAAGCTCTGCCCGGATCAACTGAAAACAGCGCGGCGCTCCGGATCACGACCTGGCGGCCCCCGATGTGATCGAACCCATCTGGGCCCGCAGCACCCGCTTGAGGATCTTGCCGGAGCCGGTCTTGGGCAGCTCGCTCACGATCTGGACCGCCCTGGGGATCTTGAAATAGCTCAGGTGCACCCGGCAGTGGGCGATGAGGTCGTCGGCGCTGGCGCGCCTCGGCTCCTTGAGCACCACCACCGCCACGACGGCCTCGCCCAGCTCGGCATCCGGCAGTCCCACCACCGCCGATTCGATCACTTCCGGATGCATCGCCAGAGCATTTTCGACCTCCAGCGAATACACCTTTTCGCCGCCGGTGTTGATCAGGTCTTTTCGCCGGTCCACGATGCTGAGATACCCCTCGGCACCGACCACCGCCAGGTCGCCGGTCTTCAGCCATCCCGCCTCGAAGGCCGCGGCGGTTTCCTCGGGGCGCTTCCAGTAGCCGGGAGTCACGGTGGGGCCGCGGGCCCAGATCTCTCCCACGGTCTTGCCGTCCCGGGGCACCTCCGCTCCTGCCTCGCCCACCAGCCGGATCTCCACACCCGCCATTGGATAGCCGGTGGTGCAGCGGATTCGCAGCTGCTCGGAGAGGGGCCAGTCGCGCATGGAGGGGAGCGGACGGGAAAAGGTGAGAAACGGGCTGGTCTCGGTGAGCCCGTAGGTCTGCACGTACTCGCAGCGGAAGGCCGGGAGGAGTCGCAGCACGGCCTCGGCCGGCATCGGGGCGCCGCCGGTCATCAGGAGTCTCAGGCGCGAGAAATCCCTGGACTCCAGCGCCGGCTCCCGCAGCATCCGGTGCACCATCGTGGGGACCAGATTGGTCATGCTGACGCGGCCCGATTCGAGCATGGCGAGGGCGCCCGCCGCGGAAAACTCGGGAAGGAAGGCATGCGTGCCGCCGGCTGCGGTCACCGCCCAGACGGCCCAGGCATCCGCCAGGTGAAACATGGGTGCGATGTGCCCCCAGGCGGCGTCAGCATCGATCCCCAGATTCTCGATGACCCGCTCCGCATGCGCCGCGACATTTCCGCGCGTGAGAATCACTCCCTTGGGGACGCCGGTGCTGCCCGAAGTGTAATAGAGGTGCGCCGGATGGGAGTCGTCCAGGGCCGCGGGTTCGAAGTCCGCTTCCGGGGAGAGGCTGATTTCGCCTTCGTAAGATCGAAAACGGGGATCTTCGAAAGGCGGGAGCGGCCCGGTCCAGAGGATTCCCCGCAATCCAGCCAGCCGCCGCAGAACGGGCGCCAGGCCCAGGAAGGTGGAGGGCTCCGAGATGATCAGGGAGACTTCCGAGTCCTCGAGAATCGTCTTCAGCTCGGAGGCGTTCAGTCGCGGGTTGAGCGGGACCAGGATGGCGCCGAGGTGCAGAGTGGCGAAATACGACTCGTAAAAGCGATGGCAGTTGCGATGCAGAATCGCCACCCGGTCTCCCGGCCCCGCGCCCAGGCGGGCGAGGGCAGCCGAGAGGCGATGCACCCGGCGGCGGATTTCCGGATAGGATAGGACCGTGGCGCCGCAACGAACCGCTTCTCCGGCCGGTCTTTGCCGGGCCCCCTCGTCCAGAATTTCCGCGACACGCATGAAGCCTCCGGGTGGTGCAATCCGCAGAACGTCAGCGAAGAATTTCGGATATCATAGAAGAGTCGGTGGAGCGGGAGCAACGACAGGATTCCCCGGAGGCGGGATTGGAAGAAGTCCTCAGCGAGCTGCAGAGGATCTGCGGCAAGGGTGACGGGGAAATTCCGCTGGACCGAACGGCACTTCTGATTGCCAGGACCGAATATCCGGACCTGGATCACGCCCGCTACCTCTCGGAGCTGGATCGACTCTCGGGAATGGCCCGACGGCGACTGCCCGTCTCGCGCGACTCCCTGGGCATCGTGCAGGTGATGAATGAGCTGCTCATCGACGAGGAAGGGTATCGGGGCAACCAGGAAGACTATTACGATCCCAGGAATTCCTTCCTGAACGACGTGATGGACAGAAAGCTGGGAATCCCCATCACGCTTTGCATCATCTACCTGGAGGTGGCGCGCCGGCTGGGATTTCCCCTGACGGGCGTTGCGTTTCCCGGACATTTTCTCCTGCGCCACAGGAGTGCGGAGCGGGATTTCCTGGTGGATCCTTTCAACCGCGGGGAGATCCTCCTTCCCGGCGATTTGCCGGGGCGGCTGGCGACGCTGTTCGGCGCCAAGACCGCCGAGGAGATCCTGGCCAAGCATCAGAACCGGCTGCCTGAGACTTTCGTCGCCGACGCCACGCCCCGCGACATCCTGCTGCGGCTGCTCACCAATCTCAGGGAAATCTACCTGCGACGCCGGGACCTGGAGAGGGGGCGCCACGTGGTGGCCCTGATGCTCACGCTCCACCCGGATCCGGAGCACGTGCTGAGCTCCCTCGCCGCCATCCGGAAAATAGAAGCGTCCCTCAACTAGGAGTCTGCAGCGCCGATGCCGCCACCGTCCACCAGCCCACGCATGGCCAAGATCGTCGCCACCCTGGGACCTGCATCCGAAAGCCCCGCGGTTCTCGCCAGCCTCCTGCAGGCCGGTGTGGATGTTTTTCGATTGAACATGTCGCATGGCACGCGCGAAGATCACCATCGCCGCATCCGGCTGCTGCGGCGGCTGTCCGCCAAGCACCCCAAGCAGGTGGGGATCCTGGTCGACCTTCCGGGACCCAAAATCCGCACTGGCGATCTGGTGGATCATCTGCCGGTGAGCCTCACCCCGGGGACGCGCCTGACCCTCACCACCCGCCAGGTTCCAGGGCGCAGGGGACTGATCTCCACCGGGTACCGGCACCTCCCACAGGACGTCCGTAAGGGGAGCCGGATTCTGCTGGATGACGGCAACATGGAGCTGGAGGTGCTGCGCGTGTCGGGAACGGAGGTTTCCTGCCGGGTGGTGATAGGCGGGATGCTTTCCGAGCACAAGGGGATCAACCTCCCCGGGACCCGCATCGCCGCCTCGTCTCCCACGCCCAAGGACCGGCGCGATCTGGAATTCGCGATGCAGGAGGGTGCCGACTGGGTGGCGCTCTCCTTCGTGAAGCGGCCCGAGGATCTGATTCGCGCGCGGCGCGCCATGGGCCGGCTGGGGCGGGCCCTGCCGCTGGTGGCCAAGATCGAGCGCCGCGAAGGCGTGGATGCCCTGGAAGGGATCCTCTCCCAGGCGGACGGGGTGATGGTGGCGCGCGGCGACTTGGCGGTGGAAATCTCACCGCAGGAAGTCCCCGTCCTGCAGAAGAAAATGATTCGCGGCGCCAACCTCTCCGGGGCGATCGTGATTACCGCTACCCAGATGCTGGAGTCGATGATGGACAACCCGCGCCCCACCCGGGCCGAGGCATCGGACGTCGCCAACGCCGTGTTCGACGGCAGCGACGCGGTGATGCTCTCGGGAGAAACCGCGACGGGACGCTACCCGGCCGAGTCGGTGCGCATGATGGACGCGATTATCCGGCAGGCGGAAGCCAGCGGGCTGGAGCGCCGGGGAGGGGAAGAGAGCGGCTGCTGCGCCCCTGGAGAAGAGCTGCATGCCGTGGTCCATGCGGCGAGTCAGGCGGCCGAGGACTCCCACGCCAGGGCGGTGGCGGTCTACACCGAAACCGGCAGGACGGCCCGGTTCCTTTCGAAGCTGCGTCCTCCGTGTCCCATCATCGCCCTCACTTTCAATACCACCGTGGCGCGCCGCATGTCGCTGTACTGGGGGGTGACACCCGCGGAGATTCGCTTCGCTCCCGATACAGACACCATGCTGGCCGGCGGCGAGCGGGAGATGCTGCGACGCGGCTTGGTACGGAAAGGCGATCGGCTGGTGGTGGTGGCGGGCAGCACGCATTATCCCGGAGGGACCAACATGATGAAAATCCACCAGGTGGGCCGCCCCTCCCGGGCACCACGCCAGCGGTCATGAGCAGCGCCTACCGCAATCGACGTCTCCTCCTGCCCCTGCTTCTCCTGGTGCTTCCCGTCCCAGCGCTGCATGCCGATGCGCCAGTCTGCGACGTTTGCGGCAATCCCATCACTGGCCGCTACCTGGAGCAGGACGGGCATACCTATCACCAGCGCTGTTATGCCCAGTCCATCGCCCCACGCTGCGCTGTGTGCGGCGAGCCGATCCTGGAGTCCCGCATCGATTGGGAGGGGAAGAGTTATCACGAGAAGTGCTACCAGGATGCGATCCAGCCCCACTGCGCGGTCTGCGGGAAAGTGATCGAGGGCACCTATCTGGTCGAAGGGGGTAAGAATTATCACCCGGCCTGTCACCGGACCAAAGTGGCCGCCCAATGCGTCGTCTGCTCCAAGCCGCTGGAGAACAATTACTTTGCGGATGCCTGGGGCAACCCCTTTCACTCGAGCCACGGAAAAGGCGTTCT
>Ga0065705_10002152_pt1 | contig 15540 bp, 9 predicted proteins | sample SwibulcommuniRL2_FD_59092 | JGI IMG/M metagenome (GOLD analysis project Ga0065705, IMG submission 59092) | Bulk soil microbial communities from switchgrass field near Rose Lake, East Lansing, Michigan, USA - RL2 Bulk Soil v2 (version 2) | ecosystem: Environmental > Terrestrial > Soil >...
GCCGATCCGACCGCCGCTGCCCGGCGTGGACTTGCCCGGTGTTTTCGCCGTGCGCACCATTCCGGACTCGCGCCGCATCCGTTCGTGGATTGTCGATCACAGTGCGAAAACAGCCGTCGTTGTCGGCGGCGGTTTCATCGGTTTGGAGATGGTCGAAAACTTGATCCAACGCGGCCTGTCAGTGACAGTTCTGGAGAAGCTGCCTCAGCTCATGCCGCCGCTGGACCCCGAGATGGCGACACCGCTGATGGAACACCTTGTCGTCGAAGGCGTGCAGCTCCATTTGGGGGATGGGCTTGCGGGCATCGAAGAACGCGACGGCGGCGGCCTGGTTGTTGTCGCCGAGAGCGGCGCGCGTTTGCCCGCGGATCTCGTCATCCTGGCCATCGGGGTACGGCCCGAGACCGCTCTCGGCAAGGACGCCGGTCTCGACATCGGTCCTCGCGGCGGCATCGTGGTCGATGCGCAGATGCGCACTGCCGATCCGCGTATCTGGGCGGTGGGCGATGTCGTCGAGGTGGAAGATGTGCTTACGGGTCAGGATACGGTGCTACCTCTCGCCGGACCGGCCAATCGGCAAGGACGAGTTGCCGCCGAGTCGATAGCTGGGCGCGCAACGCATTTCCGCGGCGTGCAGGCAACGGCCGTGGTCGGTGTGTTGGGTCTGACCGTCGCATCGACCGGCGCCAGCGAGAAAGGACTGCGACGCGCCGGCGTTACGAGCTTCGAGAAAGTATACCTTCACCCGGGTCATCACGCCGGCTACTACCCAGGCGCACGGCAGATCCATCTAAAACTTTTGTTCTCGGTGCCCGACGGGCGTATCCTCGGCGCCCAGGCCGTGGGCTTCGAAGGCGTGGAGAAGCGCATCGATGTCATCGCGACTGCAATTCAGTTCAACGGTACGGTGCATGATCTTGCTGAGTCCGAACTGTGTTACGCGCCGCAGTTTGGCGCGGCGAAAGATCCTGTCAATCTCGCCGGCATGCTCGCCGAGAATGTATTGAATGGGGACATGCCTGTGGCCGATTGGCTGGAGCTTGAGCGGACTGATGCGTTGTTACTCGATGTGCGCGAAGGGGACGAGTTTAACCACGGGCACATACCCAAGGCCATCAACCTGCCGCTCTCGCAGCTGCGCGCCCGTTACGCCGAGCTTCCCAAGGATCGCGATATCTGGGTGTGCTGCGCGGTCGGACAGCGAGCTTACTTCGCGACACGATTCCTGGCGCAGCACGGCTATCGATCGCGGAATTTGTCGGGAGGTTATACGACTTACAGGGCGCTCAAGGCCGCCGGCCTTGCGCCGTGAGCTAATGGGAAAATGAATCTCATACCGTCTTGTAGCAAGTGAGAGATCATCCCGCTTCTTTTGAGGTCAATTTGTTGTCCCCTGATTCGAGTAATATTCCGCCCAAAGCCGTCTATCTCTTTTTCATCCACCATTGCCGACCGCGAGTTCGACTCGAACCGGTTCCGTGAACCTGTGTGGCAGGGATGCCCGGGAGGGGGGCGGATCGATGTTAACGTGGTCTCGGTTTGTTCGGTTTCTTTCTTTGGGATTTGGATACCGGCTGCCATTGTTGCCGGATCAAGTTTGCCAGGGCCTTACCGATCGGAAACTTGTGTCCGACGGCTAGGATAACGTCCTTCAGTTCATTTTCGCTACAAGTAAAGGCACGTTTTCCGTCGCCCGCCGGAACGTCGAGATCGAGGGCATTATACCCGATTGAGTGCCTGGGCAGGCACTCTTTCAAAAGCCGGTATTCATCGGTGGGCAAAACGAAAAAGAAGTCGCGAACGCGTTTAGTCATTCTAGCGAGTTAATCGCAAGTCAGCAGAAATGCAAGCCCTGCGCTAAGTCTCGTGGGCCGAGAGGACTATTTAGCGCTAAATCCCGGGCGGAAAAGTATGGCAAAAATTGCGTGGGCAAATGCCGATAGGTCTCTCGTTTGGAAGAAAAGTAGAGCCCGTCGGTATTGATGCCGGATGAGCGCTAACTCCTCGGATGCATTCAACCGTCCGTTGCCGTTTCTTTGCATCCTTGCAAAGGCCCCCGCGTTGTTTCGCAAGCCTGAAAAAATAGGTGAGAATTCTCAGCGTATTCCAATCAATTAGCCTGGTATCTGCGTTGCGTAGCATCAGGTCGATCTGACAGCGTCGCGAACTCTAGTGCGCACGAATGAGTAAAATGGATATCGTCAAAGCGGTCGGGTTGGACCAAAAGACGCGCAAGAGCCGTTGGCCGGCCCGACTCGATGTTTTGCAGAGCGCGAGCGGTCTATTTCTTGGCCTGTTCATGTGGGGCCACATGGCTTTTGTCTCCACCATCCTTATTAGCAAGGACACCATGTGGTGGGTGACGCGGATGTTCGAAGGGCAGTTTATTCTCGGTGAGCGTTACCCGGGTATCGTCGCATCGATCGTTGCTCTGGTTGCGCTGATGTTCGTGGCACATGGCTTTTTGGCGATGCGTAAGTTCCCGGCGAACTTTCAAGAATACAATAGTTTCCGGGGTCATCGAAAAATGATGCGCCATGAGGACACCACGCTATGGTGGCTTCAGGCCGTGACCGGATTTGGGCTGTTCTTTTTCGCTTCCGTCCACCTCTACCAAATGCTCATGCACCCGGGCGACATTGGCCCATACGAATCAGCAGATCGTGTGTACAGCGGCCGCTGGTGGCCCCTCTACCTGGTGCTTCTGTTCTCGGTCGAGCTGCATGGCGGCGTCGGCCTTTATCGATTAGCGGTCAAATGGGGATTGTTCGAAGGCGAGGATCCCGCTCATACGCGCGCTCTGCTCAAGAAGCTCAAGTGGGGGATCACGGTATTTTTTCTAATTTTGGGTTTGCTGACTTTGGCGGCTTACATGAAGATCGGTTACGAACATCGAGAGCGTGTCGGTGAGCGCTATAGGCATCGCACCTCCAACGATTGGCACCAACCGGTGTGCAGCGGTGACGGCGCAGAAATGTAAATCATGAAAATCATCTATACGGATGTTTTGGTTATCGGCGGCGGGCTCGCCGGGCTGCGCATCGGCATCGGTGCAAAACGGCGCGGCCACGATGTGATCATCCTTTCGCTGGTGCCGCCGAAGCGCTCGCATTCTTGCGCAGCGCAGGGGGGCATGCAGGCGAGTCTTGCCAACGTCATCAAAGGCCAAGGCGACAACGAAGATATTCATTTCGAAGACACAGTTCGCGGCAGCGATTGGGGCGCCGACCAGCAAGTCGTCAGGATGTTCGTCAACAGCGCGCCCAAAGCCGTGCGCGAACTGGCCGCCTGGGGCGTGCCGTGGAGCCGGGTTCGCAAGGGCGATCGCGACGTGATCATCAACGGCCAGAAGGTCACGATTACCGAACGCGACGAAGCCCACGGGTTGTTGGCGCAGCGCGACTTCGGCGGCACGAAGAAGTGGCGCACCTGTTACGTGTCCGACGGTACTGGCCACGCGATGCTCTACACCATGAGCGATCAGGCGATTGCCGATGGGATTCCCGTGCACGAGCGCACCGAGGCGATCGCGCTGATCCATGACGGCGGGCGCTGTTTCGGCGCGGTCGTGCGCGATCTCATTTCCGGACAATTGATTGCTTACGTCGCGAAGGCCACCGCTATTACTGCCGGCGGCGCGGGCCGGCTTTACCGTGTGACCACCAACGGAGTGATCTCGGAGGGCATTCCCACCGCCATTGCTCTTGAGACTGGTGTTGCTGTTTTGGGCAACATGGAGGCTGTGCAGTTTCATCCGACGCCAATTTTTCCCGCCGGCATCCTCCTGACCGAAGGCGCTCGCGGCGACGGCGGTTTGCTGCGCGACGGCGATGGCCATCGCTTTATGCCTGATTATGAGCCGGAGAAGAAAGAGCTGGCGTCCAGAGACGTCGTGTCGCGGCGTATGGAGGAGCACATTGCCAAAGGCAAAGGCGCAAAATCACGCTTCGGGGATCATCTCTGGTTGGATATCACGCTGCTGGGCGAGCACCATATCAAACACAATCTGCGCGAGGTCTACGAGATCTGCCATTATTTTCTCGGCGTCGATCCGGTGAAAGAATGGGTGCCGGTGCGGCCGGCGCAGCACTACACAATGGGCGGCGTGCGCACGAATCACACCGGCGAAAGCCCGACGCTCAAAGGCCTGTTCTCCGCCGGCGAAGCGGCATGCTGGGACATGCACGGCTTCAACCGGCTGGGTGGCAACTCCGTGGCTGAGACCGTAGTTGCCGGCATGATCGTCGCCGAGTTCATCGCTGATTTTTGTGAGCGGTCCGAAAACAGCACGAGCATCCCAATCGGTTTGATTCATGAGGCTCTCCAACGTGAACAAGCAAAGCTCGACTTGCTGATCGATGGCAGGGGCACGGAGAATGCCGCGGTGCTGATGGCGGAGATGCAGCATATCATGACCGCGAAGGTCGGCATATTCCGGAGAGGCAAGGTGTTGGAAGAAGCTGTAGATGAACTGCAAAGCCTTCTGTTGCGCAGTCGCAACATCGGCCTACGCTACAAAGCGCGCGGCGCGAATCCTGAGCTCGTCACGGCCTATCGGGTGCAGAAGATGCTCAAGCTTGCGCTCTGCGTCGCATACGGCGCGTTGGAGCGCACCGAGAGCCGCGGCGCGCATTTCCGCGAAGATTTCCCGCGCCGCAACGACGCCCAATGGCTGAAGCGCACGCTCGCCACTTGGAAAAGCGAAGCGGACACTTTGCCTTCGCTTAGCTATGAGCAATTGGATGTGAAGCGAATGGAATTGCCCCCGGGCTGGCGCGGTTACGGCGCCAAGGATTATATCGATCATCCCGACACTGCCGGGCGCGTCGCCGCAATCGAAGCGCTAAAGAAAGAATTAAACGGCGCTGACCGCTTNNCGCTTCAGAAGAAGCTGATGCCTTACGAGGATCTATTGCCTGAGCGTTTCCGCGGCAATAATGAACGGATCGATGAAATGATCGAAGGTNCGCGATGAAAGATGCCGCNACCGACCATCGTTTACTAAAAATCAGCGTGCTGCGTTTCAATCCGCAGGAATCGGGGAGCGAACCGCGCATGCAGACCTATGAGATCGAAGAAGCGGACGGTATGACTCTCTTTATCGCACTCAACGAGATCCGCGAGAAGCAAGACCCTTCGCTGCAGTTCGACTTCGTTTGCCGTGCGGGTATCTGCGGCAGTTGCGGCATGATGATCAACGGTCGTCCGACGCTCGCCTGCCGTACTCTGACTAAGAATTTGGAACCCGTGATCTCACTGGCTCCGTTGCCGGTTTTCGAGATGATTGCCGACCTGTCGGTCAATACCGGCAGGTGGATGCGCGACATGAGCGACAGCCTGGAAACATGGGTTCACATGAAGGAACAGGAAATCGATCTACGGCGGTTGGAAGAAAAAATGGAACCCGAGTTGGCGGAAAAAATATACGAGCTTGACCGCTGCATCGAGTGCGGCTGCTGCATCGCCGGCTGCGGCACCGTGCGCATGCGTGAGGACTTCGTCGGCGCGGTGGGCCTGAACAAGATCGCCCGCTTCCGTCTCGATCCCCGGGATCAGCGGAGCGATGAAGATTTCTACGAATTGATTGGCGACGACAATGGCGTGTTCGGCTGTATGTCGCTTCTCGCCTGTCACGATGTGTGCCCAAAAAACCTACCGCTGGCGACGCAGATCGCGTTTCTAAGGCGAAAGATGGCCTTGGTGGGGTGGAAGTAATCCGTAGGTTGTTTTCGCCGGTCGTTGTTTGTCGCCCCTGAATTCCTACTTTCCGCTTGTGTTGATGCCCGCACGACAAGCTACCTGACAAGGGGTGACTCGTGGAGGGCGCTCCCTGCAACGTGGTGCGCCGCATTCTTAAATCTAATAACGGACGCCGGCGGATTTTGCATTCGTGCAAAGAAGCAGAGGTCTGCGCGGTAAAAACCACTGCAAAACCGGCAGGTGCTGACGGGCATAACGGTTGCGTTAAGACCAAGGCGGAACCGAACAGGGAGGATATTTATGAGTAAGACGATGACGACGAAGGCGGGGCATCTTGAAGTGGGAGTTCTGACTCGGCCAGAGAAGGAAGCGCACCCCTTGGGCAATTACTGGAAAGCCTTGGTGCCGATTGCCGTAGGAGCGTTGCTGCTGCTGCTACCGATTCCTGAAGGTCTCAAACCGAATGCCTGGTATTACTTCGCGCTGTTCGTCGCGGTGATCATCGCTTTGATCCTTGAACCGATTCCCGCCGCCGCTGTGGGGCTAATAGGCGTTACTGCTGCCACGGTTTCGTTGCTGGTCGCGCCCAAACCCGCGGATGCAATCAAGTGGGCGCTTTCGGGATTTCAGGATGGCACGGTCTGGTTGATCTTTGTCGCTTACATGTTTGCGCTGGGCTACGAGAAGACCGGCCTCGGTCGCCGTCTCGCTTTGAATTTGGTCAAATGGCTAGGCAAGAAAACTCTTGGGCTGGGCTACGCGATCGCCCTGGCGGATCTCGTGCTCGCGCCATTTACTCCGTCCAATACAGCACGCAGCGGCGGCACGATTTTCCCCGTGATCAAAAGTATTCCGCCGCTCTACGGCTCGGAGCCCGGTCCGACGGCGCGCAAGATCGGTTCCTATATTATGTGGACCGCGTTTGCGACGACCTGTGTGACCAGCTCCATGTTCCTCACGGGACTGGCGCCCAACCTGTTGGCGCTGTCGCTGGTCAAGACGACCGCCAAGATCGATATTAGCTGGACGGAATGGTTCATGGGCATGGCGCCGGTGGGATTGCTGCTCTTCGTTTGTTTGCCGTGGCTCGTTTACAAGATCTATCCGCCGGAACTCAAGAGCAGTCCCGATGTGCCATTGTGGGCGGGAGAAGAACTCAAAAGGATGGGCCGGATCAGCGTGAAAGAGATTGCCATGGCCCTGCTTGCTCTGCTCGCTCTGGGTCTCTGGATCTTCGGTGCTGACTTTGTCAATGCAACGACCGTTGCGCTGCTGGTGCTTTCGTTGATGGTCATCACACGAATCGTCGAATGGGATGACGTGCTCGCGCACAAGCAGGCCTGGAACGTGCTCATTTGGTTCGCCACCCTGGTGACGATGGCTGACGGGCTCAATAAAGTTGGCTTTCTGAAATGGTTTGCCGGGGGAGCGGCGGGTGCGTTGACCGGTTACTCGGTGATGACGATCATGGTCGCGCTCACGGTTGTCTACTTTGTCGTGCACTACATGTTCGCAAGCCTCACAGCTCATACGACCGCGCTCTTGCCGGTGCTCCTCACCGCGGCCATCGCAGTGCCGGAAATGCCGATCAAGTTGATCTCGCTGCTGTTCTGCTACACGCTCGGACTGATGGGTATCATCTCGCCATACGCCACCGGCCCTGGGCCGATCTACTACGGTAGCGGCTATGTGAGCCGGAAAGATTTTTGGATGCTTGGTTTAATCTTTGGCGCGATCTACCTGGCGGCGATGTTGTTGATCGGCGTTCCTTACCTGCGCTTCTACCTGGGATCCGTGTAATGTTTCGCCGCTCGACGATGGACGGGCTCGCGGTGAATCCGCGAGCCCGTTTTCATGTAAATTCATCCTCATTACCGCTCGCATCGCCATTGTGTTGCTTAACGGCCAGAGAGTGACCCGAGAAAGGCGGATGATCTTATGCCTAAACCGTACGCTTCGGCGCAGAAAATTGCACTGGCCGCCGTCTTGAATGTCGAGCCGCCGGTCTATGAGTTGCCGTCGCCTAGTAAGCCGCTGCCAAATTCCCTTCCCTCAGAGTGCGGCGATTCGCTGCCTCTGTTGCCGCGGACGAGTGTAAGTGTCATGGCGGTCATGAACGACCATGGATATTTGACGCCGCTCTGCACAGTCGGAGATTTGCTTCGCTGCTGCAAAGCAGCATGGAGAGCGGAGCTGGATTGAAAGGGAGTTCCTTGCCATTACCCGGCATGCCGGCGCCCGTTGCGATTTTTCATTCACGACGGTTGAATTTAGAGAGGAGACACTTCCATGGCGACAAATAACTATGTGGTCCCGATCGATTTTTCGCGTGGCTCGGAGAAGGCTTTGGGCTTCGCGATAAAGTTGGCGCGGGAAAGGCGCGGAAAAGTCACCGCACTGCACGTTGTACCCGCCGAGATGGTCTATTCCCCGATCGGCCACAGTTTGGATTTCTATAGTTTAATGGAGCGCGATGCGCGAGAAAATTATCGCCGGCTGCTGCGCCGCACACGGTTGCAGCCTAAGGACTGCGTGCTGGTGCTCGCGCGCGGCACGGACTTCGCGGACACGATCGTGCGCCAAGCGAAAAAGCTGCGCGCGTCCATGATCGTGATGGGAAGTCACGGCAAGACGGGTCTGCGCCGGCTGCTGCTTGGCAGCGTTGCCGAACGTACCTTGCGTTATGCAGCGTGTCCTGTGCTGATCGTAAAATAAAAGAGACGGGGCAGGGGAACTTTGTTACTGGCCAATACGTATGCGCGTATCGACGATTTGACAGCCGTGTCCGGGCGGTAGCGCCATAATCGGATTGAACTCCAATTCGGAAATCTGCGGCATTTCTTCCACCAGCCGGGCCACTCTCAAGAGCAGAGCTTCGACGGCGGGGATATCCGCGGCTGGATGGCCGCGGTAGCCTTCCAAGAGGGGAAACCCTTTGATCCCCCGAACCATTTCGGCGGCGTCCCTATCGGTGATTGGCGTGACGCGAAAACAAACATCCTTTAGAATCTCCACGTGAATCCCGCCCAAGCCAAAGCCGATCAGCGGGCCAAAAAGAGCATCTTGAGTAACGCCGATCATCAGCTCGACACCCGCGGAAATCATCGGCTGCACCAAGACGCCGTCCATTTCCTTGAGCTTGCCGGCATGTTCCAGACGCTGTTGAATCTCTTCGAACGCTCCCATTACCGCTGACTCATCTTTTAAATTGAGTCGTACAGCGCCGAATTCGGTTTTATGAACAATGGTCCGGGAGGCGAGCTTCAGCGCCACGGGAAATCCAATCTGGCGGGCCAGCGAAACTGCTTCGTCCGCGCTGCGGCAGATTCCCCCGGGCGGCAGCGGCACGGCGAAAGCGGAAAGGACCTGGCGCGCTTCTTCGCCCGATAACCAAGTCGCGCCGCGGTCGCGCAGGATCTGCTCGCACAATGCGCGCGCATCTTGTGGCCGGATATCCTCGAAGTCGAGAATCATGCCTGCGGGACGTTTCCGCCACTCAGCGTATTTCGCCAGCTTGCTGAGAACCCGCGCAGCGCTTTCGGGGAAGGCCACGTTGGGCAATTGTTCGGATCCGATGGATGCAGGCTTTGAAATTTCACCTTCATTCATGATGCAGGTGATTACCGGTTTGCCGGCGCCGGTCTTCGCTCTGCCCGCGCTCACGCCGCGGTGAACTTCTCGTGAGATGGCCGCAAAGTCGGCAAGGCCCACATTAATGGTGAGAACGATCAGCGCGTCCGTTTCATGGGCGCAAAGCAAAATCTCTACGGCCCTGCGGAAATCGTCCGCAGAGGCGGACGCGATCATGTCCACGGGGTTCTCCACGCTCGCCTCTGGCGATAGAAATTCTCTCAACTGGCGCTTGGTTTGACGGCTCGGTTGTTGGACCACGAGCCCGTTTGCCTCGCAGGCGTCGGCGCAGAGGATGCCGAGACCGCCGGCATTGGTGAGGATCGCGATGCGGCGCCCTCTGGGCAGCGGCTGACTACTGAGCGTAAGCGCGATATCGAACATTTCGCCCAGGGTCTCTGCCCGGATCACGCCGGTTTGATGAAACAAGGCATCAACGGCAACATCATCGGCAGCAAGAGCGGCGGTGTGCGAGCCAGCCGCGCGCCGGCCGGCACCGGTTCGTCCCGCCTTGACGGCAACGATTGGTTTATTGGAGCTTACGCGCCTCGCAATGCGCGCGAAACGGCGCGGGTTCCCGAACGATTCTAAGTAAAGAAGAATGACCCTTGTGCGGTCGTCTTCCTCCCAATATTGAAGCAGATCGTTACCGGAAATGTCGGCTTTGTTACCGACGCTGACAAAGCTTGAAAGGCCTAAACTGCGTAGTCGGGCTAAATTGATAACCGCCAACCCGAGGGCGCCACTTTGAGAGCAGAAGGCGACATTTCCCGGCGCCGGAAAATCCGGCGCAAAAGACGCGTTCAAGCGGATCTCCGGATCGGTGGTGAGCAAACCAAGACAGTTGGGCCCGACCATACGCATGCCGTAGCCGCGGATTTTGTCGAGGAGCTGTTGTTGGCGCTTTTGTCCCTCTGCACCGACTTCGGCGAATCCGGCCGAGATGACGACCGCGGCGCGCACGCCTCGAGCAGCGCAATCATCGATGACGCCGCTAACGGCGCCGTAGGGTACTGCCACGACGACCAAATCGGGAGCGCCGGGCAACTCGCCCAGGTTCGGGTAAGCTTTCAGTGATGCTACGGCATCGCTCTTGGGATTTACGGGGTACACCGGACCTTTGTAGCCGGCGCCGATGATGGCGTTTAAGATTCGCGTGCCAATATTGTTCGGGTTCCGAGACGCGCCGACTACCGCAACGGAACTTGGGTGAAAGAACGGACGCAGCGACGCGACGGTCGCGACACGATCAAGCAGCTCGGCGCGAGCGACGCTGGTTTCGCTCGGCATCACCGAGAGATCGATTTCCACGTCGCCATGGTCGACTCGAGAGCGGCACTCAAAACCGGATTTACGAAAAACATCCAGCATCGGGCGATTGTCAGGCCTGGTGATCGCCCAAAAACGGCGAAAGCCATTGCGCACCGCCAGCACAGCCAATCGTTCTAGCAGGAGGGGCCCGATTCCTTTGCCTTGAAAGGCGTCATCCACCGCCAAAGCAATTTCGGCCGTCGCTTCACCGTGAGCCATGTAATTTGCGGCTGCGATAATACGAGATCTGTCGCCCGACGTGCGCGTGACAATCAGACAAAGGCATTTGCGCGGATCGGAATCGTCGCAAAAAGCATCGATCAGCTTGGCGCTAGGTTCGGCTGTCGAGAAAAACCTCCGCTGGCGGGAATCCTTGGATAGTCTGTTAAAAAACCCCGTCATTAGTTCTCGGTCCCGAGGGTGCGCCAAACGGACCGTCGCGGTGCTCCCATCGCGCAGGATCAACCGACCGGCTTCGGCGGAGTCCTGATACGGCACTGGCAGATATCGCGGATGAATAGCGGGCATGCTTAGTTTTAAAACGAGCGCGGAGGAACTTTCAAGGAAGACCAAAGGTATATAGATGCGGAACGCGGCGCAACCATTTAGAATCAGGGTGAAAGGGTTGGAGGTCCCTGCGGCAGAGTTCCGCTGCTAATCGTAAGAATTGCGAACACAAATTTTCCAGAGTCTCGATCCGGATTGTCTCTTGTACGCATCGAAGTATGCGGACCCGTTGAGAGTCTCTGCCGCCAATGTCTTGTAACAAATCAACGGTCGGGCTATTCCGCCCCATTCGCAGAAACCATATTCAAATGCCCCAACGGAGCACCCATCTCCATTGCGAGCGATGTGAATTTACGATCGGATTTTGGGAGTTTTTAGCCAATCTTCTCCTGGTATTGCCCTTGCTCTATAGCGGCAGCCATGAGCATCACTGAAAAGAAAACCACCGTAATGGAATCGATCGAAGAAACTCCGGATACCGAAAGGCTTCTGCTCGCGCGTTTGGAAAGTAGCACGACCAGCGAGGATTACTTTCGCTGGATGCTGTTCGTGGTCGGCTTTTATCGAGGCACAAACAAGACTGAGGCGGCCTCTCAGTTGCTCGAAGGTTTCATTGAGTTGAGTAAGGATCCAGAACAATCGGCCCACTGTCACCTGGCCCTAGGGCAGATCGCCACGGATGAGCAACGCCATGAAGCCGCCCTCAACCATTTCTCCGCGGCATTGGAGGTGGCGCCGAAGCGGCGCAAGGTTGTCTATGTCTTGCACAATAATATCGGCTACTGCCTGAATTCGCTCGGGCGCTTTGCCGAGGGGGAACAGCACTGCCGCGCCGCGATTGAAATCGACTGGACGCGAGCCAGCGGCTATCGAAATCTCGGGGTAAGTCTCAACGGTCAGAAAAATATTTTAGGGGCGGCCTGGGCCCTGGTGGAGGCTGTGAAAGCGGAAGAAGCGGATAATCGGGCGCGCGAATTGCTCGAAAAGTTGCTCGCAATCCATCCTGGGCTCGGTGTTCAATGCCCCTGGATCCTGCAAACGCTCAGTTCGGACCAAAGTAAAATTCCCGAGCTCCCAGTGATGTGAAACAAGCTCTAGGCGTTCTTTAGCGGCGCTCTATCGCGCCAAGTTTCTCTTCTCCTGATCGCTCGTCCTTTGCCCGGCCGCGGCCACCCCATAGGGTGGGCGCTGCGCGTCTAATTTTGAATCTCTGTGGATTCCAATACCCCGCAGCTTCTTGCTACGGGTAGTTCAATCAATCGCCAACCTCTCCAATCGGGTGCGTGGTGTATTTTACTCACGTTGCTGGAAGCTTCCTTGTCGAACGCGGGTGCAGAGGAGAGTTCGACGATCTTGATCGACCGGGGGCGCAGCTCTCATTAAAAACACAGACATTGGCAAATTTTTCCTGTTCCACCTTGACAAGCGAAATAACCGATGACATAAGAAGGTAAGGTTTTTCACTTACAAGACTTAATTTAATTAACTTGTTAGACCAAATCGATTTAAAAATACTTTTTATTCTTCAAAATGACGGTAGGCGGCGACTCGCGGACATAGCCGATGAAGTTGACCTGTCGGCGCCTGCGGTCATGGAGCGGGTCAAAAAGCTCGAAGCCGGCGGTGTCATCCGTGGCTATCACGCTTTGCTCGACGGTAAGAAGGTTGGCAAGGATATTACAGCCTTCATCGGCGTATCGGTTGGCAACCAGCGGGACATCGACAAATTCGCGGCGCGCATGATGCGCTACGCTGATGTTCTCGAATGTCATCATGTCACCGGCGATGAAAGTTTTATCCTTAAGGTCAAATCGGCTAACACAGTCGCATTGGAGAAATTGCTCGGCGATATTCGTTCGGTCGAGGGGGTTACCCGAACCGTGACGAAAGTCGTCCTATCGACAGCAAAGGAAGGTCTGACCCTGGAGCTGGACGCGGGCTTAGCGGAGAATGGGCCGGGCAAAAAAAATAAATAGCCTGAATTACTTTGGATAGGGTCGGTCGTGATTGACGCGGAAAATAAAAATTGGGTGCGGGGTGAGACTATGAGCCAGGGTGATTTACCGCCTAAACAGGGATTGTACGATCCGCGCTTTGAGCACGATGCTTGCGGCGTTGGTTTTGTCGTGAATATCAAGGGGGAGAAGTCCCGCGAAATCGTCGAGCAAGCGCTGACCGTGTTGGAGAATCTCGATCATCGGGGCGCCTGCGGCTGTGAAGAGAACACCGGCGACGGCGCCGGTGTATTGCTGCAAGTTCCTCACGCGTTTTTAAAGGATGCCTGCGCCGGGTTGGGATTTCAGCTTCCGGATCCCGGTGAATATGGGGTGGGCATGATTTTCTTGCCGGACCAAAGAGATCAGCGGCGGCGCTTCGAAAAGAAAATCGAAGAAATCATCGCCGATGCCGGGCAGAAGCTTCTCGGCTGGCGCAAAGTACCGACTGACAACATGTATCTCGGCGATACCGCCAAGGAGTTCGAACCGTTCGTGCGGCAGGTTTTTATCGGCCGCGGAGCCGGCGTCGCCGATGACTTGGCGTTCGAACGCAAACTTTATGTTATTCGTCGACGTGCGGAGAACGCGATCCGATACGCGGGTCTTGCCGGCGGTAATTTTTTCTATATTCCGAGCATGTCCTGCCGTACGCTTATTTACAAAGGCATGTTGACGCCGCGCCAGGTGGCGACGTTTTACCCCGATCTTGCCGATCCTCTGATCGAAACCGCCATTGCCGTGGTCCACTCGCGTTTCAGCACCAATACGTTCCCGAGTTGGGGGCGGGCGCATCCGTATCGCTATTTGATCCATAACGGCGAGATCAATACCCTTCGCGGCAATGAAAACTGGATGTATGCCCGCCAGGGCATGCTAGCCTCCGAACTTTTTGGCGAAGATCTGAAAAAAGTCTTCCCGATCATTCAGGAGGACGGCAGCGACTCGGCGAAGTTCGACAACTGCCTGGAGTTTCTGGCGTTGAGCGGTCGCTCCTTGCCTCACGCCGTTATGATGATGATCCCCGAGCCCTGGGAAAATCATGAGAGCATGGAAGACAAGAAGCGGGCCTTCTACGATTATCACAGCACTTTGATGGAACCGTGGGATGGACCGGCATCGATCGCATTTACCGATGGCACCGTGGTTGGCGCCGTGCTCGATCGCAACGGTTTGAGGCCGTCGCGTTACTACGTCACCAAGGACGATCTCGTCATCATGGCCTCCGAAGTCGGTGTGCTCGATGTGCCGCCGGAACGGATTTTGGAAAAGCGCCGCCTTCAGCCTGGAAAAATGTTCCTTGTCGATACCAGCGAGGGCCGCATCATCAGCGACGAAGAAATCAAGCAGGAGATGGCGTCAGCCAAACCGTATGGTAAATGGTTAAAAGATAACATCGTGCGCTTTGGCGATCTGCCCGACGTCAAGGAAGAGGAGCCCAAACCGAACCACCAGGCAACGTTGCAGCGGCTGCAAACCTTCGGCTACAACTTCGAAGATCTGCGAATCAATATCGGACCGATGGCGCAGAACGGCATTCAGCCCGTTGGCTCCATGGGGACGGACACGCCGCTGGCGGTTTTATCCGACAAGCCGCAGCTGCTGTACAATTATTTCAAAGAACTGTTCGCCCAAGTTACCAATCCGCCCATCGATCCGATTCGCGAGGAATTGATCACATCGACGGCATTGACGATCGGCAGCGAAGGCAATCTCGTCGATCCCAAGCCCGGGAGTTGCCACCAGCTCCGATTGCCGGATCCAATTCTTAAGAACTCTGATATGGAAAAGCTGCGTCGCATCAACCAGCCGGGCATCAAGTCGGCGACTTTGCCGATCTTGTTCAAGGCGAGCGACGGCAAGGCCGGCCTGGAGCGCGCGTTAGGAAATCTGTTCAAAGCGGCCGACAAAGCGATTGCTGCGGAGACAACGATCCTGATTTTATCGGACAAAGGCGTTGATCGCACGATGGCACCGATCCCGGCGCTACTTGCAACCGCTGGTTTGCATCATCACTTGATCCGCACTGGAAAACGCACGCGGGTGGGCTTGGTTGTCGAATCCGGCGAGCCGCGCGAAGTGCATCATTTTTGCCTGCTAATCGGCTACGGCGCGCAGGCAATCAATCCGTATTTGGTTTACGAATGCTTGAACGACATGATCCACGAGGGATTGTTGCCGAATCTTTCGTACCACGATGCGGTCAAGGGTTACGACAAGGCAGTTTACAAGGGTGTCGTGAAGGTGATGGCCAAGATGGGCATCTCGACCATCAAGTCCTACTGCGGCGCGCAAATCTTCGAGGCCGTCGGCCTCGGGAAAGAACTGGTCGACAAATATTTTACCTGGACGCCGTCGCGGATCGGCGGCATCGGTCTTGCCGAGATCGCCCGCGAAG